>OHEJ01000506.1_pt1 | contig 14399 bp, 14 predicted proteins | sample 1567261 | NCBI WGS metagenome assembly OHEJ01 (sample SAMEA3879550, study PRJEB24766) | human gut metagenome | biome: human-associated habitat; feature: feces | place: USA | collected 1985/1987 | reverse complement strand
CTGTCGAATTTTTCAAACATTTTCGTTAATATTGCATTTGCCCTTGGACTCTACATCCGATAATAAAAAGGCGAAAGCGAATTTTTTTAAAGTTGAAATATTTGCAGATTGAAAATTTTATCAATACTTTTGCATTAGTGTTTGCTCGGAAAGCGGGCATCGCATTACAATGCATGGCAACCCGCGGAAAAACACCTTAAATTTAAAACTGCATAAACGAAAAACGAATCAAACTGAAATTCAATTTTTAAATTCAACCATTAAATCATTTAAACAAATCAGTAATTAAATTATGGAAGCTACAAAGCCCGTACAGCCTCAGGCCAAGCCTCAGGCTCAGCCCAAAGCTCAAAAGCCCAAAGCCGCTAAGAAAAACGTTAAAGGCATCAAGAATGCATTCCTTGTAATCGTAGTCTGCTTCTGCGTTGCTGTCTGCCTGTTCCTCTTCGTATTCGGCGCACCCGGTCACTTCGCACCCGACTCGCTGATCGCTGAAAACGGCGAACTCCTCACTCCCCAGTGGACTGTTTGGGGCATTGATAAAGCTCACCCCGTTGACCTTATCGGCACCATCTTCAAAGGCGGTATCATCGTGCCTGTCCTTCAGACACTCTTCCTTACCGTTATCGTTCTCTCCGTTGAACGTTGGATCGCCCTCTCAAGCGCAAAAGGCAAAGGCAACACCGCCAAGTTTGTCGCTAACGTGAAAGGTTGTCTTGCTAAAAACGACATCGCCGGTGCTCAGGCTCTCTGCAAACAGCAGAAAGGTTCAGTTGCCGCTGTTGTTGCTGCTGCTCTCATCCGCTACGAAGAAATGGACAAAAACACTGTCCTCTCCAAAGAACAGAAAATCGCTACTCTCCAGAAAGAAGTTGAAGAAGCTACCGCTCTCGAGATGCCTGCCCTCCAGCAGAACCTCCCCATCGTTGCTACCATGACAACCCTTGGTACTCTCGTCGGTCTTCTCGGTACTGTAATCGGTATGATCAAATCATTCCAGGCTCTTTCTCAGTCAGGTGCCCCCGACTCGACCGCTCTCTCGACCGGTATTTCTGAGGCCCTCGTCAACACCGCCTTCGGTATCGCCACCGGTGCCTTCGCTGTAATCTCCTACAACTTCTACACCAACAAAATCGATAACCTCACCTACGCTATCGACGAAATCGGTTTCTCGATTGTTCAGACATTCGCAGCCACTCACTGATCCCACGTTACTACACATTAATTAATATATTCAATAAATAGTAATATGGGAAAAGTAAAAATTAAAAGAAAAAGTACCCTCATCGACATGACCGCGATGAGTGACGTGACTGTTCTTTTGCTTACTTTCTTCATGTTGACATCAACCTTCCTTCAGAAGGAGCCCGTCATTGTCGAGACGCCTTCGTCCGTCCAGGAGCAGAAAGTCCCCACTTCCAATGTGGTGAACGTGCTTGTCAGCCCCCACGGTGAAGTATTCCTCGCAATCGCCGGTGAGGCCGATCCCGATGCTTCCGCCAACTACTACAAGGAGCAGGATCCTTCCCTCACTGCTAAGGACCTTCAGAAGAAAAAAGGCATCTGGGCATCCGACTCTATCCGCATAGCAGCTATCAAACGTGCCATCGCCGAGTACAATGCTACAATCGACGCCGGTCAGAGATCCCTCGGCCCCAAAGTGACCGATCTCACCGAAGATGAAATCGCAAGATATGCTAAAAGCGGTAACATCAACATCCCTATTGCCGACATCAAGAAGTTCGTTAACCTCTCTCAGAGCGACCAGGACAAAGTATTCACCGAGTTCTTCAAACTCTCCGACGAGGAAAAGGAACAGTACAACAAGAACCCCAACAACATCCGCGTTGGTATTCCTATCAATATCGACCCGGAACACAAGAAGACCAACGAGTTCCAGATCTGGATGAAAGCCATTCGTCAGGTTTCACAAAGCGACTACCCCATGCTCTACGACGCTCTCAAGAAGGGCGAAGGTATCGCTGTGAAAGCCGACAAGAGCACCGACTACAGCAAGATGCACACCGTCATGGACAACCTCCAGACCATCAACATGACTCGTTTCACTTTAATGACTGCACTTAAATCGCAAGATCAATAAACATTATGGCACAGATAGAACAATCAGACAAGGGCAAAAAGAAAAAAGGTGCCCAGAAGAAGATGGCCATCCATGTCGACTTCACCCCGATGGTTGACATGAACATGCTTCTTATCACGTTCTTCATGCTCTGTACCACCATGTTGAAATCGCAGACATTGAAGATCGCTCTTCCCACCAACGCCAACGTCGAAGCTTCCCAGCAGAACCAGGCCGGTGAATCGCAGGCTATCACACTTCTCCTCGACACCGAACGCGACGCCGACGGTAACCCCGTTTACGACGCCGACGGCAAGATCAAAAATGTGATCTACTACTACACCGGTAAAATGCAGGTCGACGACGCAGGCAAGCCCTACAAAGAATCTCTCTCCGAAGAAGCTTTCCTCGGTAATGAGAAAGATGCCAACGGCAACTCTGTGGCCCGCGGTATCCGCAAGATTCTTTCGATCCGCAACAAGAAAATCATCGACGAGGTCAACAAACTCAAGCAAGACTGGCGCGAGAAAAAATTCGACCCCAACGATGAGGAACGTAACCAACAGCTTTTTGAAGAAAAAGCCGCCGCTGTGCGTAACAATCAGGACCTCAGCTTCCCGATTGTCATGATCAAGGCAACTCCCAACGCTTCTTGGGAAAGTGTCATCAGCGCTCTTGACGAAATGAGTATCAACGAAATTTCGCATTACCAGCTCGAAAATCTTTCCGAACTCGACTATGAGGCTCTTGAGGCTCACACCGGCAAAAAGTACGATCGTCCCAAAGACATGACCGACGCCGAAAAAGCCACAGCAGCCGCTGCAGCTCCAGGTAAATAATTTGATGAACGATAGATATTAATCCTAAAATCAGAAAGAATTATGGCAAAAGATGTAGATCTTTCATCAGATGAATGGCGCGACCTAGTCTTTGAAGGCAAAAACAAAGATTTTGGCGCTTACGAGTTGCGTAGGGAATCTCCCAAACGTCACAACATCGCCCTCATCGCGGTGGCAGTGTTTATCGTCCTCGTTCTTGTCGCTAACTTCCTCGTCAACAGCGTGCTCGCTGACAAAGAAGAAGACCAGCCCAAAGAAAAGAAAGAACAGGCCGTCATTGCCGAAATCCCTGAGGACGAAGTGATGGACGAAGAAGAGGTCATCGAGAAATTCGATGAACCCGAACCCGAAGTTGTTGAAGAACCCGTTCTCGAAACCGAGAAAATGACAGAAATCCTTATCGTCAAAGACGAGGATGTTAAGGAACCGCCGAGATCACAGGACGAAGCTCAGACTTCCGATGTAGCCGTCGGTGCCGTTAACCAGGAAGGTATCAAAGACGCCCTCGATCAGAAGGTTATGGATACAGAGGTTAAGGTTGAACCCACACCTCCCCCAGCCCCCCCGGCCGACGACGTAGTCTTCACCTCCGTTGAACAGGACCCCCAGTTCCCCGGCGGTCAGGCTGCCCTCCTCAAATGGGTTGCTGATCATATCAAATATCCTGCCGTTGCTCAGGAAAATGGCATCCAGGGTCGTGTGACCGTACAGTTTGTCGTTACCAAGAACGGTACCGTCGGACAGGTTAAAGTTGTCCGCGGTAAGGATCCGGACCTCGACAAGGAAGCTATCCGCGTTGTGAAATCGCTTCCGAAGTTCACCCCCGGTAAGATGAACGGACACCCCGTGAATGTGTGGTACACACTGCCTATCACATTCCGTCTCCAGGGCATGTAATTTCCCTCGACAATTCAGTCCTCTATATCCCTTGCGGGAGCTCCCCACCGAGCTCCCGCAAGTTTTTTGTTCCCCAGCTTATTCCGCCATCCGACACCCCTCCTGTTTTTCACTCTGCAAAAGATTCACTAATTTTGCCGTATGAAAGCTATTCAAAATGCCGTTAGTCCGGCTCCCGTCATGTTCACTCTCCCCTCGGGACTGCGCTGCGTATGCTGCCGGTTTCACGATGCCCGCGTCGAATATTTCGGCGTTGCCGTTGATGCCGGCAGCCGCGACGATCCGGCCGACGGCTTCGGCCTTGCCCACTTTGTGGAGCACACCATATTCAAAGGCACCGGTCGCCGGCGCGCCTGGCACATCATCAACCGCATGGAATCGTGCGGCGGCGAGCTAAATGCCTATACTACTAAAGAATCCACCACCGTCTATTCGATATTCCCGACCGGCAACCTGCGCCGGGCCGTCGATCTTATCGCCGACCTCGTCATCGATTCTCGCTTCCCTCAGAATGAGCTCGACCGCGAGCGCGAGGTTGTGGCCGACGAGATCAGTAGCTATCTCGACGTACCCTCCGACGCCGTTTACGACGATTTTGAGGACCTCCTCTTCGCCGGTACGCCGCTCGGACATAACATCCTGGGCTCGCTGCAGACACTCTCCACCTTCACGCCCGACCACTGCCGCCGCTGGCTCGCCGACTTCTACGTTGCCTCCAACATGGTGGTGTTCTATTCCGGAACCCTCGATCCCGAAAGGGTAGGGCGGATCGTCGAACGCTCCTTCGCCGGCCTCTCGACCGCCGCTCCGGTTCGCATTAGCCCGGCTGTCGGCCGCAGCAACCGGTTCAACAAGCGCGTGAGTATGGATATCCATCAGGCCCACACTATAATAGGCGCGGAAGTCTGCGATATGTTCTCCGACGAGCGCTTCGCTCTCTCCGTGCTCGTCAACCTGCTCGGAGGCCCGGGTATGAACTCGTTGCTCAACGTCGAGATGCGTGAGCGCCGTGGCCTGGTCTATTCCGTCGACGCCAGCGCATCGCTGCTCACCGACACCGGCATCATGGCCATCTATTTCGGCTGCGATCCCGAAGATGTGAGCCGCTGCACACGCATTGTCGACAAAGTGATCGACCGGCTCTGCGCCACACCGCTCTCCGACCGCAGTTTCGAGCGGATCATGCGCCAGCACATCGGACAGATGAACGTCGCCGCCGACAACCGCGAAAACGCCATCCTCTCCATGGCCCGCTCGGCGCTCTACCGCCGGCAGGTGAGCACAATCGAGCAGACGGCCTCGCGGCTACAGGAGCTCACACCCGCCGACATCATGCACGCCGCGCGCTCGATAGCCCCCGAAAATCTCTCGTCCCTTACTTTTTGCTGAAAGCATCACGGCGCATTGACGATTAATTGCTAAATTCGCATATCAATTCAACCCTTTATGAATATTGGCGACATAGATCTTGGCCCGCGTCCCGTGATGCTCGCACCGATGGAGGATGTGACCGACCGCTCTTTCCGCTTGATTTGCAAGGAGCAGGGCGCCGATATGGTCTACACCGAATTCGTGTCGGCCGACGCTCTCATCCGCAACATCGCAGCTACCACGCGCAAGCTCCACATCGACCCGTCGGAGCGCCCCACAGCCATTCAGATCTACGGCCGCGAACCCGGCCCGATGGTCGAGGCCGCGAAGATTGCCGAGGCTGCCGGACCTGATGTGCTCGACATCAATTTCGGATGCCCCGTCAAAAAGGTGGCAGGAAAAGGCGCCGGCGCCGGTCTGCTCCGCGATGTCCCGAAGATGCTGGAGATCACGCGTGCCGTTGTCGACGCGGTGAAGATTCCGGTGACGGTGAAAACGCGTCTCGGATGGGACCATGAGTCGAAGATTATAGTGCAACTCGCTGAGCAGCTGCAGGATTGCGGCATCAAGGCGCTCACCGTCCACGGCCGCACGCGCTCGCAGATGTACACCGGTCAGGCCGACTGGGAGATGATAGCTCGCGTGAAATCCAATCCGCGCCTCACCATCCCCGTTATCGGCAACGGCGATATCGCCACGCCTGAGCAGGTGAAGGATGCCTTCGACCGATATGGCGTTGACGGCGTGATGGTTGGCCGTGCATCCATCGGCGCTCCCTGGATATTCCGCAGCCTCAAAGCCGCAGCCGCCGGTACCGAAGTCATCGAGCCTTCGCCCGACGAGAAGTTTGCCATGCTTCGCCGCCAGATCCGCGAGAGCATCGACCGCATCGATGAGTATCGCGGCATCCTCCACATTCGCCGCCATCTGGCTGCATCACCGCTCTTCAAGGGCATCCCGCATTTCCGCGACACGCGCATCGCCATGCTCCGGGCTTCGACCTACGACGAGCTCGATGCTATCCTCAACAGAATACAATACGAAATTCTCCCTCAAATAACCCAATTATGAAACATCAGCTGACGCTTCTGCTTATGGCTTTCGCGGCCGTCCTGTCGTTTAACGCGGCCGCCGACGAGTTGAGCCATTACAATCTTAAACTCGACGACTTTCACGAACTGAAGGTGGTCGACGGAATCAACGTTGACTATCACTGCGATCCGGCGCGTGCCGGCCTCGTGGAGTTCGACGCTCTCCCCGCCGTGGCTTCAGCCGTGATTTTCGAACCCGGAAACGGAAAGCTCTCCATCAAACTCGCCGCCAGCGACACGCCCTATGCCGGACTCCCCACGGTGCACGTCTATTCATCCTTCCTCTCCAACGTCAGCAACGAAGGCGATTCCACCGTCCGCGTGCTGTCGGTGGCTCCGGGAGCCAAATTCTCCTGCCGCGTGATGGGCAACGGCTTGCTGTCGGTGCGCAACGTCGAGGCCTCCTCGGTCAACGCCACCATCCTTTCCGGCCGAGGCATGATATCCATCTTCGGCAAATGCGAGACGGCAACACTGAAAATCACCGGCGCCGGACAGATTCAGGCCGACGAACTGCAGGCCACCGATGTCAATTGCACGGCCACCGGCACCGGCACCATCCACTGCTATGCCACACGCCTTCTCAACGTCGGCGGTCTCTCGGGCAAGGTGTTCTACCGCGGAGCTCCCACGGTGAAGAAGCGCTTCCTCTCGGCCGTGAAGGTGAACTCGATCGATGCTTCCCATTGATTTTGCTGATATTTTGCCCCGAATCTTGCTTTCGAGATCCTGAATTATTAAATTTGCAGTTATGTCAGTCAACAAAGTGATTTTGCTCGGAAATGTCGGCCGCGACCCGTCGATCCGCTACGTGGGCACCCGTCCCGTGGCCGAGATAGCTCTCGCCACAAGCGAACGGGCCTACACCGGGCCTTCCGGTGCTGAAGTGCCCGCGCGCACCGAGTGGCACCGCGTGGTGCTTTGGGATGCTAATGCCGAAACTGCCGAGAAATATATCCGCAAGGGCACACGCCTGTATGTCGAAGGCAAGCTCCGCACCCGCATCTGGGAGGACCGCAATGCCATAAAAAATTCCGTCACGGAAATCTACGCCGACCACATCGAAATCCTTTCGCGGTCGCAGAGCTGACCGGCCATTCACTCCGCCCCAACGTCATACATCTATTAATTAGCATATAAATCAAACACATAGAATCACAAGAAAATGAGCAATGAGAAATTAAACGCCGAAGAAGAGTATATCGACCAAACGGCCGATCCGGCGCAATTGCCGGAAAACGCTTTCCGTGAGCTCGCTGCCGATGAGGAGTATCAGCCGCTGATGAAGCCCACGCACAACTATCCCGAAGTGACACCCTATTCGGTGTCGATGGGCCTTATCCTGGCTGTCATATTCAGTGCCGCGGCTGCCTACCTGGGCCTGCGCGTGGGGCAGGTGTTCGAAGCCGCCATCCCCATCTCGATTATCGCCGTCGGACTTTCCGGCGCCCTCCGTAAGAAGAATGCCTTGGGACAGAACGTCATCATACAGTCGATAGGCGCATGCTCGGGCGTCATCGTGGCCGGCGCCATCTTTACGCTCCCGGCGCTTTACATACTTAAGGCAAAGCATCCCGATATAACCGTCAACTTCCTCGAAGTGTTCCTGAGCTCGCTCCTCGGCGGTGTGCTCGGCATCCTCTTTTTCATCCCGTTCCGAAAATATTTTGTCAAGGACATGCACGGCAAATATCCTTTCCCCGAAGCGACAGCTACAACACAGGTGCTAGCAAGCGGCGAAGGTAATGCCAAGTCCACCGGCGGTCAGGCCATTACTCTTGTGGTCTCGGCGCTTATCGGCGGCGTATATGATTATGTGGTGGCCACTTTCGGCTGCTGGGCTGAAACTATCACCACCACCGCCACAGCATGGGGCGCAGCCATCGCCGATAAGTTTAAGGTGGTGGTAAGCTGCAACACCGGCGCCGCCTTGCTCGGCCTCGGCTACATCGTCGGGTTGCGCTACGCTTTCATCATCTTCGCCGGTTCGGCTTTCGTGTGGTGGGTGCTCATCCCGCTGCTCGGCACCTACGGCTCGATCGAGTTTCAGTATAATTCTGCCGATTTCATCTTCAGCGAATATGCCCGCAAGATAGGCATTGGCGGCATCGCCATGGCCGGTGTCATCGGCATCATTAAATCGTGGCCCATCATCATGCAGGCTGCCGGTCTGGCCGTCCGCGAGTTCAAGGGCGGCAAGCAGTCCGCCAAGCCGGTGCGCTGGCAGATGGACATCTCGATGAAGCATGTGGTCTTCTTCATGGCCATCGCCCTGATAGCCGTGTTCGCTTTCTTCTGGTGCGGCGTGCTTCACAATTTCTGGCAGGCTGTCGTGGCCTTTGCTGTGGTCACCGTCATCTCGTTCCTGTTCACCACTGTAGCCGCCAACGCCATTGCCATCGTGGGCACTAACCCCGTCTCGGGCATGACGCTCATGACGCTCATCATTGCTTCGGCAATCTTCGTGGCCGTGGGCATCAGCGGCACTTCCGGCATTGTGGCTTCGATGATCATCGGCGGCGTCGTCTGCACGGCTCTTTCAATGGCCGGCGGTTTCGTCACTGACCTTAAGATAGGCTACTGGCTCGGCTCTACTCCCCGCAAGCAGGAACAGTGGAAATTCCTCGGCACTCTCGTGTCGGCGGCAACTGTCGGCGGCGTGCTCCTGCTGCTCAATGATGTCTACGGTTTCTCGGGCGAAAATGCCCTCGTGGCCCCGCAGGCCAATGCCATGGCCAACGTTATCGAGCCCATCATGATGGGCGGCGACACCCCCTGGATGCTTTATGCCGTCGGCGTCGTGCTCGCATTGCTGCTCAACTGGCTCGGCGTGCCGGCTCTCGCTTTCTGCCTCGGCATGTTCATCCCCATGTCGCTGAATGCCCCGCTGCTCGTGGGCGGTCTTGTGGCATGGTTCGTATCGACACGCTCCAAAAAACAGGCTGTCAACAACGCCCGCCGCGACCGCGGTACGCTGATCGCTTCAGGCCTTATCGCCGGCGGCGCCCTCTTCGGCGTGTTCTCGGCTCTTACCCGCTTCGTTGCCGGCGACCTCACCATGGAGATGGATCCGTCGCTCAACGCCTCGCTGGGCGTGCTGATGTACATCCTCGTCATCGGCTATCTCGTCATCGACAGCGTGCGTGCTAAGAAAAACTGACAATAGTGTGGGGGCGGGAGCCTCTCCGTCGCCCCCCGAATCATAAATCACTCATAAGTCGTGTCGCACATTTTTGACCGACAGCAATTAAGGATCATCGCCGCGCTCTCCCTGCCGGCGGTGATCACTAATATTACCACGCCTCTTCTCGCCCTGACCGACGTGGCCATAGCCGGCCATCTCGGCGATGCGGTGTTCATAGCCGCTATTGCCGTCGGCGGCACGATGTTCAGCACGCTCTTTTGGCTGTTCGGTTTCCTGCGCATGGGCTCGAGCGGACTGACGGCACAGGCTGTGGGCGCGTCGGACCGCAAGGAGGCGCACGCCGTGCTGGCGCGGTCGTTGATGCTCGCTTTTGTGCTGGGTCTGGCCATTATCGCTGTCAGGGATCAGCTGTGCGACGCCCTCATGTGGATGCTCGATGTCGAGGGTCGCACTTCACAGGTCGCGGCTTGCTATTTCCGGCGGGTGATATGGTGCGCCCCGGCCACGCTGGGAATGTTTGCGCTTAACGGCTGGTTTGTAGGCATGCAGAATTCACGCACGCCGATGTGGGTGTCGCTCGCCGTCGATGTGCTTAACATTGGGGCGAGTCTCGGCATGGTCTTCATCCTCGACATGGGCATCGAGGGCCTGGCCACCGGTACGCTGCTGGCGCAATGGGCCGGCTTCCTGCTCTTGCTGCTGCTCGGAGTGCGCCGCTATGGTCTCGTGCGCGTGCCGCTGAAAAATGTCATGGCGGGGCTGTCACGCTTCTTCCGCATCAACACCGACATCTTTCTGCGCACGCTCTGCCTGGTTGCCGTGACGCTCTGGTTTACGCGCGTGGGCGCGGAGCAGGGGACTGCCATGCTCGCCGTCAACGCGCTGCTCATGCAGATGTTCACGCTCTATTCCTATTTCATGGACGGTCTCGGTGTGGCCGCCGAGGCTTTGTGCGGCCGTCATTTCGGTGCCGGCGATGCCGTGATGCTGCGGCGCTCGGTGCGGTCGCTGTTTGGCGTCGGCGCTCTGCTCACGCTCCTCTTCACGCTGCTCTACATCACCTGCGGCGACATGCTGCTGGCTCTGCTGAGCAACGATCCCGGGGTGGTGAAGCTCGCGGGGCATTATTCGGGTTGGGCCATGGCCGTGCCCGTGGCCGGATTCGGCGCTTTCATGTGGGATGCCGTGTTCATCGGGCTCACCCGCACACGCATGATGCTTCTGAGCATGGCCGTGGCTATGGCGGTGTTTTTCGCGCTCTGCGGCCTGCTGGTGGGCCCTTACGGCAATCATGGTCTCTGGCTGGCATTCCTGATCTATCTCTTCACGCGCGGCCTGGTGCTCACGGTCGCTTATCGTCGCCGTATTCGCTGAGATAGGCTTCACAGGCTTCGGCAAGCTCATCGTACCATTCTCGGCCGAAACGCTCGATCAGCGGCTCGCGCATGAACTGGTAGAGGCGCACGCGCTCGCGGCGCCCCAGCGCGCAGGCGCAGCGGCATATCTTCCACCGGTGATAGTTGACGGCCGTAAACGTCGGATATTCCGTGAGCCGTAGCGGATAGAGATAGCACGACATCGGCTTGCGGAAGTCGGTGCGCCCTTCACGATACGCTTTCTCGATGGCGCACAGGCACATCCCGCCGGGCCCGTAGGTGGTGAACACGCAGTTGCGCCCGTCGACAATCTGCGTCACGAGGTCGCCTTCTTCATCTACGTATCCCACGCCTTTCTCCTTGATACGCTCGCGTGCCGCCGGCAGCAGGTCGTCCCACACCACCGGCACGAGTTCCTTGAGCTTTTCCAGTTCCTGTTCGGTGACCGGCGCGCCGGCATCGCCTTCTATACAGCATTCGCCCAGGCATTTGTCGAGGTCGCACACAAAAAATTCTTCGGCAAGGTCGAGCGACACGAGTGCATCTTTTATCTGTAGCATGATTTCTTCTGATGTTTCTTCCATTAGCGGAGCGGGAAGTGATCTTATCGGGGTTATACGCCGGAAGTGACCGATGTGGCGCCGACCAGCCGGTCGTAGCGCTGTCCCGGCCTGCGGGCGTAGACTTTTATGAGATAGGTGTTGACGGTCTGATATTTGTCGCCTTCAACCGGCGCGGTCAGCCCCTTGTCGGAGCCTGTCGGCACGGTGAGATACTGATAGTTGTAGGCGCCCTGCTTGAGCAGCAGCGACTGCTCGTAAAGGCCGGTGGCGCGGTTGTACACCATGCGGCTCTCGGGCGTGAAGCGGCGCTGCACCATGTCGCCGTCGAGGAAGATGCCCGCATTCGGCTGCTCGGGCAGGTCGAGCGAGAAGTGGGTCATCACGTAGTCGGACTCTACGTCGGGATCATCGCTGTTGTATTCGCGTATGCGGAACCGCCCGTGCTGTGTCTGGTCGTAGGCGTAGGGCTGGTCGGCGCGCGGCTCGTCGGTCTTCAGTGTGGCGTGATAGAGCGGATGCGCATAGGAGAGCTCGGCCACGCCCATTCCCGGATAGGTGACGGAGATTATCTCCATGCGGCGGTATTCGTTGCCGGCGGGAAAGATGAGCGCCTTGTCGTGTTCATACCATGCCGTGCTGCCGGCGACGCGCGACGGCATCGAGGCATAGGCCACGTTGTCCTGGCGCCCGTTCTGTTCCACCACAACGAGCAGGTCGGTGAAGGGGCTCGTGATGATGTCGGTGCCGAAATCTACGCCGACGGTGAGCTGTTGGTGCGAGTTGTTGTAATCGATATCGGTGCGCGAGCTGACCGCTGCCGTCACATCCATGGCGCGCTCGAGGATGCTGAAGCGGGCCTGGAGTATGGTGGCGTCGGGATCGCTTTCGTCGTAGACGCGCACCAGATAGTTGCCCGACAGCTTCGGCCGCATATCTTCGCTGGGGATGCTGAAAGAGTAGTTGACGTAGTGCACCGTGGTGGCCTGCGAATAGGCGTAGTCGTCGATGGCGGCTTCGTTGAAGCCGTCGAGATACTCCGTCGACACCAGCTCGTCGGGCTGCCACCGCGCATTGCAGTGGATAAGCTCGTAGCGCATGTAGCGCCGCTCGTCTGATAGCTCGTCAAACGATATGGTGAGGTGGTCGTCGGTTTCCGTCATGATCACGGGCGGCAGCATGTCGTTGCCGTTGACTTTCAGCTGCAGCGTGTGGAAGGCCGGGTTGAAGATGGCCGTCGACGTGTCGGCGGGCTTTGCCGCTGTAGCCGTCAGGCCGAGCAGAAGGCTGAGCGTTAGCAGTATATGTTGCAGTCGTGATGCTTTCATTACCATTCGATGGGCGTTTCGCCGTGGGCGGTGAGCCATGCGTTGGCGCGTGAGAAGTGGTGGTTGCCGAAGAATCCGCGCGAGGCGCTCAGCGGCGAGGGGTGGGCCGAGGAGAGCACGAGATGACGGGCGGTGTCAATGAATTCGCGCTTGCGTCCGGCATAGGCCCCCCAGAGTATGAACACGAGGCCGTCGCGACGGGCGTTGAGCGCTTTGATGGCGGCGTCGGTGAGCTGTTCCCACCCGTGGCCCTGATGCGATCCCGCTTCGTGGGCGCGCACGGTGAGCGTAGCGTTGAGCAGCAGCACGCCCTGACGTGCCCACCGCGACAGGTCGCCGTTGGCCGGTATCGGCGCACCGGTGTCGTCGTGGATCTCCTTGAAAATGTTGACGAGCGAGCGCGGTATGGCCACGTCGGGTGCCACCGAGAAGCATAGCCCGTTGGCCTGACCCGGCCCGTGGTAGGGGTCCTGGCCGAGGATCACCACCTTCACTTTGTCGAACGGACAAGCGTCGAAGGCGGCAAATATCTGTCGGGCCGGCGGGTAGATGGTTGCCGTGCGGTATTCAGCATGCACAAATCGGCTCAGATCAGTGAAATAAGGCTGATCCCATTCGGCGGTAAGCGCCTCTTTCCATCCTTGTTCGATCCTGACGTTCATTGGCGGCTCACATGAAGTTGGACATAATATCTGTTTCCGGCCGGAAAACAGGCGATGGTTATGGCTCGGTTGCCCTTCGCGCCGGTGTACCATGCTCCGCTCTTGGGGTCGTCCTGAGTCTTTTCGAGGGTGTATCCGGCTCTGTTCAGCTGGCTGCACATCGTGTCAAACAGCTGACGCGCTTTCTGCTGTGTGCCGCTCATGTCCGGATTCGAATAGTCGTAGAAGGGGAATGTCCACATATAATAATCGCATGGCTTGCTGCCCCTCAGATAGATATATGCTCCGCGCGAGGGATATTCCGATCCGCATATTCTTATGTCATAAGGGTTGCTTTCGGGATGATCCGGATCGTTGAAATATACAAATACGTCGCCCGGCTGAGCTATTGTGGAGACAAGCCCGGCTTTCGTGAACTCCTGTTCGATATCTTCCCACCAGTGTCCGAACGGATCCCATTCGAAAACACTTCCGGCGAGTTGGTCGGCCGTAAAACAAGATCCTCCGTCGTTCTGTGTCTCTGCCGGAGCGGGAGCGGGAGCGGGAACGGGAGCCGGTTGTGCAGGCTGCGACTTCTTGCGTTTGATCTCTTTTGACAATTCATTATAGGTTGCCATGTCCTTCATAGTATCGGCCGAAACGAAAGAGCCGGTATACTCGCCGTTAGAGAAACACTTCAGGTTCCCTTTCGATGTGAAAATATAATTCAGATTTTCATGCGTTTGGATGAGTATGAAATGCTCATCACCGGCAACTTCCGTGACATCTACGTTCTCAAATTTATTTGTGCCCGCCAGCATGTGGTCTATTATAAAGTTCCACCCCGTAGGCGTGCTTTCGAGGGTGAATATGAAAAAGCATGGTTTGGGCTCTGGATCGTCGGGCTCAAAATCCATTCCGGGCGAGATTATGTAAAGCTCTGCTTTTGACGAAAATGCCGAGCAAAGAAAGATAAGTGACGTTGTGAAAAATCGTGTTAAGGTCATAATGCGGAGTTTTTTTGCAAAACTACAAAAAAACAACTAATTTTGCATCATCCAAAGCGAAAAG
>OHEJ01000501.1_pt1 | contig 14573 bp, 6 predicted proteins | sample 1567261 | NCBI WGS metagenome assembly OHEJ01 (sample SAMEA3879550, study PRJEB24766) | human gut metagenome | biome: human-associated habitat; feature: feces | place: USA | collected 1985/1987 | reverse complement strand
TGTATGTACTTTACGGTTTTGCATCCCTGCAAAACTTTTGGTACATACGTTAGGCATCCTTGCCTAACTTGCCCCTCCCGTGAAAAGAATAAAGAAGTCCGAAAGATTGCTAAGTTGTTTATTTATAGCAATCTGCTTTATACCGGAATGATTAAAATCCTAACTACAGAAAATAAGTTGGTATAATATATTCGGTGATATATTTACCCCGCATAAAGAAAGGACATACTATGAAGCTAAATATCAGGTTAACAGCGGCAATACTTGCCTGTGCGTCAATTCTGACGTCGGCCTGCGCCTGCTCATCTCAGAATGCAAGCTCTGCCACGGACAGCAAAAACGAAAGCAGTATAACGGAAAGCTCCGCTGCAGAAAGCAAGGATAATACAAAAAGCGATACAACAAGCGATAATTCATCCGCATCTTCAGAAAGCACAGTTTCTTCCGATGAATCATCGTCCGAAAACAAGAAGCCTGTCGGCGTTGACGGCGTTCAGACAAACGGTCAGCTTGTAGTCGACATAGACGGTCATACATGGGGCATCTCCCTTTACGGCGGCGGCGACGGCGCAAATTATGCGTCATACCTTAACGAGTTCAAAGAAAAGGTAGGCTCATCGGTAAACGTATTCAATATGGTAGTGCCTACAGCAGGCGCATACTACCTCCCCGAAGGCTACGAAAAATACAACGCAAGCCACAGGGATTCGATAAACAGCATTGCAAACAAGCTGGTGAACGTGATAAACGTCGACGGATATGCCGCACTTGAGGCACACACAAACGAGTACATCTATACCCGTACCGATCACCACTGGGAACCCCTCGGCGCATATTATGCGGCAAAGGCCTTCTGTGAAATGGCACAGGTACCCGTAAAGGAGCTTTCGACCTACAAGACGGAAACGATAGAAGGCTTTGTCGGAACAATGTACGCATTTACCGAGTATAACGAGCGTATCAAAAACGACCCCGACACCTTCACCTACTATATCCCCTCTACAGATTACACCGCCACCTATTATACCACCGACTTCAAGGCTGACGAGCAGTTCACACAGTTCCACAGCATATTTGTAGATCAGCCCGCAAGCGGCGCATATTCGACCTTTATGGGCGGCGATCAGAAGATAGTAAAGATAGAAACCGCAAACAAGAACGGCAGAAAGCTCTGCATCTTCAAGGACAGCTACGGCAATGCCGAAGTTCCCTTCTTCATAGATTCTTTTGAGGAGATCTACGTTTGCGACATCCGCTACTTTGACCTTTACGCACCCGACTTTATTAAGGATAACGGCATTACCGACGTTCTGTTCACAATGTGTACATTCTCCGCTGTCGGTGAAAATGCAGAGGGTATAAAGAACAACCTGCTTTCAAAGTAAATCTCTGACAGGTTTTCTGAAAGGAGGAGCAGTATGAAAAAGCTCCCGAAGATAACAGCACTTATATTGACATTATCGCTCGCCTGCGGATGCTCGGAGGTTTTCCCCGACAGCAACACAAGCGGCAAGGACACATCGGCATACACCCTACCACCCGACCCCGTATCATCGGAAGCCCCTTCGGACACCGAAAGCGAAGAAACCGAACAGCCCGATACCTCCGCTCCCGAAACGTTACCGCCGGATACTTCTGCCGAAGAAACCTCCGCTCCCGAAACAGACGGCACTTCTGCCGAAGAAAGCTCCGCCCCCGCAAGCAACAGCGATATAAACAGCTACAGGGCGATAGGCGACAACGGCATATTAGTCGCAGGTATGGATAATCATTACCGTGGAATTATGTTCTATGGCGGTACATACGGCTACTGCGACCAATATATGACCGATGTAAAGGCGTTCCAGTCGGCGCTTCCCGAAGTAACGGTATATTCTATGGTAATACCGACCTCTGTCGATTTCTACAATCCGACCGAATACAAGGGCTATACCGAGCTTCAGAAGGATAAGATAGATTATATCGAAAGCGGACTTAAAAGCACGGGCGTTACAAATGTCAGCGTATATGATACTCTGTCAAAGCACACCTCAGAGGAGATATACTCAAGGACGGACCACCACTGGATGCCGCTCGGCGCATATTATGCCGCACAGGTGTTCTGCAAAACGGCAGGTGTTAAAGTGCCGGATATAAAGAATTACCGCAAGGAAACCTGCGGCGGTTATGTCGGCTCGATGTATTACTATTCGTCCGATGAGCATCTTAATAACGACCCCGAAACCTATGCGGTCTACTATTCTCCGAATGAGGATAAGCTGAAAACCACATATTACGACCGTTATTACAGCAACGGCTATGACAGCAGCCTTTTCCTTTGCGACAACGCAAGCTATTACTACCTGTCGTTTTTAGGCAGTGACGATCTCATCGCCCATATAAAGACCAACGCAAAGACAGGCAGAAACTTAGTTGTGATAAAGGAAAGCTACGGCAACGGGCTTATCCCGTTCTTCACTGAGAGCTTTGATAATATCTATGTGCTTGACCTGCGCTACTGCGAGGTAAACGCAATAAAATTCTGCAAGCAGGTCGATGCGACCGATCTGCTGTTTGCAAACTGCGCCTATACCGTTGCAGGCGGCAACTGCGACTATTTCTCATATATAAGAAACATTTAAGGAAGATTACATGAAAGAACTTGAATACCCCTTCGACAGCGGTTATCTGCTGAAAAAGAAACGCTCTATAAAAAGACAGCTCCTGTCAGACGGCAGTGTGCGTATAAAGAAAAAAATCGCCGTTCTCGGCGGCTCAACCACGAACGATATAATAAATATGCTCGAATTATTCCTGCTGAACTACGGCATCGAGCCGACCTTCTACGAGTCGGAGTACAACCGTTACTGGCAGGATGCGGTATTCGGAAATGAGGAGCTTGACAGCTTCTCACCCGACCTTATTTTCGTTCACACGTCCAACCGCAATATTCTGAAATATCCTGCGATAACCGACAGCAAGGAGCAGACAGACGCTCTTTTTGCCGAGCAGATGAAATATTTTGAAACGATGTGGGAAAAGATAGCCGAGCGCTACCACTGCCCCGTGATCCAGAATAACTTCGAACAGCCGTATTTCAGACTTATGGGCAACCGAGATGCGTTTGACTGCCGAGGCAGAGTGAACTTCATAAACAGGCTGAACACGGCATTTGCCGATTATGCCGCATCGCACGAGAGCTTTTATATCAATGATATAAACTATGTCAGCGCCTGCTACGGTCTTGACAAGTGGAGCGAGCCGTCCTACTGGCACCTGTACAAGTACGCAATGTGTGTTCCTGCGATACCCGACTTTGCTTTTAACTTAGCGGCAATAATAAAGTCGGTATTCGGCAAGAACAAGAAAGCACTTGTACTTGACCTTGATAATACATTATGGGGCGGAGTTGTCGGAGATGACGGTGTTGACGGCATTGAAATAGGACAGGAAACCCATATGGGACAGGTCTATGCCGAATTCCAGAAGTATCTCGGACTTGTGAAGGATACAGGCGTAATGCTGACCGTCTGCTCTAAGAACGATGAAGAAAACGCCCTTGCAGGCCTTAATCACCCCGAGGGCAGTTTAAAGCCCGATGATTTCATAATGATAAAGGCAAACTGGGATAACAAGGACAGAAATATCGAGGCAATAGCGACAGGACTCAACATCGGACAGGATGCGCTTGTATTCCTTGATGATAACCCAGCCGAGCGTGCGATAGTTTCCGCACAGTTGCCTACAGTAGCCGTTCCCGAAATGGAGCGTCCTGAGGATTATATAAGAGTGGTCGACCGCTCACGCTTCTTTGAGATAACCGCTTTTTCAAGCGATGATTTAAAGCGTAACGAAATGTACAAGGAGAATGCGGTAAGAGCCGCACAGCAGGCGCAGTTCACAGACTACGGCGAGTATCTTCACAGTCTTGAGATGGTGGCTGTGATAGATGACTTCCTGCCTGTCTATCTCCCCCGCATAACACAGCTTACAAACAAGAGCAACCAGTTCAACCTCACCACAAAGCGTTTTACGACCGCAGAAATGGAGCAGGTATTCGCTGATGACAGCTATATCAGGCTGTACGGCAGGCTTGCCGACAAGTTCGGCGACAACGGCATAGTATCGGTAGTTATCGGAAAGGTGAACGGCGATACGCTCGACATAGATTTATGGCTTATGAGTTGCCGTGTGCTTAAGCGTGATATGGAATACGCAATGCTCGACAATCTTTGCGACAGAGCAAAACAGCGTGGACTTAAGACGGTAAAGGGATATTATTACCCCACCGCAAAGAATAAAATGGTGAAAGAGCTGTACGGCGACTTCGGCTTTACGAAGGTCAGCGAGGACGCAGACGGCAACACCGTATGGGAGCTTTCGCTTTCGGGCTACGAGCCTAAAAACAAGTATATTACTGTAGAAAGGAACAAGTAAAATGAGCGAGCAGGAAATTTACGAAAGATTAAACGAGGTTTTCAGAAACGTATTCGACGATGACGATATCGAGGTCGAAGCAGGCACAACAGCAGATGATATAGAGGACTGGGACAGCCTTGAGCATATCAACCTCATCTCCGCTGTAGAAGACGAATTCGGCATCCGTTTCAAGATGGGCGAGGTTTCTTCGATGAAGAACGTCGGAGAAATGGTCGACATAATAAAATCCAGAGCCTGAGCGTGCGTGCGGGCGGCTGTGAGCCGCTTCAAATTCCGCCTTTGGAATTGTAGGCGGTCAGCTAAGATTAGCAGAACGGCGGGATTAAACAAAGCAATAATCAATATAATGTGGGTGGCTGTGAGCCGTTTCAGATTTCGCCTGCGGCTGTGAGCCGCCTCAAATTCCGCCTTTGGAATTGTTGCCGTTCAGCTAAAGTTAGTTGAACGGCGGGATTAAACAAAGCAATAAAGCAGATAAGCGGTCACAGCGACAAGCAGTGACCGCTTTTTATATTCTTATCGCACTATCTATCCCTTGCTTTGCACCAACACACTTGCCTCCCTTGTTAAAGGGAGGTGGATTGACGGCAAGGCACAAACTGTCGCTTTGTTGCGTTTTGCTTGCGATACGTCCACCTTTTTGATTTATCAAACTTTTTGCCGTCAAGACGGAGGGATTGCTTGCTACAAACTGTTTCAGCCCTGCCGTCACCTTCGTTAACAATCCCTCAGTCACAGTGACGGAAATCTTATTAATTTATAAAAAATCTTCGACCTGATATTAAAAGTAACATCGAAAATATTGTACCGCACTGTGCCAGCTCCCTTTACACAAGGGAGCCAAGAGTGATAGTTCTATTTTTCAGAAAGCACTAACCCTACATGAATTTTACATCATTTCAAAAGGAGCAATCTCCCGCTTGTTTAATCGCTCCAACCTTTTCCCACGCCCTTGACATCCTGCCATTTCAGTGATATACTTTAGTTAGATAAAACTAACCAAAGTGAAACGGAGAAAACTATGAAACATCTGCATTTTGAACCCGAAGCCGACGGCTTTTACGGCGCATACTGGGAAAGTAAAACCCCGTCCGATACCGCAATGATAGCAATGCTCGGTGACGACCCCGAAGACTATATGAGCAAAACCTGCGTGAAATGGCTTCATACCTACGGAATTAACGTAATGTCAATGTCGCCCGGAAAGAAGAACTACAGCCACCACAACTATCCCATTGAGCGTATCAGCTCGGCTATAGAATGGCTCAAATCCCACGGCAACAAGAAAATCGGCATTGTCGGTGCCTCTGCAACAGCCACAGTCGCACTTGTCGCCGCATCTCATTATCACGATATTACGCTTACCATAGCCCTGACCCCGAGCGACTTTGTATGGCAGGGCTTCGCACAGGGCAGTCGTGACGGCTGTAAGGAATGGCCTGTCGAAAACGAATCTATCGTGTCGATAGGCGGCAAACCCGTACCCTTTATGTCATTTGTCTATAAGCACCCTGAGTACTGGCAGAAGATAGCCAAAGCGTCTAAAGAACACGGCGATTCCACATATTCAAAGGATGTGTTCGATGATTCCGAAGCCGCAGGACTGCTTAAAGAGGAGCATTTTATACCCGTAGAGAATATCGGCGGCAAGCTCGTTCTTGTCGGTGCGGAAGACGATTCTCTCTGGGATACCGCAAAATACATACGCAGAATGGACGATCGCCTGAGATCCCGACCGCATTCCTGCAAATACTCGGTGTATCTCTATGAACACGGCACGCATTTTGTGTTCCCTGAAAGCGTACTGAAAAAAGCTCTGCCCGTCGGTGCTGATATGCTTGTAAATATGTGCTTTTCAGCGGCTAAGAAATTTCCGGATGAATGTAAAGCAATGCGCATTGATCTTGATAAAAAACTTACCGAAGAAATCCTTAATTGGAAATCAAATAATTAAAACAAACGATATATAAATAATAATATATTATATGGCGGAACTTATACGTGAGTTTTTTCGCTCGACCGACCGCCTTTATATTATAATAGTATCACAAAATTCAGCCGCTCACATCGGGCGGCTTTTTTCTATCCTTTAAAATCATCATAAATCATCAATTGTCGCTCCTACCGTTGCCACTATCTTCATCATAATTCATCACCGTGTGTCTTTCATAAAGGTAAAAAATGCGGGCTATACTATTATAATATATAAAGGACACGTCACGACCATATTTTCGCCTTCAGATTGCCCCCCGATATTTCACGAAAGTATACGTTTACATTCACCCCTCAGTCACCTTAAAAATGCTCATAAATCGGCTTTCCTCCTATATTACTTGCTGTTTTCTCACTTGCCCGTCCGCCCTTTACGTGTAATTTTATTACCATTTCACAACGCATCTGCACCAAAACCTCCAAATCGGTATAATTATTTTTGTCTAAAAACACAACAAAAATCCAAACTTCAATTTTGGGCAGATTAACAAATTAAATTACAAAATAAGTCAATAATAGCCAGATTTTAACTGATTACAAAACGGTAACAAAAAGGTTACAAAACGGTTACAGCTTTTTCTTGTGCATTTTCACCAAAAATGACTGCCCCAAGCTATTTGACATTTTGCAAAACGGAAATTATAATTGTCTAGAGCTTGAAAAAAGCCCGATAATAAACGTAGCAGCGGTTCTCTCCGCACGGGGAGTTATCGTACACGGTCAGTGGTGACAGACGGATCTAGCCGTAATTATAATGCCGTGATGCCCGTATGGGTACTGCTTAAACCTACCGATATGATGACGAAAGGCGGATATATGTTTCCCAGATTCAGAAACACCGGACTGACAATACGCATATCAAAGAACGCAGCACTTAAAATACTGCTTATATTCGGCAGTATCTTCGGAGTATTCCTTATGACAGGTCTGCTCTACTTCAGAAATGACGTTGAGATAATCGACGAGAACGAAAAGCGTATTGTTTATACGGTAAGTGCCGATCCTTATGAGATCCTCAGAGAGAACCACATAACGCTCGGCGCATACGACAGGATAGACTTCACCGGCTTTGAGGAGAACGTGGCAACAGCCACTCTTACTATAGAAAGAGCCTTTGACGTTGATATTCTGGAAGGCGGCAAGAAGACCGCCACTGCACACAGTGTAGACGCTACAGTGGCACAGCTGCTTGAGCAAGCAGGCGTTGAGCTTGGCGAATATGACAAGGTATCACCTGCAAAGACGGCTGTTCTTAAAGAAGGACAGAAGATCGCTGTTACAAGAGCCTATGACGTGAAGATTACGGCAGACGGAAAAACAACAACCGTAAAGTGCCTTGACAACACGGTTTTAGAGCTTTTGAAAAGAGCGAAAATAACACTCGGCAAGAACGATATGGTAAGCGAGGAGCTTGAATCCAAGATAACCGGACCTGTCGAGATAAAGGTTTCAAGAGTCGAGATAAAGACTGAAAAACAGGATAAGATTATCCCTTATCAGACATCTACCGTAACGAGCAACATTCTGGCCATAGGTCAGAGCGAGGTTCGTACAAAGGGTGTCAACGGCAAGATAAGAACTACAACGACTACCACCTACATCGATGGCGTTAAGACGGACGTAAAGAAGACCACAAAGGTAGTGACCAAGAAGGTTGACGAGGTTATAGCCGAGGGTGCGGCAATCGTAACTCCTTATTGCAAGATAGATGATACATCTATCGTACTAAGGAACGGCAGACCGGTTGACTATGAGTATGTGGTATCCGGCAAGGCTACAGCCTATACAGCGCCCGAAGGTGCGTATACCGCAAGCGGCAGAATGGCTGAGATAGGCACAGTTGCGGTAAATCCCAATGTTATCCCCTACGGCTCAAAGCTCTATATAGTCGGTCAGTATGACAATATCTGCTACGGCTATGCTATTGCCGCCGATACAGGTGATGGAATGATGGCAGGTACGATTCCTGTGGACGTATATATGGGCAGTACAGAGGAGCATTATGACGATGCTTGCGCATGGGGTCTGCAATACGTTGATATTTACGTTGTAGAAGTCGGCAACGGTTAAGCGGGCGGCTGTGAGCCGTTCCAAGTTCCGCCTGTGGCTGAAAGCCACTGTAAATTCCGCCTTTGAAAATGTCTGAGGTTGGCTAAGCGTGGCGAAACGGCGGTGCGGCAATGAGCCGCTCCAAGTTCCGCCTTTAATACTGTTGCAGTACAGCTTAGGGTGGTAAAACGGCGGGGTCAAACAAAGCGATGATTAATACGATAAAGCGGTTATTTCGTGGTTGTCAGTGCTATCAAAAGCAGAATATTGATAAGTGCACCCGTTGTTGGCAATTAGCTTACAGCGGGTGTTTTATTTTAATTAATATCGGGTTATGGATAACAGATAATTGCAGTGGCACAAGTGGGATAGTGTGTGAACGGTAAATGTTTTTGATATTGAGGATTGCGATTTTTGAGTAAAAAATGCTGATTTTGCAGAAAAGGTTGATTAGACAGAAAAAAGAGAGTAAAGTATAACTGATAAATATATACATGGCTTTTGCTGTGGGTATATAATAAGTAAAGGAGAGGTTTCTATGAAGTTGAAAAAGTGGTTGCTGGGTCTTGTGACCTTTGCGGCGATGGTTGTGCTCTGCGCGGTGTGTGCGGGTGCGGAGACTTATGGGGATTTTGAGTATAGTGTGCTTGATGATGGTACGGTGAAACTTACCGATTATAATGGTAGTGCGGAAAAAGTTGATATTCCGAAAATGATTGACGGGAAAAGCGTGACGAGTATAAAATATAATGCTTTCAGAGGTTGCACAAGCCTTAAAAGTATAACAATACCGAACAGTGTGATGAGCATAGGTTCGTCCGCTTTCAGAGGTTGCACAAGCCTTACAAGTATAACAATACCAAATAGCGTGACGAGCATAGAATCGGATGCTTTCGGCGGTTGCACAAGCCTTACAAGTATAACAATACCAAATAGCGTGACGAGTATAGAATCGGATGCTTTCGGCGGTTGCACAAGCCTTACAGCGATAAATGTTGCAACCAGAAATCAGAATTACGTTTCAGTGAACGGTGTTTTGTATGATAAGAATAAAACTGTTATAATACGTTATCCTGCGGGAAAAAAAGATAAAAGTTATAGTATACTTGACGGTGTGATGGGTATATGTGCGTGTGCTTTCGAGACTTGTGTAAACCTTGAAAGTATAACGCTACCTGACAGTGTGACGGTTATGGGATTAAGCGTTTTCAATGGTTGCAAAAGCCTTACAACGATAAATGTTGCTGCTGGAAATCAGAATTTTGTTTCGGTGAATGGTGTTCTGTATGATAAGGATAAAACTGCTATAATACGTTATCCTGCCAGAAAAAAAGATAAAAATTATAATATATTAAATAGTGTTAGATTTGTACATAATAACGCTTTCGAAGATTGCACAAACCTTACAAGTATAACGATACCGAATAGCGTGACGAGTATAGAATCGGATGCTTTCGGCGGTTGCACAAGCCTTACAAGTATAGTGATACCAAAAAGCGTGACGAGTATAAGCTTTTGGGCTCATTTGGGTTACGATAATGACTATTATCAGATTGATAACTTTAAAATATATTGCTACAGTGGTACAGCCGGGGAAAAGTACGCAAAGGACAACCGTTTCAATTACGAAATTATTACAGCCGAAAAACCTGCCAAGGTAACAAACTTCAAAGTTAAATCCAAAACAAGCACAGCTGTTACAATGCAATGGAATAAAAACAGTTCCGCAAGCGGTTATCAGTTACAGCAGTACAAGGACGGCAAGTGGGTAACTATTTACACCGGAACTAAGGCTACCAACACAAGCTATACTGTAAATGGCTTAAAGGCAGGTACGGCAGGCTACAGATTCAGAATAAGAGCGTACAAGACCTACGGAAATACTAAGCAGTATGGCTCATGGAGCAGTGAAGTCAAGGTTAACACCAACCCCTACGGTGTAGGCGGTTTCAAGTGTTCGTCAAAGACAAGCACCTCTGTGACATTAAAGTGGAACAAGGGTACGACAGCGAGCGGTTACCAGTTACAACAGTACAAGGACGGTAAGTGGGTAACTATTTATACGGGTACTAAGGCTACCAACACAAGCTTCACTGTAAAGGGCTTAAAGGCAGGCACAGCCGGCTACAGATTCCGTATAAGAGCGTACAAGACATACGGAAATACTAAGCAGTACGGCTCGTGGAGCAGTGAGGTAAAGGTTAACACCAATCCTTACGGCGTTGGCGGATTCAAGGCTAAATCCACAGCCAAGAATTCAATAACGCTCGGCTGGAACAAGGGTACGACCGCAAGCGGCTACCAGTTACAGCAGTATAAGGGCGGTAAGTGGGTGACTGTTTACACGGGTACTAAGGCTACTTCTACAAGCTGTACGATAAAGAGCCTGAAGGCAAATACAAGCTACAAGTTCAGGATAAGAGCGTATAAGACTTACGGAAATACTAAGCAGTACGGCTCGTGGAGCAAGGTGCTTACGGTAAGGACGAAGAGGTAAGCGGTTAAACTGAATATAAAAACGGGCATCGGCATTTTACCGATGTCCGTTTTTCTGCTTATAGTCTGTCAAACCGCCTTAGCCGGTGTTCTGTCTGCAAGAGATATGCGAAAACCTGCGGTTGTGCTTTCGGGCGGAAAACCGCACAAATACCGAAGATGAGCTTCACAATAACGAAAAAAGGCAATGAGGGTTCAAGATGAATTGCATAATTTACCCATCTGGGTAATGTCATTTTGCCGAATGCGGTGTAAAATATAATAAAGAGCAGTGGGCTTACTTATATGAACTTTGAAAATTATAATGAGGAGGTAAAGGATTATGAAAATAAAATTTAAACGCATTACGGCTTTGTTTGCGGCACTTGCTATTATGATAACCGCACTGCCGCTGACAATCATACCTATCAGTGCCGCAGGCACCGATGGCGAAAGCACAGAGTATTCAAGTGACGGATACCTTATCGTCCGTAATTATCAGCAGCTGAGATTGGCGTACAACGGCAGTGAGGAGTCTAAGATAAGGCTTGGCGCAGATATTGACTGCGACCCTGAGGAATATAAACCTAACTATCTGACGAGATTGTGTCCGCCTATAGAAAGTGACAAGACGCTGGACCTTGCCGGATATACGCTTAAAAAGACAGGTAACAGTATTGACGCGCAGGATCATCTGTTGAGCGTTCAATACAGTAAGCTGACCATCGAGGACTCGGTGGGAACGGGTAAAATGTATTTCTATGCCAAGGATGTAGCCCAGAATCTGTTTTTGGCTGAGAACAGAAGTACGATCGTTATAAACGGAGGTACATTCTGCTACACGGGTACCAATGCGATGTATTGTGAAATGATCAAGCTGAGTGCATCGGATCTTGTAATCAACGACGGTTATTTTGACGCACAGATCGGTACTCCGATAAAGCTGGATAACGGTTTTGCCGGCAAACAAAGAACGCTTAATTCTACTGCTCTGATAAACGGAGGTACTATAGTATCTACCTCCAGTATAGCGCTCTCCTCGATAGACGGTTGTGATTATTACGCATCGCTGGTTATGACGGGCGGAACCATCACAAACAAGAGCAAGGGCAGAGTGACCGATAAAACGGGAACGATAATTTCCGATCCGTATTTTGTCCGTGTTACAAGTGACGAGGCGTTACAGAACAAGTATTACAACATAACGCTCCTGGGCGGAACAATGCCGCTTAGCCCAAATGATATAGAGGTATATTATCCTGCTGATAAGGCAGTACTTACTTCTAAAGCAGGTACAATCACAAATTCTGCAGAAAAGGTAGAGTACACGACTCTGCTTACCGCACCGCAGGCCGGCATTGACGAAAAGAAGGCTATGGCTGCAAGAGGTGCAGACGAGATATGCAGGCTGAAGACCGACAGAAATAATTATGTGCTGAGCCATACCAAACGCACCCGTTTTACCGTCAACAGCAACAGCGTAGGTAAGATCGACCTGCTGAGTAAGGCTCCTAACCCGTATGGCTCGGACGATCCGATAAAAACGGTAGATTGGTATGTATCCAAGAATTTCGGCTCGTTCACAGAAATCCCCGAAGCTGTAAACGATCTGTCGTATACGCCGCCGGAGGTTACGGAAAAATGCACAATGCTGTATAAGGCTGTTATAAATTACGGCAATGTGCTGAGAATCAATGAGATAATAATAATTGATTATGACTTTGAAGCCGTAACGGGAATCAAGGCGGTCGTGTCAGGTTTTCATGGTGGCTCGAAGTTAAGCGACGTCAGCGTTGCGTCGGGTGAACCCGAAAAATACAGTCTGACGATAAACAATATCCGTGATGTTTACGGAAACAATATAGTAAACGATCTTCAGCTGTGCAAAGGCTTCAAATACAACATATTTGTAAAAGTAAAGCTGAACAGCGGATACGTTGCAGCGTATACAACTGGCACAGTAAAGATGCGCAGGTTTGAGGATCCCGCAAATGAATGGCAAGCGGCAGACCATATTTACATCGGCCTTAACGAGATTGCATTTAAGAGCGTTCTTGTTTGCGATGAAGGAATCAGGACGGTCGGGGTCGAAATCAGCAACTTCCTGCCTTACAGACAGGTAAACGATCTGCAGCTTACTTCATCGGAACCTAATAAATATTCGGTAACTCTTGTCACGCCGCTTTTAAACACATGGGAAAATAACGAAGAGGTTTACGACGATGACGAACTTATAGTAGATAACTGTTATGTGGTCGAATTCAAGGTAACGCCTAAGTCGGGATATGCGCTTTCTCCCGGTTATATATTCCGATGCAGGCTTGATACTTACAGAGAAGGATTCTGGCTGACATCCGAAGATGACGAGGAACTGTTCACGGTTTCCAATAACGGAACGGTAGTGATTAACAGCCTGAGGGTGCCGTTTGAAGAATATGATCAGAATATATATGTACAGATAGCGCCTCCGAAGGCAGGAGGAACTCCGGCAAAGAGGTTCATCTCACATAATCTTCCTGAGCATATGAGCCTTATAAATATTGAGTGGTATGACGATGAAGAGTGGAAAACACCGACCGTATTTGAGGAAGGCAAAGTATACTGGTGCTATATATACATCAATGCCGACTGCTATGAGTATAATCTCAAAAAAGCAAAATTCTATCTGAACGGATATCAGGTCAAACAGGATTACAGTTACAATTCAAAAGAGAAATACTACTATATTCTCGGATACAAGAGATTTGTGGTAGTCGATAAGCTGGATAAGCCGACAGGATTTACGGCATCATCTGTTACTTCGTCTGAAATTTCGCTGAAATGGGACAAAAATACCATAGCGGAAGGCTATGTGCTTGAAAAGAAAGACGGAACTAAATGGATACCGATAAAGTCAACCGCAAACACCTCGGATACAAGTCACAAGGTAAGTGGGCTCGAGGCAAGTACTGCGTATTCGTTCAGATTAAAAACCTACATAGAAGGCTTATCAAGTGAATATGCTACCCTTAACGTCAACACAAGACCGAACACTACAATGGGAATGAAGTGCGGCAGTAAAACAGATGTCAGCACATACTTGCAGTGGGATAAGAATACATCTGCTGACGGTTATGTGCTTCAAATGTACGATGGTTCAAAGTGGACAACGGTAAAAACGTTCACAAGCAACGCAAATACGAGCTTTAACGTTACGAATCTCAAGGCGAGCACGGCATACAGGTTCAGTCTCAGGGCGTACAAGAGCTTCGGAAATGTCAAGGTATACAGCGCACACGCCTATCTTACCGTTAATACAAGACCGAGTACTACAACGGGAATGAAGTGCGGAAGTAAAACAGATGTCAGCACATACTTGCAGTGGAATAAGAATACATCTGCTGACGGCTATGTGCTTGAAAAGTACGATGGCTCAAAGTGGGTAATGGTAAAAATGATTGCCGGCAATGCGAATACGAGGTTTAACGTTACGAATCTCAAGGCGAGCACGTCATACAGGTTCAGTCTCAGATCGTACAAGAGCTTCGGAAGTGCCAAGGAATACAGTGCACGCATCTATCTTACCGTTAACACAAGACCAAGCACTACAACGGGAATGAAGTGCGGAAGTAAAACAGATGTCAGCACATACTTGCAGT
>OHEJ01000489.1_pt1 | contig 14834 bp, 9 predicted proteins | sample 1567261 | NCBI WGS metagenome assembly OHEJ01 (sample SAMEA3879550, study PRJEB24766) | human gut metagenome | biome: human-associated habitat; feature: feces | place: USA | collected 1985/1987 | reverse complement strand
CAAGGCGAAGAGCATCCTCGCAGGCCAGCAAAACTACAAGTTGCGCGCCGTGGCCCTGCTTATCGACAGCACGACAGGAGAGGTCGTCAACGCCCGTAAGGCTAAGGTAGGTGGCGAGACGGATGGCGTTTCGGCCCTCACAGTCAACAAGGAAGCAACTCCCGTAGCCTACTACACGCCCGACGGACGACAACTGCAGTCGCCCACCAAAGGCATCAACATCGTACGCCTCGCCGACGGACGCACCGTGAAGATGATAGTCCGGAAATAGGTCCGGCAGGTGCACGCAAGCGAAGCACGACAGAAAACACCTTCGGGATGGACGAAGTTTAGCGTCCATCCCGAAGGCATCCCGAGACCATCCCGAAGGTCCTCCAAGCCCTTTTCGTGCGAACTGCCCAAGAGTTCAGAAAGGAAAACTTGCAAAAAGCATAGAGTAGGGAGGGGTGAAAAGTTAAAAATCAAGGGCTTCATGCGAGTTAAGAAACAAAAACTTGCAAGAGAGGTAAAATTTCCGTAACTTTGCGGCCTACAAGAATTGAAAGAACATCGGTCCGCCCATCCAGCGCGTTTTTATGGAAAAAGAGCCTGATGGAATTGGCCACAAACTTAAAAAAATACATGATGCGCAAGAAAACGCTCCTTTCCAGCCTATTCGCCACCCTGTTAGCCGTATTGATGCTGACAGGCTGTTCCGAAACACAAAACATCTCCTACTTCCAGGACTACGGTCCGGGATTTTCCGAGACCGTTTCTCAGTCTAAGCCCATCACTTTCCAGCCTGGCGACAAACTCTCCATCATCGTGACAAGCCGCAACCCGCAGCTTTCCTCACTCTTCACGCTCTCGCAGGGCGTGATGCTCTCCAGCGGAACAACTTCCAATACGCGCACGGCGAGCAGCAACCAATACACCGTGCTCTACACCATCGACAGCAAGGGCGACATCGACTTCCCCGTGCTGGGCAAGGTCCATGTGGGCGGCCTGTCGCGCGAACAAGTCGCCTCGACCATCAAAGAGCAGTTGTTCAAGGAAGACCTGGTCAAGGACGCCGTCGTGTCGGTGGAGTTTGGTGGCATTCACTTCTCCGTGCTGGGCGAGGTGAACAAGCCGGGACAGTATAACTTCGAAAACGACCGCGAGACCATCCTCGACGCCATCAGCCGCGCGGGCGACCTGACCATCTACGGCCAGCGCGACCACGTGACGGTGATTCGTACCGAGGGCGGCGAGCGCAAGGTCTATAATATCAACATGCTCTCGGGTCAGGACATCACAAGCTCGCCAGCCTACTACCTGAAGCAGGGCGACATCATCTACGTGGATCCCAACCCGACGCGCGCTCGCCAGAGCACAGTCAACGGCAACACCTTCCGCTCGTCTGCCTTCTGGGTCTCCATGGCCTCCCTGGCCATGAGTGTGACGATGCTTATCAAGAATTGGTAAACTTACTCTCAAAAAGGAAATGGCAACAAACAATAGCTTAGAAAGCGAAAAGAACTACTCAGCAACAGCCGAGAACAACGAGCTCGAGAATGGCGGATTCAACCTGCGCATGCTCCTGGACATCGTGCTTGGCAACTGGTTTTGGATACTCCTGTCCGTCATACTCTTTGGCGCAGCAGGATGGTACTATCTGAAGATCACGCCCAACACCTACCAACGCACGGCGCTCGTCGTCATCAAGGAGGACAGCCCGCAGCGTGGCAAGGACCTCAACGCGATGTTCGCCAACTTGGGTCAGAACCCCGACCAAAGCAACGTCAACAACGAGATGGCTGCCATCCAGGCTCCCTCCAACGTGCTGGAGACCGTGAAGCGCCTGAACCTCGACATGAACTATACGATGGAGGGCCGCTGGCACAAGAACATCCTCTACGGACGCTCGCTCCCGGCCAACGTCCGCATGATGGGACTGGGCGACCATGAGTCGGCAGCCATGCAGATGGAGCTGCAGCCCAACGGCGTGGTGAAACTGTCCAACTTTATGCGCAACGGCAAGCCGGTCGGCAGTCCGGAGGTGACCGTGACGGGCCGCACAAGCACCATTATCGGTACGCCGGTGGGCAATGTGCTGGTCACACCGACACAGTACTACGGCTCATTTGTCACCCATACGAAAGATCCAATCCTCGTGACACGCACCGACCTCTACACCAAGACGGAGGGCGTGCAAAGAAACTTGTCGGTGGAACTGACGGACAAGATGTCCACCCTGGTCCGCATTTCCTATAAGGACAAAGAGCCCTACCGCGCCGACGACATCATCAACACCCTCATTACGGTCTATAAGGAGAGCTGGGTGAGAGACAAGAACATGTTGACGATCGCCACGACGAAGTTTATCAACGAGCGCCTGGCTATCATCGAGCGCGAGCTGAGCGGTATCGATAGCGACATCTCCAGCTATAAGAGCAGCAACCTGCTGCCGTCCGTACAGGCTGCCTCGCAGATGTCCATGCAGCAGTCGCAGGAGAGCCAAAAGCAAGTGCTGGCCCTCAACACGCAGCGCTCCATGGCACAATACGTGAAGGGCATGCTGACGCGCGGTGCCAAGTCGCGCAAGCTCCTGCCTACCAATGCCGGACTGGAATCGACGGGCATTGAGCAGCAGATCGCAGAATACAACACGCTCCTGCTCCAGCGCAACTCGCTCATCGCCAACTCCTCGGAGCGCAACCCCATCGTGAGCGACTACGACGAGCAGCTGGCCCAGATCCGCAAGGTCATCCTGGAGGGCATCGACAACCTCTGCAGCACGATCGACCTGCAGTTGAGCCACGCGCAGCAGAACGAGAACCAGGCCACGGCGAAAATCGCCTCCAGCCCGAAGCAGGAGAAGTACCTCACGAGCGTGGGCCGTCAGCAGCAGGTCAAGGAGCAACTCTACCTCTTCCTGCTCCAGAAGCGCGAGGAGAACGAGATGAACCAGGCCTTCACCGCCTACAACATCCGCATCATCACCGCCCCGTTTGGCAACGCCTATCCCATCTCGCCCAACCACCGCAACATCCTGCTCATCGCCCTGGCCCTGGGTCTGATGTTGCCTATCGGACTGTTCTACCTCCGCGAGAGCATGAACACCACAGTGCGCGGTCGCAAGGATATCGAGGGTCTTACCATACCGTTTATCGGAGAGATACCTTATACTGGCAAGCGCAAGTGGTGGCAGCGTCGCAACAAGCGTCGTGACAAGCTGCAGATCGTCGTACAGGAGGGCAAGCGCAACGTGATGAACGAGGCCTTCCGCGTGCTCCGTACGAAGCTCGAGTTCCTCATTTCCGAGGACAGAAAGGACAACGTGATGATCATGACCTCCTTCAACTCGGGTAGTGGTAAGACCTATCTCTCGGCCAATATCGCCATGTCGCTGGCCATCAAGCAGAAGAAGGTGCTCATCATCGACTGCGATATCCGTAAGGCCATGGCCTCGGCCCTGATCGGATCGCCGCAGGTCGGTCTGACCCATTACCTCACGGGTAAGGAGACGGACCTTCACGAGCTCATCCATACCTACAAGGGCAATGAGAACCTGAGCATCCTGCCAGTCGGCATCGTGCCGCCGAACCCCACCGAGCTGCTGGGCAACGGCCGCTTGAAGGACTTGCTGGAAGAGGTTCGCAGCCAGTACGACTACGTCCTGCTCGACTGTCCGCCTATCGAGGTCGTCGCCGATACGGAGATCATCTCGAGCTACGTGGACAGAACGATCTTCATCGTGCGCGCCGGACTGCTCGACCGCTCCTTGCTCAAGGAGCTCCAGCGCCTTTACAACGCAGGCAAGTATCGCAACATGGCCCTCATCCTCAACGGCACGGAGACCCGCGTGGGCTACCACCGCTACGGATATGGATATGGCTACGGTTATGGCTATGGCTACGGTTATGGCTACGGCGAAACCGACGACGACAAGAAGAAGCACAAGAGCAAGAAAAAGTAGTAAGCTACGAGCAGAAGCAAGTAGCTAAATCTATAGACAACAGAGCGGGCGGGGAGAGCATCCTCGCCCGCTTTCTTGATAGATGCTGCCATCTGAGAGCGCACACAAGGTTCTAAATTTCAGAACCATCCTTAATTTAATAGAAAACATTTGGTGGGTTCATTTGTTTTGGCTACTTTTGCAGAGCAAATAAAAAATCAATAAATAATTAAAAACAAAAATCAAAATGGCTAACGAGAACGAGAAGAAGTTTCGTGTAGAGAGCGACCCGCCGAGGCTTACTATGGTGTGCAGACTCAGCGCGCCATCAACAATTACAAGATTTCGGGCAAGCACATGTGCGACTATCCCGAGTATGTCAAGGCCATTGCATACGTGAAGCTCGCTGCTGCCGAGGCCAACCACGAGCTGGGTCAGCTTCCTGACGACGTGGCCGACGCTATGTGCCGCGCCTGCCGCGAGATCATCGACGGCAAGTTTCATGAGAACTTCGTCACCGACATGGTGCAGGGTGGTGCCGGCACGTCGGTCAACATGAACGCCAACGAGGTGATTGCCAACCGTGCCCTCGAGCTGATGGGCTACGAGAAGGGCGACTACCAGCACTGCTGGCCCAACGACCACTGCAACTGCGGTCAGTCCACCAACGACGTCTATCCCACCACCATCCGCCTCACCTTCATCGAGATGAACAAGCAGCTCGTAGCCGCTCTGGAGCGTCTCGTGGCCTCTTTCCGCAAGAAGGGCGAGGAGTTCAAGAACAACATCAAGATGGGCCGCACACAGCTGCAGGACGCCGTCCCCATGACGAGCGGACAGGAGTTTACGGCCTTCGCCAATACCCTTGAGGAGGAGATCGGCAACCTCAATCGCAATGTGGAGCTGATGCTCGAGATCAACATGGGCGCCACGGCCATCGGTACGGGTCTCAACGCCGTCCCGGGCTACGCTGAGCTCTGCACGAAGAAACTGGCCGAGCTGACGGGCGAGAACTTCACCCTCGGCAAGGACCTCGTCGAGGCTACTCCCGACACGGGCGACTACGTGAGCTATAGCGGCGCGCTGAAGCGTCTGGCCGTGAAGTTGTCCAAGATCTGCAACGACCTCCGCCTCATGGCCTCTGGTCCCCGTTGCGGTCTCCACGAGATCAACCTTCCGCCGATGGCTCCGGGCTCCAGCATCATGCCGGGCAAGGTAAACCCCGTCATCCCCGAGGTGACCAACCAGACTTGCTTCAAGGTGATTGGCAACGACACCACCGTGATGATTGCCGCCGAGGCAGGACAGCTCCAGCTCAACGTCATGGAGCCGGTCATCACCCAGTGCATCATCGAGAGCCAGACCTGGCTGGGCCGCGCCATGGACACGCTGCGTGAGCGTTGCGTCGATGGCATCACGGTCAATGCCGAGCACAATGCCGAGACCGTGCGCAACAGCATCGGTATCGTCACCGCTCTCAACCCGTACATCGGCTACAAGAACAGCACGAAGATTGCCAAGGAGGCTCTGGAGACGGGCGCTTCTGTCTATGATCTCGTGCTCAGAGACAAGATCCTGACCAAGGAGAAGCTTGACGCCATCCTCGATCCGAAGCACATGCTCGACCCCGAGGACGTGATCAAGTAAGGGTCAGCGCATCACGCAACCATAGACTTTATCTCGCATAAAGTATAGTTAGACTAAATTTAAGGCCTTCTCTGCCGCGCTGGCAGGGAAGGCCTTGTTCGTATCAAGCAATGTGGTTTTCGCTGCTTAGAAGGGCCGCTACGGGCCTCATACGGCGCGGAAGGCGTTGTAGCCTAGCCTGCGGAAGCAATAATAAGGCAAAGCAGGGCAAACTACAAACACCCAAGCCGCAGGCAGCGCCAGAGGTGAAAAGGCGTCAGCGACGCTTGGCTCGCAGAGGACGCTCCTCGTGGCTCTCGACGTTCTTCTTTTTCTTGGAAAGCACCAGCAGGATGACTGCCGAGAGGATGAGCACAATGCCAACGAAGAGGCGAAGGGAGAAGGACTCGCCGAAGATGAGCACGCCGATGAAGACGGCCGTGACAGGCTCCACAGCACCCATGATGGCGGAGGGCGTACTGCCGACTTTCTCGATGGCAATATTCATGAAGTAGAGGCTGAGCACCGTGGGCAGCAAGGCCAACTGAGCAGCACAGGCCCATTGCTTCGGAGTGGTGAGCACTTGGATCTGCTCGCCCATGATGACGGACAGGACGAGCAGGGAGATCAAGCCGAACAAGACCACCCAGAACGTAAACTGGATGGCGGAGAGCCCTGTGTGGGTCTGGTTGACGCCGATGATGTAGAAGGCGTAGAAGAGCGACGAGAGCAGAACCAGCGCCACGCCCACCGTGGAGAGCGTGGCATTGTCGCCACCACGATAGAGCAGTCCTATGCCCGTGACGGCCAGGAGGATGGAGAAAGTGGTGGACCAGGTGATGCGCTCATGGAAGAACGCCGTCATCAGCACGGCCGTGATGATGGGGTAGCTGAAGAGGATCGTACTGGCGATTCCTGCATCCATGTACTTGAAACTGAGGTAGAGCGTGGCCGAGGACATGGCCATGAATGTGCCCAGGACGGCCATGCGGATGGCGGGTCCGAGGCGCAGATGAAAACTCTCCCGCTTCGCCACCATCCATGCAAGGAACAGCAGCGAGGCAATGGCGTAGCGCCAGACGAGGACCGACGTAGGATTGATCTCGTCCTGATAGAGATACAGCGTGCCCAAGGGGTTTGTACCATAGAAAATCGCAGCGATAATACCCGCTGCGAAACCTTTGAACGTGTTGCTCATAATAAAGAAAAAAAAGGATGATGAATCGGCGGGCGCATCAGGTGCTGCTACCCGCAGACTCGATTGTTTCAACTCTTGAATGCCTCGGCCTCTGCCATGGCGATGATGTCTTCGCGGTCAGGTTGGCGTGAGGGCTCCTCAGCGTCTGCGGAATGCAAGGACATAGCCTGACGCTCGCCATCCTTTTGATCTTGGGCAGCTTGGGGATCCATACTGGCCTCCTCGCTATCCTCAGCGCACTTCTCCGTGCGCTTCCTGCGGCGGTCGGCAGGTGCAGGCTGCTCCCTAAAGACTTCCTCCTGGAAGGGCGAGACGTGCTTCCGGTCCTCCTTCGGCTTGTCGCCGACGATGAAACTCTCGGTCTCATCTACCGAAGGCACGAGACCGACGGGCTCCTCCTCCATCTTCGTCCTGTTCTCCTTCGAGGCAAACACGCGGTCGAGAAACTTCGTGTCCTTGCGGAGCTTGCGGAGCGTGTCCTTCGATGCCTTCTGCTGGCTCTCCTTCTTAGAATAGCCGCGTGCGTCACAACCCTCCACGTCCTCCAGCATCACGACGAAGTGGAAGACGGGGGCTCCCTCCTCGCTGGTCTCATTGCCCAGCAACTTGAAGTTGAGCTGCACCCGGTTCTTCTGACACCATTCGATGAGCTTCGACTTGAAGTTGACCTCCTTGTAGGCGAGTTTGTCGATATTGATCATCTCGCCCAGAATCTGGCGCTCCATGAAGCGCATGCAGGCGTCGTAGCCCTTGTCGAGATAGATAGCACCGACAAGGGCTTCGAAGGCGTTGCCCGCCATGTTGCTGTTGTGGCCGGACTGATGACCGCTGGAGAGGATCAACTTGTTGATACCCATCTCCTTGGCCAAGTGGTTGAGGGTCTCGCGCTGCACGAGCTTGGAGCGCGTGGTGGTGAGAAATCCCTCCCGCTTACCAGGGAAGTGGCGAAACACAATATCGCCTACTACCGCATCGAGGACGGCGTCGCCGAGAAACTCCAGCCGCTCGTTGTTCATGGGCTTTCCCTTCTCGTTGCGCCGCGCGATGCTGCTATGGAGCAGCGCGATCTTGTAGTATTCGATATGATGGGGCCAGATGCCGGTGATCCTATGGAGAGACAAGAAAAGCTCCTTATCCTTGCGGAAAGGGAGCTTAATCCTGTCAATCAGATTATTCAGCATACTTCTTGAAGATAACGCAGGCGTTGTGTCCGCCGAAGCCGAACGTGTTGCTCAGGGCCGCACGAACGGTACGCTTCTGTGCCTGGTTGAAAGTATAGTTGAGTGCGTAGTCGATCTCCGGATCCTTGTCCTCCTCGTCGTGGTTGATGGTCGGGGGGACGATGTCCTCGCTCACGGCCTTGACGCAGGCCAGGGCCTCTACGGCTCCAGCAGCTCCGAGCAAGTGGCCCGTCATAGACTTCGTGGAGGAGATATTGAGCTTGTAGGCGTGCTCGCCGAAGACCTCCTTGATGGCCTTGGCCTCGGAGATGTCGCCCACATGGGTGGACGTGCCGTGTACGTTGATATAGTCGATATCCTCCGGCTGCATCTGGGCGTCGGCCAGGGCGGCCTCCATCACCAGTTTCGCACCCAGTCCCTCGGGATGGGAAGCCGTGAGGTGATAAGCGTCGGCACTCTCGCCCTCGCCCACCATCTCAGCGTAGATTTTGGCTCCGCGCGCCTTGGCATGCTCCAGCTCCTCCAGGATGAGGCAGCCGGCACCCTCGCCCATCACGAATCCGTCGCGGCTGGCCGAGAAAGGACGGCTGGCGTGGGTCGGGTCATCATTGCGCGTCGAAAGGGCCTTCATGGCGTTGAAGCCACCCACACCACACTCGCAGATGGCAGCCTCCGCACCACCGGCCACGATCACGTCGGCCTTGCCGAGGCGCAGCAGGTTGAAAGCGTCGGCCAGCGCATTGGTCGAAGAGGCACAGGCGCTGGTGGTGGTGAAGTTGGGTCCGTGGAAGCCGAAGTGGATGCTGATCTGTCCAGCGGCGATGTCGGCGATCATCTTCGGAATGAAGAACGGCGAGAAGCGGGGACCTTTCTCCTTGTTGAGAGCGTAGTAGGAAGCCTCCTCCTCAAACGTCTTGATACCGCCGATACCTACGCCATAGATCACGCCGACGCGGTTCTTATCGACCTGGTCGAGGTCGAGGCCGCTGTCCTTCACACCCTGCACGGCACTGGCCATGGCCAACTGTGCGTAGCGGTCCATCTTGCGGGCGTCCTTGCGGTCGATCCACTCGTTGGGATTCCAGTTTTTCACCTCACAGGCAAACTGGGTCTTGAAGTTGGTGGCGTCGAACAGCGTAATCGGAGCTGCGCCGCTCACACCCTTGACCATGTTCTCCCAAGTCTCCTCGGGAGTGTTTCCCAGCGGGGTGACAGCGCCGAGACCCGTTACGACAACTCTTTTCAGTTCCATGTATATAGTGTCTTATCGATTGATGAAAACGTATATTGGGCGCCGTGCGGGGCTTACAGTGTCGTAAGTAGCGAATTTGCCCTTAGCCGGGCTATCCACACCTGACACCTGACGCCTGACGCCCGACACCCAATATATGTGTCTGTCCTAATGTAAAAAACGATACCGTAGAGACAGAAGACGCTTACTTAGCGTTGTTCTCGATGTATGCGATGGCGTCGCCTACGGTAGAGATCTTCTCTGCCTGATCGTCGGGGATAGAGATACCAAACTCCTTCTCAAACTCCATGATGAGCTCGACAGTGTCGAGAGAGTCGGCACCCAAATCGTTGGTGAAGCTCTTCTCCGGAGTGACCTCCTCTGCATCTACACCCAACTTATCTACGATAATGTTCTTAACCTGTGCTGCAATTTCTGACATGATAATCTTGTTAAAATGTTGTTACTTTGTTTTCTCTTTCAAAATTTCGGGTGCAAAGGAACGGAAAAAATTTCGTTTACACAAATAAATCTTGAAGAAATCCACCCCTTTTTGCACATCAATACCCTATTTGTGCAAGAAAATGCCCTCTTTTTATAGGTATCTTGCGCTAAATCAACCCAATATTACATTCTCATTACATCCGATATGCTGTAGTTTGACAGAGAAATAGAGTGGTTCCATGACCCATTTCCAGATCTTTTACCTTCCCTTCTCCCACCATCGAGCGGTCTTCCGAGCTGCCCACAAACACAGACCGCATTGTGCGTCAACCATTTCGGCAAACAGAGCAGGGAAGGGACATAATAGAGTACGGTAGAATAAAGTAGAGTAGAGGCAATATAATATAATAAGGAGAAACGAAGGGTACAGACCGCTGGGAGGACAGAAAAGGAGGGGCATCATAACATGTTAACGTTTAACGTTATAATGTAAGGTCGCAGCCATTCCTCTCGCCAAATCAAAAACGTGACAATGTGACAACGTGACGTGTGACAACGAGAAAAAGCGCACGTCAAAACAAAAACGTTAAACGTTATTATGTTATTATGTTATTATGTTATTACGAAGCGGGGCGGGCACCAAACCGGAGACCGCGAACCAGAGAGCCTACAAACTGGAAATAGGAAAGCCCACAGGCAGCGAACTATAGGGACTACCGACTGCGACTTTTGGAATAAGTTAGGATCGAGGCAAGAGACAAGCAACCATCAGGGTGATAGGTAAGTTACCCCGCGGAAGGTGCTCAGTTTTCCACCCTCCCGCGTCCGTTGAAATAGATACCCGCCAAGGGGTTCTGAAGCCCTAAAATGCCACGCGAACACGTAGGGACCCAGAAAAGCAGGCAAACGAGGCAGAAAACAAGGGAAAAGTTTGGCCAAGTGCGATTTTCTTCGTACCTTTGCACCGTTCAGAGGAATGAGGGGCTTGCGGAAGCTCCTCATTTTTATTTATATAAACGTTTATGATAGACAAGAGCGTCGTAAAAAGATTAGTTGAGGAATGGCTTGCGGGGAAGGAATACTTCCTCGTAGATGTTCAGGTTGGCACCGACGATCGCATCGTCGTAGAAATAGACCACGCCGACGGCGTGTGGGTGGACGACTGCGCGGATCTGAGCCGCTACATCGAGGACCATCTGAGCCGTGACGAAGAGGACTACGAGCTGGAGGTGGGATCCACCGGACTGGGCCAGCCCTTCAAGGTACCCCAGCAGTATGTGAACAACATCGGCAACGAGGTGGAGGTCCTCACACAGGATGGCAAGAAAGTGAAGGGCACGCTCAAGGCCGTGGAAACCCCGCGTTTCACGGTCTCTGTGCCGGAGAAAGTAAAGGTAGAGGGCAAGAAGCGTCCCGTGATGATGGACGTGGACTACGACTACGACATGAATGAGGTAAAGTACACGAAATACATTATAAGTTTCAAATAAGCTATGGCAGCAAGAAAAAAAGAAGACATGCCGAACATGATCGAGACCTTCAAGGAGTTTAAGGACACCAAGAAGATCGACCGTGCCACCCTCGTTAGCGTGCTGGAGGAGAGCTTCCGCAGCGTGATAGCGAAGATATTCGGCTCCGACGAGAACTTCGACGTCATCGTCAACCCCGACAAGGGCGACTTTGAGATATACCGCAACCGCATCGTCGTGGCCGACGGCGAGGTGAAGGACGAGTACAAGGAGGTGTCGCTCACGGACGCTCAGAAGATCGAGCCCGACTACGAGGTGGGCGAGGAGGTCTCCGAGCGCATCGACTTCGCGAAGTTTGGCCGCCGCGCCATTCTCAACTTGCGCCAGACGCTGGCCGCCAAGGTGCTGGAGCTGGAGCACGACTCGCTCTACAACAAGTACAAGGACCGCGTGGGCCAGGTCATCTCCTCCGAGGTCTATCAGGTCTGGAAGCGCGAGGTGCTGCTCGTGGACGATGAGAACAACGAACTGCTGCTGCCGAAGACGGAGCAGATACAGAGCGACAACTACCACAAGGGCGACACCATCCGTGCCGTCATCCTGCGCGTGGACAACACCAACAACAATCCGAAAATCATCCTCTCGCGCACGGCGCCCGCCTTCCTGGAGCGTCTGCTGGAGGCCGAGGTGCCCGAGATTGCCGACGGTCTGATCGCCATCAAGAGCGTGGCACGCATGCCGGGCGACCGCGCCAAGATCGCCGTGGAGAGCTACGACGACCGCATCGACCCGGTGGGAGCCTGCGTCGGTGTGCACGGTAGCCGCGTACATGGCATCGTCAAGGAGCTCGGTGGCGAGAACATCGACGTCATCTCCTGGACGGCCAACACCAAACTCTTCATCCAGCGCGCCCTCAGCCCGGCCCGCGTCAGCTCGCTCACCATCGACGAGGAGAACAAGAAGGCCGAGGTCTATCTCAAGCCCGAGGAAGTGAGCCTCGCTATCGGACGCAGCGGTCTCAACATCAAGCTGGCAAGTATGCTCACGGGCTACACCATCGACGTCTTCCGCGAGCTCGACGAGAGCCAGGCCGAGGAGGACATCTACCTCGATGAGTTCTCCGACGAGATCGACCAGTGGGTCATCGAAGCCATCAAGAAGATAGGCCTCGACACGGCCCGCCAGGTGCTCAACGCTCCGCGCGAAATGCTTATCGAGAAGGCCGACCTCGAGGAGGAGACCGTCGATAATGTCATCAAGGTCCTCAGGGCCGAGTTTGAGAGCTAAGATGGAGCCGTCCTGTCCGCGCCGACAAGGCGCATCCTCTCAGGAAGGGCAACACATCAGGAAAGAAGCAAAGAGAAAGGGTGGAGGACGACAGTCTCCACCGATAAAAGGTAATGGCGGGTGATGGTTTTGACCAGCGGCTCATAGGGTGTGGCCGCACTGGTCCGCACCATGTTCGGAACATCTGCGCCACCCTCACATCGTAAATCAATACCAGCACCCCCTACCTCTATTAAGATATTAATGAGTATCAGATTAAACAAAGCAATTAGAGAGCTGAACATCGGGCTCCAGACGGCTGTGGAATTTCTGGAGAAGAAGCCGAATCTGGGCGAAGTGAAGGGCGACCCCAACTTCAAGCTCAGCGATGCGCAGTATGAGGCCCTGGCCACACAGTTTAACAAGGATAAGCAAGTGAAGGCCATCGCCGACAAGAAGTTCCCCAAGAAGTCGAAAGAGGGCGGCAAGAAGAAGCAGTCCCAGGGAGGCGTGAAGCGTGGCGACGACGGTCTGACGAAGATACAGGCCTATACGCCGCTGGGCAAGATCGACCTCGACCAGCTCAACCGCAAGCCGGGACAGAAAGCCGACCAGAAGCCGAAGGCAGACCAGCCCAAGGCCAAGGAGGAGAAGCCCGTACGCAAGCAGGAGCCACAGCAGCCCAAGCAGGAGCAGCCGAAGCCCGCACAGAAGGAGGCAGCACCCCAGCACAAGGCAGAACCGAAGGCCGAGAAGCCGGCCGTGAAGGAGCAGCCGAAGGAGAATGCCCACAAGGAGGTGGCCCAGAAGCCCGCGGCCCAGAAGGAGAACGCTCAGAAGGAAAACAAGGAGCAGGCCAAGCCCGCAGCCAAGGCTGTGGAGACGGAGCAGAAACCCGCCAAGCCCGCCAAGAGCGAGAAGCCACAGCCCGCAGCGGCAGCCCAGACTGAGACCGCCCAAAAGGAGGGCAAGGAGCAGGAGCCCGCCACGACAGAGGGCGGCGCACCTTTCCAGACGCAGAACGAGAAGAAGCTGCTCAACCAGCCGAAACTCAACGTGCTCGGCAAACTCGACCTCAGCACCATCAACCAAAACACGCGCCCGAAGAAGAAGAGCAAGGAGGAGCGACGCAAGGAGCGCGAGGAGAAAAACGGACAGGGCAAGAAGAAACGCGTACGCATCAACAAGGAGCGCGTCGATATCAATGCCGCTGCCAACCAGCAGCCCGCCCAGCAGGGCAAGAAGCAGGGCCAGCAGCAACAGCAGGGCCAAGCCGACGGTGGCGGAAAGCGCAAGAAGAAGAACCGCGGACGCAGCAACAAACCGCTGGAGGTCGATGACGAGGCCGTAGCACGCCAGGTCAAGGAGACCTTGGCACGCCTCACCTCGAAGACCCAAAACAAGAAGGGTGCCAAATACCGCAAGGAGAAGCGCGACGCTGCCCAGGAGAAGCTCAACCAGGAGGCACGCGCCGAACGCAAGCAGAGCAAGACGCTGAAACTGACGGAGTTTGTGACCGTATCAGAACTGGCCACGATGATGGATGTGCCGGTGACGAAAGTCATCTCCACACTCATGTCGGTGGGCATCATGGTCTCCATCAACCAGCGTCTCGACGCCGAGACCATCAACCTCGTGGCCGACGAGTTCGGATTCTCCACGGAGTATGTCAGCGCCGAGGTGCAGGAGGCTGTCAGCGAGGAGGCCGACGACGAGAACGATCTCGTGCCGCGCGCCCCGATCGTCACGGTCATGGGCCACGTCGATCATGGTAAGACCTCGCTGCTCGACCACATCCGTAACACCAACGTCATCGCCGGCGAGGCTGGTGGCATCACCCAGCACATCGGTGCCTATAGCGTGACGCTGAAGAACGGCAGCAAGGTGACCTTCCTCGACACGCCAGGCCACGAGGCCTTCACCGCCATGCGTGCCCGTGGTGCGCAGGTGACGGATATCGCCATCATCATCATTGCCGCCGACGACTCGGTGATGCCTACCACCAAGGAGGCCATCGCCCACGCACAGGCCGCCGGCGTACCGATGGTCTTTGCCATCAACAAGATAGACAAGCCGGGAGCCAACCCCGACAAGATACGCGAGGACCTGGCCAACATGAACCTCCTGGTGGAGGAGTGGGGCGGCAAGTATCAGTGTCAGGAGATCAGTGCCAAGAAGGGCATCGGCGTGGACGAGCTCATGGACAAGGTGCTCCTGGAGGCCGACCTGCTCGAACTGAAGGCCAACCCCAACCGCAAGGCCACGGGTACGGTCATCGAGTCATCGCTCGACAAGGGCCGCGGCTTCGTCTCGACGGTGCTCGTGAGCAACGGTACGCTGAAGACGGGCGACATCGTGATCGCCGGCACCTCATGGGGCAAGGTCAAGGCCCTCTTCAATGAGCGCAACCAGCGCATCGAGAAGGCCGGACCCGCCGATCCCTGTATCGTACTCGGACTCAACGGCGCGCCCACGGCGGGCGACACGTTCCACGTGCTCG
>OHEJ01000487.1_pt1 | contig 14840 bp, 11 predicted proteins | sample 1567261 | NCBI WGS metagenome assembly OHEJ01 (sample SAMEA3879550, study PRJEB24766) | human gut metagenome | biome: human-associated habitat; feature: feces | place: USA | collected 1985/1987 | reverse complement strand
AACTGTATTGTTGAAAGCAATAGTACAATAAAGGCTAATTCAAGATATGTAGGTGAGAATGGCGTAAGGATTGTTGTGGAGGACAGTCCATTATACTATTAAGAATAAGAATTGCAACAGAAGGTGTTTGGACTAAAGTATAACAGGAACCATAAGGTTTTAGAAGGGGTGCGTTATGAATATAACAGATGTAAGGGTTAGGAAGATTGCTAAAGAAGGTAAGATGAGAGCTGTTGTGTCAATCACAATAGATGATGAATTCGTTGTACATGATATTAAGGTGATTGAGGGAGAGAAGGGATTGTTTATTGCAATGCCAAGCAGAAAATCATCAGACGGAGAGTATCGGGACATCGCTCATCCAATTAATACTCAGACAAGGGATAAGCTGCAGAAGATTGTTCTTGAAGCTTACGAAAAGGCAGAGTATGTAGAAGAGTAAAGCAGTCGGATACAAGATGAGTAAGGGCCAGCCTGTGAAAGCAGACTGGCTCTTTTGTACTTGCTTTAAATTTATTGAATAAGTATAATCTCAATAAATGTTATAATAAAAAGAGAGGAAAACACAATGTATATAATAGCGGGACTTGGTAATCCGGGTAAAGAATATATGGGAACAAGACACAATGCAGGATTTTCAGTAATAGACGAGCTTGCAGACAAATATAATATCAGTGTGGACACAGCAAAGCACAAGGGACTTATCGGAAAAGGCGTAATAGCTGGTCAGAAAGTAATACTTGTTAAGCCTATGACATATATGAATAATTCAGGCGAGTGTATAAGAGAAGTTATGGATTATTACAAATGTGATATAGATGATTTTCTTGTTATCTTTGATGATATAAGTCTTGATGTAGGTAAGCTAAGACTCCGTGCAAAGGGAAGTGCAGGTGGACACAATGGAATCAAGAGTATAATAGCACATCTTGGAAGCGACAAGTTCAAGAGAATAAAGTTCGGAGTCGGCGATAAGCCTAAGAACTGGGATCTTGCAGACTGGGTGCTTGGGAAATTTCCTGCAGAGGAATATGCAACATTAAGAGAGGCTAATAAGAAAGCCTGTGAAGCTGTAGAATGCATACTTACAGATGGAATAGAAAGTGGTATGAATAAATATAACGGATAACTGGTGGTATAATATGAAAGCAATATTTGAGCCGGTGTATAATACAGCCGGTGTGGAACAACTTAATAAAGAGCTTGCTAAAGATGGTGGCAGAACAGTAATGGTAAGTGGCTGTATTGACACGCAGAAGCTGCATTTTTCAAGTGCCATAGCCAGCAATTATAATTTCCAGCTTGTTATAACCAGTGATGAGGGGAAAGCAAGGGATATGGCGGAGGATGCCAGATTCTTTAACGGCGGAAATGTAATGTATTATCCTGCGAAGGATGTAATATTTTATAACGCAGATGTGCAGGGACGACAGATTGCCGGAGAGCGAATCAGATGTATAGCAGCCATAATTGACAGATTGAATAAATCGGACATTGTAAAATCTGGAACGGAGAAATCAACAGAGGAAGCTTCAGACGGACCGCTTACAATTGTGACAACCATTGATGGAATATCAGATATGCTTCTTCCAGTCGACAGATTCAAGCGGGCAGTCATTAACCTTAAGAAGGGTGACATACTCGATGTAGAGGATATGGCAAAGAAACTTACAGCTATGGGATTCGAGAGATTCGGAATGGTTGAAGCCAAAGGACAGTTTGCCATAAGAGGCGGAATAATAGATATATTTTCATATACAGATGAAGCACCTGTGAGAATTGAATTGTGGGATGATGAGATAGACTCAATAAGGGCGTTTGATGCAGACAGCCAGCGTTCTATTGAGAATTATAAGAGTTATACGGTATTTCCTGCAACAGAGTTCCTTTTTACTGAGGATGAAATAGAGCAGGGGATTGAAAAAATCAGACATGAAAAAGACGAACAGATGAAGCTGTTCGGAGCAGATAAAAGGAAGCGTACTAAGGAACAGATAGAGGCTGGCAATCATCTTAACAGAATGTTTGATGACGCGTTAAGGACAGGAGATTACAGCAAATTCATATATACATTTGCAGACAGAGTGAGCAGCCTGGCAGAGTATTTCCCTAAGGGAGATACTCTTATTGTCGTGGACGAACCTGTAAGGCTTAAGGAACACAGCGACATGACTTTCTATGAGTACAGTGAGAGTATGAAGAACAGATTAGAAAGCGGTTATGTGCTACCAAGTCAGACACATATGTTTATGGATATGGAGACAGCCGTTCTTTCAATGAACGGACATAAGCAGCTTGTGCTGACAACACTTGAATACACCCCTGAATTCTTTGGGATAGATTATTCAATGCATATTGAAGCGAGAAGCATAAGCTCATATAATAACAGCTTTGAATATCTTTCAGATGACATAAGGAAGTACAAACGTAATAAATACGCAGTTCTTCTTGTGTGCAGCTCAAGAACAAGAGCTAACAGAATTGTTGATGATCTTGGAAGGCTTGGAATTGAGAGCTTCTATACAGAGGACAGCAATAAATCCATGGCAGGCGGACTTGTGATGGTTACTTACGGAAGCCTTCACAGGGGATTTGAGTATCCGCTGCAGGGATTTGTGTGCATTGCCGAAAATGACATATTTACAGAGAAGAAGCGCAAGAGGGTTAAGAAGAAGGAGTATGATGGCAAGAATATTGCCGGCTTTAATGAACTTAATATTGGCGATTATGTTGTTCATGAGAATTACGGTATAGGCCAGTACAAGGGCATTGAGAAGATTAAGGTTGAAGGTGTTGAGAAGGATTACATCAAGATATCTTACGCAGATAACAGCAACCTTTATGTGCTCGCAACACAGCTTGACCGTTTGCAGAAATTTGCCGGTTCAGATGTAGAGAAAAAGCCAAAGCTTAATAAGATTGGTGGTTCAGAGTGGGGAAAGACTAAGTCAAAGGTTCATTCAGCCGTTGAAGAAGTGGCTAAAGACCTTGTTGAGCTGTATGCCACAAGACAGAGAATAGAAGGATACCAGTTTGGACCGGATACGGTATGGCAGCAGGAATTTGAGGAAATGTTCCCTTATGAGGAGACAACAGACCAGTTAAACGCGATAGAAGACACGAAGCATGACATGGAAAGCCGCAGGGTAATGGACAGACTTATATGTGGAGATGTGGGCTATGGTAAGACAGAGATTGCGATAAGAGCAGCATTTAAGGCAGTTCAGGAAGGAAAGCAGGTTGCTTATCTTGTACCGACAACAGTACTTGCAAGTCAGCATTTTACCACATTTGAACAGAGAATGAAGGACTTTCCGGTTACGGTAGCCCAGTTGTCGAGCTTCAGAACCTCAGCACAGAATAAGGAGACTATTGAGGAACTTAAGAAGGGCATGGTTGACATTGTAATAGGCACACACAGGCTTCTTTCTAAAGACGTGGTGTTCAAGGATCTGGGACTTCTTATTATTGATGAGGAACAGCGTTTTGGTGTTACACACAAGGAGAAGATTAAGAAGTTAAAGAATAATGTTGATGTACTTACGCTCAGTGCCACTCCGATTCCAAGAACGCTTCACATGAGCCTTGCGGGAATCAGGGATATGAGTGTTCTTGAAGAGCCTCCGGTTGACCGTGTTCCGATACAGACTTTCGTTACAGAGCATAATGATGAGATGATACGAGAGGCAATCACAAGGGAGCTTGCCAGAAACGGTCAGGTCTACTATGTATACAACCGTGTAAGAAGCATTGATGAGGCGGCTGCACACATTCAGGAGCTTGTTCCTGATGCAAATGTGGCATATGCCCACGGTCAGATGGCCAAACGGGAGCTTGAGAAGATAATGTGTGATTTCGTTAATGGTGAGATAGATGTGTTGGTGTCTACAACTATAATTGAAACAGGTATGGATATATCCAACTGCAACACAATGATAATTGAAGATGCAGATCGTTTTGGACTTTCTCAGCTTTATCAGTTAAGAGGAAGAGTTGGCAGAAGCTCAAGGACTGCGTATGCATTTTTGCTGTACAGAAGAGATAAGGTACTGACAGAGGTAGCGGAGAAGCGACTCAGCGTAATCAGGGAATTTGCGGATTTTGGTTCGGGTTTTAAGATTGCGATGAAAGACCTGGAAATTCGAGGTGCAGGAAATGTGCTTGGAAACAGCCAGCACGGTCACATGGCGGCTGTAGGATATGACCTGTACTGTAAAATGCTTAATCAGGCGGTCAACAATCTTAAGGGAATTAAGAATGAGTATGAGTTTGAGACAACAATAGATGTTGATGTGGACGCTTATATTCCGGCAACATATATTAAGAGTGAGTACCAGAAGCTTGATATATATAAGAGAATTGCAGCACTTGAGAACATGGATGAATTATCAGATATGAAGGATGAGTTATCAGACAGATACGGAAGTGTGCCATCATGCGCTGATAATCTGCTTATGATTGCGCTTATCAAGTCAAAGGCACATAAGCTTGGCATGATAGAGATAAAGGGCGGCGTTGCGCATCAGGAATCAGGAACTGCGGTATGGCGTACAGTTATGACAGTTTATCCTAAGGCTGAATTAGACCCGGATGCTATAAAGAAGCTTCTTGACGAGTATGGCGGTGCAATCCAGATGAGAGTAGACGCTAATCCTGCATTCATATGGACTGTAACTAAGAAGAAATTCACTAATGCGAAGGAATACCTTAAGGGGCTTAATGCGTTGATGGATGTGTTTATGGAGAGGCTGATGGTGAAGTAAAAATCTCACATCAACAGTTGACAACCTTGATAGATGTGTTATAATTCAAAACAGTTTAACACTTTAAAGCGTAACGGTTTAAAGTGAAACAATTCCAGGAGGAAATTTTACAGGAGGAAACAGGTTATGGCAGAAAACAGGGGTAATTTGACTTCTTACAGACCAGACATCAAGGTTATGGACTGTACATTAAGAGATGGAGGTCTTGTGAATAATTTTGAATTCACTGATGAGTTTGTTAAAGATCTTTATGAAGCTAATGTGGCAGCAGGCGTTGATTATATGGAATTTGGATATAAGGCTGATAAGGATATATTTGATGAGAAAGAATTCGGAAAGTGGAAGTTCTGTAAGGAAGAAGATATCAGAGCTATTGTTGGCGAGAATGATACACCACTTAAGATATCAGTTATGGCTGATGTCGGAAGAACTAATATGAAGAGAGATATTCCACCTAAGTCAGAGTCAGTTGTTGATATGGTGAGAGTTGCAACATATATTAATACCATTCCGGCAGCTATTGAGATGGCTAACTACTGTTCAGATATGGGATATGAGGTTACAGTCAATATTATGGCGATATCGACAGCAGGTGAGAATGAGTTAGACCTTGCATTAGAGCTTCTTGCATCACAGAGCAAGGCACAGTACATATACCTTGTTGACAGCTATGGTTCATTATACCCGGAGCAGGTAAGAAGACTTGCTGACAAATACATTAAGATAGCAGAGAAGTATGGAAAAAGTGTTGGTATACATGCACATAACAACCAGCAGCTTGCATTTGCCAATACAATTGAGGCATGCTCAATCGGCGTAAGCCTTCTTGATGCAACAGTAAGCGGAATGGGAAGAGGTGCAGGTAACTGCTATTCAGAATTATTATTAGGGTTCTTAAGAAGTTTATTGAAAAGCATATGGTTCCACTTAAAGCATCAGGTGTTGTGTGGGGATGTGATGTACAGTACATGCTTACTGGTCAGACTAACCAGCATCCAAGAACAGCAATTGCATTTACTAAGGCAGAAAGAACCGATTATGCTAAATATTACACAGAAATTACCGGAGATGAGTAATGAAATGTTGACATGACATTTTTAAGAGCGTAAAATATGCTCAAAATCGTGTAAAACATTTTTTACATCAGTATCTTTAGATGAAAGGAAGTACTAACAATGGAAAAGAAGAATATTGATTGGTCAAGCCTTGGCTTTGGTTACATCAAGACTGACAAGAGATTCGTAGCCAACTATAAAGATGGCGCATGGGATAACGGAACACTTACAGAGGATGACAAGGTTGTCATTAACGAGTGTGCAGGTGTCCTTCAGTATGCACAGACATGTTTTGAAGGTCTTAAGGCTTATACAACAGAGGATGGTCACATTGTTATGTTCCGCCCAGATCTGAATGCAGCAAGAATGAAAGATTCATGTGAGAGACTTGAGATGCCAGTTTACCCAGAAGATAAGTGGGTAGAGGCAGTTGCTAAGACAGTAGAAGCTAATGCAGCATGGGTACCACCTTTTGGTTCAGGTGCAACACTTTATGTCCGTCCATACATGTTCGGAAGCAACCCTGTTATCGGAGTTAAGCCTGCTGATGAATATCAGTTCAGAGTACTTACAACTCCAGTAGGTCCTTACTTCAAGGGCGGTGCCAAGCCTATTACTATCAAGGTTTCAGATTTTGATAGAGCAGCACCACACGGAACAGGACATATCAAGGCTGGACTTAACTATGCTATGAGCTTACATGCAATTATGACAGCACATGAAGAAGGATTTGCAGAGAATATGTACCTTGACCCAGCAACAAGAACTAAGGTTGAGGAGACAGGTGGTGCTAACTTCATATTCATCACTAAAGATGGTAAGTTCGTAACACCAAAGTCTAATTCAATTCTTCCATCAATCACCCGCCGTTCATTAATGGTTGTTGCTAAGGAATATCTTGGATTAGAGGTTGAGGAAAGAGAAGTTCTCTTTGATGAAGTTAAGGATTTTGCAGAGTGTGGTCTTTGCGGTACAGCTGCAGTTATCTCACCTGTTGGAAAGATTAACGACCATGGTAAGGAAATCTGCTTCCCAAGCGGTATGGATGAGATGGGACCTGTCACAAAGAAGCTTCGTGACACACTTACAGGCATTCAGATGGGCCATATTGATGGACCGGATGGATGGGTTCACGAGATTAAATGTGATTAATTAAGTGTGATTAGTAAGAATATGCATTTATAATAAAGCACCGGGTATTATGTTACGTCGTAATATCTGGTGCTTTTGTATTATTTTATGTGGCATAATAAGCCGATTTGTGCTAATATACTCTTATATGTATGCAAATGTTTATAAAAGCTTGGAATAGCTATATAAAAGCAAACAAAAGAGATAACCGGGGATAATTAAATGGACGAGTATGAAAAGATAAGACAGAGAAAGCGCGAAGAATATAGAAAGAGACACCGCGCCCAGGTTAGAAGAAAGCAACTTATTGGCAATGGCATTGTTATAGGCATGATAATACTTATAATTGCAACGATAATCATAGTGGGAGCTATAAGGGGCAAAAAGGCAAAGCAGGAAGAGGTAAAGGCAGAGGTGACCAGTACTCTTTACAATCCTATACAGCCAAAGCTTGATGTACAGCTGCTGACACCCAATCCGTATTCCAGACCACAGAAGGCGCTAGAGAAGGTAAACGGCATAGTTGTCCATTATACAGCAAATCCGGGTACGTCAGCCAGACAAAACAGAGACTATTTCAATGGCCTGGCAGAGACCAAAAAGACCAAAGCAAGCTCACACTTTGTTATAGGATTAGAGGGTGAGATAGTGCAGTGCATACCTTGCAATGAGATATCGTATGCATCTAATAACAGAAACAGTGACACAATATCGATAGAGTGCTGTATAGAGGATGAGACAGGAAAGTTTAACGACAGCACATACCAGTCACTCATAGAGCTCACCACATGGCTTATGGGGCGGTATGATCTGAGTGCTGATGATGTAATAAGGCACTACGATGTGACAGGCAAGAAGTGTCCGCTATACTTCGTGGAGCATGAGGATGCGTGGGAGCAGTTTCACAAGGATCTGGATACATACATCGAAGAAAATGGTGTGCCAAAGGAAGAGGCAAGCCAAAACTGACAATATACAATAAATTAAAGGATTATTTAAAAAATGAAGGAAATTATCGGAAATCTGTTAAAAAAAGAGAATGTACGTCAGAATCTGAGCAGCCTCAGACAGGAGATTAAAGATGAAAATGCATTAGCAGAGGCTCTAAAGCTGCTTGCAGGAGAAGATGAGCTGCTTGTGTCGTTTATGGGAGCAGAAGATGCAAAAACCAGAAAGAACGCAGCGCTTCTGATAGGAGATCTTCATATGTCGCAGCTTTCTGATGAGGTTTTTAAAGCATACGAGGCTGAACAGATGCGCTTTGTAAAGGGCTCATATCTGGCGGCGCTGTCACAGCTGGACTGCAAAGAGCTTTTGCCACTGCTTATGGAGCGTGCAAAAGAGCTTGAGCATATGACGGTTACAGCTGAAAATAGGAAGCATATTGAGGAAGAATTAAACGAGATAAATAAAATCTTGATTAAATATAATGGGATAAAGCACCATACACCTGTGCTCGAGGGAGTAAAGGCTGAGCTGCTTCTGATGACAAACCGCCTTCACAGAGAGGTGGTACGACGTCAGATACCGGTTAAGGATACAAAGTTGCATCCACTTGGAGTGCTTGTAAAGACTGACAATATACCTCTTATCATGCAGGTGCGCACATTCAGAAAAATGTACTTTACCATACATGCAGCATCGCTTCTGCCAAAGGATGCACAGGAAGCAGCCGGACTTCTTGCAGAGTCAGATATGTATGATATATTAAGACGCATGCACCGTGAGGGTGGTCCGTTTTACTATCGTATTGAGAACACGGCAGATGCGGCCTACCAGAGCAGGCTTGCGAAAGCTATCGATATGCATTTTGCGGGCAGGATGATCAATTCACCAAATGATTACGACGTGGTGATTAAGCTCATACCGACAAAAAATGACAATTATTTTGTCTGCATGAGATTATGTTCTATACAGGATAATAGATTTGCGTACAGAAAGAATGTGCTTCCTACGTCGATGCATCCGTCACAAGCGGCACTTATTGTTTCACTTGCAAAGCCGTATCTTAAGGAAACAGCACAAATCATGGATCCGTTCTGCGGAGTTGGTACACTGCTTATTGAGCGTGCACATTTAGTCCCGGCACGCGAGATATATGCTACAGATACCTATGGAGATGCAATCACTATGGGCAGAGAGAATGCTGCGTTTGCCAAAACAAGAATTAATTTTATACACAGGGATTTCTTTGATTTCAGACATGACTACAAATTTGATGAGCTGATTACGGATATGCCGGTTCGTAACCGACAGACCAAGGCGGAGATGGAGCTTTTTTACGAGAGGTTTTTCGACAAGGCCGCAGAGCATCTGGTATCCGGCGGAATCATAGTCATGTATTCAAATGAGATTGGGTTTGTGAAGAAACAAATCAGGCTGCGTGTCGAATACCGTCTGCTTCAGGAGACATGTATTCTCGATAAGAATGACTTTTATTTGTTTGTTATCAGATATGAGGATTGATTTGTGTGAGTTTTTAGGAGGAAAATATGTCAGATTCCAAGCTTTTAAAAAAAATACAGGATTATTTCTGTATGGTCAACGGAATATATTTGTCGTGTCTGACAAAAAAGGATGGAGTCATGACAGAGGTGTGTCAATGTAACGATAAATGGAAGAGTATGCTTACATTTATTGGTGAGGAGAAATACGAAAAACTTCTTTTGAGACTGTCGGACTGCAGGGTTGAGAATCTCATAGATGAACCTCTGGATAAGGACTATATCAGGCTGTATGGTCTGATTGTAAGAGTGGACAATACCCACGATATATATTGGATTATAGCTGCGGTAATTGATGAGCAGATGTCTAATGAAGAGAGAAACCTGCTTCCTGATGGCATAATTATTACCAGTGAAGCGCGTCTTAACAGAACAATTGAGTTCCTGGAAACTATGACCAGACAGCTTTTGATCACAAAGAGAGATGAGGATGCTGCGAATGAGGCACTTTCGCTTATCAGGAAGTCAGATGAGGAAATCAAGAAACAGTTTCATATGCTTGAGGCTATCAATTCTGTTATAAAACTGCTTGAGATGGATGGAAGCTTTACTGATATGGCTCAAAAAGCACTGGAGAGTGCAGTTACTACCATAAAGCTTACCGGTGCTTTTATCATCCGCAAAAACGTGGACGGCATGCATTTGGATGTGATTGTAAGCTATGGCAGAAAGCCGTTTGATACAATATCAATTACCGAGGTGCCTTTTTTCACCGGAAAGCCTTACATTATATCATCAGACTCTGTGATGCCGGAGAAATTCCGCCTTTTCATGGAGAAGCAGGCTATGAGGGCAGCCATATTCCAGCCTGTAAATATAGATAACAGGACTCAGATGTATGTGTGCTTTTTTGATGAGAAGGATGACAGAAGCTGGGAAAAATATGATGTGAAGTTTTTAAATGATACGAAGCGCGTCATTCAAAGTATTCTCACAAAAAAGATAACAACCAACTCGCTTGCAGGCTCCTATGCTTCGCTCGAAGCGATACTGGAAAACTCCGGCTGCGGTATATACGTGGCTGATATGTCTAAGTCAGAGATACTTTACATGAATAATTACTGTAAGCAGCTGCTTTCAAATATAATCGAACAGAACAAGCTGGAAAAATATATTTTTTCCCATACTGCAGAGAGCCGGAGCTTTACAGAGGTCTACGTGACGGAGGAGGACAAGTGGTTTGATATTCATCGCACAGGCATAGCGTGGGTGGATGGCCGCAAGGTGCAGCTTGTTACACTGTATGACATCACACAGAAAAAGCGTTATCAGCAGCGTATTGAGAACCAGGCCAATAATGATTTCCTGACAGGGCTATATAACAGGATGAGATGTGAGCAGGATCTGGCTAAGTTTATAGATGATTCAGTGAAAAACGACACCAGAGGTGCGATGATTTATATAGATCTGGATGATTTCAAGCATATAAATGACGGGCTTGGCCATCAGTACGGAGATGTGCTTTTAAAAGCTATATCGAACAGCCTGACACAGGTGAAGGGAATTGAGAACCACTGCTACAGGATGGGTGGCGATGAGTTTATCGTCATAGTGACAGGCAGCTATGTTGACAGGCTGGAGAGTATCATTAATGATATACAGCAGATATTTGTCAGACCGTGGTTCTTGAAGGGAGAGGACTATTACTGTACAATAAGTGCCGGAGTGGCATTTTTCCCGACAGATGCAAGCACTGTGGAGGATGTCATAAGAAGAGCTGATATAGCTCTTTTCAATGCTAAGAAAGAAGGAAAAAACCGTATAGAGTTCTACAACGAGGGTATTGATGGCACAAGCACAAAGCGTCTTGACCTGGAAAAGTACATGAGAAAAGCCACAATGAATGAGTGCGATGAGTTCACCGTGTACTTTCAGCCGATTATAAACGTGAAGGGGGAGGATGTCTGTGCAGGTGCAGAGGCTCTTGTCAGATGGAATTCAGCAACCATGGGCTTTATAAATCCGGTTGACTTTATACCGCTTGCTGAGTATCTTGGGCTTATAAACCCGATCGGGGAGCATGTATTAAGAGAGGCGGCGAAGCACTGCAGGTACTGGAATGACATGGGACATCCTGACTACAAGGTCAACGTAAATCTGTCTGTGGTGCAGCTGCTGCAGAATGACATAGTCAAGAAAATCAAAGGCATAATTGATGAGGTGGGCATAGAACCGGGAAATCTGTGTCTTGAGGTGACAGAGAGTCTGGCAATCAATGACATGGTGCGCATGAAGCGGATACTCAGTGAGATAAAAGCGCTTGGTGTTAAGGTTGCACTGGATGATTTTGGTACAGGATATTCATCACTCAACCATATCAGGGAGATGCCTCTTGATATCATTAAAATAGATAAATGCTTCATTGAGCATCTTGGGGAGGATGATTTTTCTGATGCATTTGTCAAGATGGTTACAGAGCTTGCCAACACAATAGGAGTACATGTCTGCGTGGAGGGAGTTGAGACTGACAGGCAATATGCTATTATTAAGAAGATGGGAATATATTACATACAAGGGTATTTCTTCGATAAGCCAATGTGCATAGAAAGCTTTGAGGAGAAATATATCTGACGAAGAAGGTGTAACATGCAAGAAGAAGATATAGAAAAAGCCCATGCTATTCATTTTGGAAGAAAAATAAACAGTGCACGAACTGTATCACGGCCAAGACCATAAAAGATAAAAGGCAGCGTGTCAAGATAGAGTTTTCGGGCACTGATTCGTACCAGGTCATATCAAGGTATTACAATATAGAAGGCAAGAACTACGTGATGGAGCTTGAATACATGAACAAGAAACACTGGATTGATGATATTCCTGTTCTCCTACAGTGTCTGGTCAATATACAGGACCGGATAAAGGCGGGGCTGGACTAGCTTAAATGCATAATAAATGAAAAATATATGTAAAAATAGAAATTAAGTGTTGACATATTTGGTTTGATTTGATATTATATCAAAGTCGCGTGAGACAAGCGACAGAAAATCAAATATATGCGGAAGTGTCGGAACTGGCAGACGAGCAAGACTAAGGATCTTGTGATTATTGCAATCGTGTGGGTTCAAGTCCCATCTTCCGCATTGAACAATAAGACAGGGACCAAGCAAAGCGTTTGGTCCCTGTCTTGTTGTTCAAAGCCGAAGCGAGCCTTGAACCCATGGTTCAAGGTCTCGCCTCCGGCTCGGTCGGCTCGTGGCATGAGGTCCCCCGGACCTCACTCGCCCCATCTTCCGCAAGGCTCCGGTCGTTGCGGGGCAGGCGCCCATGGGTCCAAGGTCTCCGCTCCGCTTCGGTCGGCGCAGAGCAGACATCCCCCGGATGTCTTGCGGTCTCCGCTCCGGTCGTTGCAGAGCAGACGTCCCCCGGACGTCTTGCAACCCATCTTCCGCAAGGCTTCGGTTGTTGCGGGGCAGGCTCTCTATAATGATAAGACAGGAAAGGAAAGATTTTTATGATTAGATTTAATAACGATTATAACCGCGGTGCATTTGATTGCATTTTGAAGGCACTGGCGGATACAAATACAACCAGCTATCCGGGATATGGTGAGGATGAGTGGTGCGATAAGGCTGAGCAGATTATTAAGGGGCTTATTGGCAGAGATGATTCCATGATTAAATTTATTCCGGGTGCGACACAGGCAAATTATGTTGTGGTTGCGGCGGCGCTTTCACCGGTGCAGAGCGTGATTGCAGCGGATACGGGACATATCAATTGCCACGAGGCCGCTTCTATTGAGAATACAGGTCATAAGATTCTTGCACTTCCTAACACGGATGGTAAAATCAGTGCTGCGCAGATTGAGGCGTGTGCCGCAGAGTATTATGACAATGCAAAGCCTGAGTATCTGACAGAGCCAAAGATGGTTTATATTTCATTTCCTACTGAGCAGGGTACTCTTTACACGAAAAGAGAGCTTTGCGATATCAGTGCTGTCTGCAAGAAATACGGCATGTACCTGTTTGTTGATGGTGCGAGAATGGGCTATGGACTGGGCTCAGATAAAAATGACCTTACACTTTGTGATTTTGCCATGCTTTCGGATGTTTTTTATATCGGTGGCACAAAGTGTGGTGCGCTCTTTGGCGAAGCGCTGGTTATAAATGCTGAGGATATCAAGTATCGTTTTAAGGCTTATATGAAGCAAAACGGTGCAGTGCTTGCAAAGGGCTGGCTGATGGGCTTGCAGTTTGCCACTATGCTTGAGAATGGCGATTATTTTGAAAAGACAAAGCGTGCTGATGAGCTTGCCATGCAGATTAAAGAGGCATTTGAACAGAAGAAGGTACCGTTTTGGGTTGAGAGCTTTACAAATCAGCAGTTTGTGATTTTATCGGATGAGCAGAAGAAGACACTTGCCGAGAAATACTATTTTGAAGAGATGGAAAGAACGAAGGATGGCACTGTAGTACGATTCTGCACCAGCTGGGCTACAAAACAGGAGGAGGTTGATGCACTGGTTTTAGATATATCAAAGCTGGTGTAGTAACAGATTTATAGTTTTTCGTACATTTCGTATAGTTTTTTAAATTTATGCTTGCATTATTCTAAACTTTTTGGTAGAATAATGCTTGTTCGCAGGAGTGGCGGAATTGGCAGACGCGCAGGCTTCAGGTGCCTGTGGTAGCAATATCGTGTGGGTTCAAGTCCCATCTCCTGCATCGAAAAAGGATTCATCCAGATGGATGAATCCTTTTTGTTTATCTATAGTTTTTAAACCATCCTATGACTATGACTCTGACTCCGTTTCCCCAGCCGCTGCCTCCATGACAGATTCCACCGACACCACTTCCGGTCCGGCTGCAAATGCTTCCTCTGCATCGGCTGCTTCCATCGGATCCTCATGCTCTTTCTTTTCCTCATCTTCCCAGAGCGAATCATACTTTTTGCGTTTTTCCAACCGCGCCATCATTCCGGCGTTTTTCGCCATAATATAGAGATCCTTATCATATTCCATCAGTTTCTTCTCATCCTGCATCGGCACCTGATCTCCATGCATCAGGCGTCTTGCCACGGTCATGATCTTTCCCATTTCCTCCCCATAATCTTTTGCGGCCTCGCCCTGCTGCTTTGCCACAACACTGTTAAACTTACCTTCCCATTGCGCCATAAGCTGATTTACATAATTCTGATACTCGTCCTGTTTCTCCGCAACCGCATTATATTTCAGTTCCAGTGTAGCAGCTTCATCCGCATACCGTGTTTTTCCATCCGGCGTACTTTCCATCCGCTCCTTTAACTCTTCCCGCTGCTTCGACAGTTTGAATTTCTGCTCGTTATATGATTTCAGAACAGAACTGTAAATTCCCCTTGCCTCTCCTGTTTTCATAATATTTCCTCCGTGAAATACATCCATCCATTGTTTCCTTACATTTCATATATCGGAC
>OHEJ01000479.1_pt1 | contig 15080 bp, 16 predicted proteins | sample 1567261 | NCBI WGS metagenome assembly OHEJ01 (sample SAMEA3879550, study PRJEB24766) | human gut metagenome | biome: human-associated habitat; feature: feces | place: USA | collected 1985/1987 | reverse complement strand
AACCATTGCCTTCAAGGATATGGCACTGTCCATACTTCCCCATCTTTTGATTACATCCGCAAAGAAAAATCAGGTAAAGAATGAAATCGTTATCCTGACTGCGACAAGCGGTGATACCGGCAAGGCAGCACTGGCAGGCTTCGCCGGTGTAAAGGGAACGAAGATTATCGTCTTTTATCCCAAGCACGGCGTCAGCCCCATCCAGGAGAAGCAGATGGTGACCCAGAAGGGGGACAACACCTGTGTAATCGGCATTACCGGCAACTTTGACGATGCCCAGACCGGCGTAAAGAAGCTGTTCGGCGACAAAGAACTGGCAGCGGAAATGGACAAGGCAGGTTATCAGTTCTCCTCCGCCAACTCCATCAACATCGGCCGTCTGGTTCCCCAGATTGTATATTATGTATACGCTTACGCACAGCTTTTGAAGGAAGGAAGAATTGCAGACAAAGAAGCCATCAACGTGGTTGTTCCCACCGGCAACTTCGGCAACATTTTAGCCGCTTTCTATGCAAAGAACATGGGACTTCCCATTAAAAAGCTCATCTGTGCATCCAACGACAACAAGGTTTTATATGATTTCTTTGAAACAGGCGTTTATGACAGAAACAGAGAGTTTGTACTGACCACCTCTCCCTCTATGGATATCCTGATTTCCAGCAACTTAGAGAGACTGATTTACCGTATTGCCGGCAACGATGCCGAAAAGAACGCCGCACTGATGGCAGCCTTAAGCGGTCAGGGCAAGTACGAAATTACGGCGGAAATGAAAGAAAAATTAGCGGATTTCTACGGCAATTACGCAACGGAAAAGGAAACTGCCGAAACCATTAAGGAGCTGTACGAAGAAACCGGCTACGTGATTGACACCCATACGGCAGTAGCCGCTACCGTATACAACAAATACAAAGCACAGACAAAGGACGAGGCAAAGACCGTGATTGCATCCACCGCAAGCCCGTTCAAGTTTACCAGAAGCGTCATGGAAGCCATTGATGAAAAGTACGCAGCCATGGATGATTTCGCACTGGTGGACGAACTGTCCAAGCTTGCCAATGTAAAAGTACCCAATGCCATCGAAGAAATTCGTACCGCACCGGTACTGCATGACCGCGTATGCGACAAGGAAGAGATGAAAGCGGTTGTGAAGGAATTCTTACATATGTAATGTTTTCCGTAGGAAGTGATACTTTCCGTGGGAAAAGCATTGCCTGTGTGAAGAACAGGAAACGGAGGTGGATTGTCAGATGGAGCATACTTACATTGCAATTGACTTAAAATCCTTCTATGCCTCTGTGGAATGTGTGGAAAGAAAGGAAAATCCGCTTACCACCAATCTGGTGGTGGCGGATGAAAGCCGTACAGAAAAGACTATATGCCTTGCTGTTTCCCCCTCCCTGAAGGCATTCGGGATACCGGGAAGAGCAAGGCTTTTTGAGGTCGTGGCGGCGGTAAAGGAAGTCAACAGAAGGCGGCTTGCCGCCATTCCGGAGCGGAAGTTTTCCGGGAAAAGCTGTCATGCGGAGGATATCGACAGCGATAAAAGCCTTGAAGTGAGCTATATCGTTGCGCCGCCCCGCATGGCAAAGTATATGGAATACAGCACAAGGATTTATCAGATTTATCTCAGGTATTTTGCCCCCGAGGACATGCACGTATATTCCGTGGATGAGGTGTTTATGGATGCCACCAGGTATCTTTCTACCTATAAAATGAGTGCCAGGGAACTGACCCGGAAAATCATACAGGATATTCTCTCCGAAACCGGTATTACCGCCACGGCGGGCATCGGCACCAATCTGTATCTATGCAAGATTGCCATGGATGTATGGGCAAAGCATACGGAGGCGGACAAAGACGGCGTGCGCATTGCGGAGCTTGATGAGATGAGCTACAGAAGGTACCTTTGGGACCACAAGCCGATTACGGATTTCTGGCGGGTAGGCAGAGGTTATGCAAAGAAGCTGGCGGAAAACGGCATGTTTACCATGGGAGATGTTGCCCGCTGCTCCGTGGGGAAGCCGGGAGAGTTTTATAACGAAGGACTTCTGTACGATCTGTTCGGTGTGAATGCAGAGCTTTTAATCGACCATGCCTGGGGCTGGGAGCCCTGCACCATAGAGGACATCAAGGCATACAAGCCCTCCGCCAACAGTATCAGCACCGGGCAGGTGCTATCGGAGCCCTATGACTTTGAAAAGACCAGGCTGATTATACGGGAAATGACGGAGCTTTTAGTACTGGACCTTTTGGATAAGCACCTGGTAACTGACCGGATGGTGCTGACGGTGGGGTACGACATTGAAAACCTGACGGACAAAAGCAGGAGAAATGCCTACAGCGGGGAAGTGGTGACGGACCGCTACGGCAGGAAAATTCCTAAGCATGCCCACGGCACCGCCAACTTAAAAGAAAAGACATCCTCTATAAGTATCATTATGGATGCAGTCATGGAGCTGTACGACCGGATTATGGACCCGGCGCTTTTAACCCGCCGGATGTCGGTGGTAGCGGCAAATGTAGAGGATGAGAGCGAAGCCGAGGCGCAGAAAAAGGAAACCTATGAGCAGCTTACCCTGTTTACGGACATAGAAGCGGAAGAGGAACGGAAAAAAGAAGAAAAGGCGGCTCTCTTAAAAGAACGGAAAGCCCAGGAGGCGGTTCTTGCCATCCGGAAGAAATTCGGCAAGAATGCCATCTTAAAGGGCACCAATTTAGAAGAAGGAGCCACCACCATTGACAGAAACCGGCAGATAGGCGGCCATAAAGCCTGAAACGGAAGGCAGAAACGGAAGAAGGCAGGCAAAGGAGGCAGGAGATATGAAAGGTAAATATGACGACATTATCAATCTGCCCCATCATGTGTCCAAGGACAGACCCCGCATGTCCATCGGGGACCGGGCTGCCCAGTTCGGTGCCTTTGCGGCGCTGACCGGCTACGACGGACAGATTAAGGAAACCGCCAGACTGACGGAAGAGGATGTGGCACTGACGGAGTACCAGTACCGGATTTTAAACGAAAAGATGGCATATATCGTAGCCCACAGGGAAGAACATCCCCTTGTTGGCGTGCGTTACTTTGTACCGGACAAAAGAAAGAACGGCGGCAGCTACGAGGAGTACCGGGGAAGGGTATGGAAAATCAAAGAGTACGAAAAAGAAATGGTTTTTGAAGACGGCACCAGTATCCCCATAGGTGAAATCAAAGAGCTGCACCTGGAGCTTGAGAATTTTCAAAATTTTTGAAATTTTTGAAAAAAGTGCTTGCTTTTTTTGACGGGATATATTATGCTATACAAGCATCATTCAAATGGCTTGTTGGTCAAGCGGTTAAGACGCCGCCCTCTCACGGCGGAATCAGGGGTTCGATTCCCCTACAAGCTGTTGCTATTTAGAATAGCCCAACCCAAGGAAGATTCCTGAAAGCACATAAACGTGGATTCAGGGATTTTTTTTAGGTAAAGATAAAATATAACTTTGGAGGCGGCAATGTTACAGGCGAAAAATCTGACCTTTTCCGTGGAGGACGAAAGCACACCCGCAGGGAAGGAAAAAAGAACGATTATCGATAAGGTATCTTTTGAAATAGCGGACGGAGAAATGCTGGTGGTGACGGGACCCAACGGCAGCGGCAAATCCACACTGGTAAAGCTGCTCATGGGCATCGAAACACCGGACGCCGGAGAAATCTTACTGGACGGAAAGGATATATCGAAGCTGTCCATAGCGGAACGTGCGGGGGCCGGTATCGGCTATGCATTCCAGCAGCCGCCCCGTTTTAAGGGCATGACCATAAGAAAGTTACTGTCACTGGCAGCGGGAGAGCCTTTGAATGAGGAAAAATGCTGTGCCCTGTTGTCAAGCGTGGGCTTATGCGCCGGCGAATACATTGACCGCCAGGCGGACGATACGTTATCGGGCGGCGAAATGAAACGTATTGAAATTGCCACTGTGCTGGCGCACCCCCATAAGGTATGCCTGTTTGACGAACCGGAAGCGGGCATTGACCTCTGGAGCTTTTCCATGCTGATCAAACAGTTTGATAAAATCCATAAGCAGAAAAAAGAGAGCATTTTAGTCATTTCCCACCAGGAAAAACTGATTCAGATGGCGGACCGCATTCTGTTATTAAAGGACGGAAAGATTGACAGCATCGGAACGAAGGAAGAGCTGAAGGACAAGCTGTATGACGGCACCCTGGACAGGGGCTGCAAATATAGCGAAAGGTAGAGGTAAGGGAAAATGGAAATAGATGCAATCACAAAGGGAGTCCTTGACAAAATAGACGATATCGGATTTAAGCAGGAGGGAGCCTACAATCTGCGTTACAACGGCTATGCCCTTTGCCGGGGCGACTCCGAGCATATCAAAATAAAAAAAAGAGAAGACGGCCATTCCGGTATTGACGTGGTAATCAGCTCCGACACTAAAGGGGAAACGGTACATATTCCCGTGGTTATCACAAAAACCGGCATGACGGATGTGGTTTACAACGATTTTTATGTGGAGCCGGGTGCGGAAGTTACCATTGTGGCCGGCTGCGGCATCCACAACAGCGGCTGCGACGAAGCCCGGCACGACGGCATCCATACCTTCCATGTGGGTAAGGGCGCCAATGTGGTCTATACGGAAAAACACTACGGAGAAGGGGAAGGCAGCGGTACCAGAGTCTTAAATCCCGTGACCCGTATTATTCTGGAAGAGGATGCCCAGTTTACACTGGATACGGCGCAGATAAAGGGTGTGGATTCTACCGTCAGGGAGACGGAGGTTTCCTTAAAGGAAAATGCCAGACTGTTCGTGACGGAAAGACTGATGACACACGATGCCCAGAGTGCGGTTTCCAATATGAACGTGGAACTTAACGGAAAAGGCAGCAGCGCCCGGATTGTGTCCCGTTCCGTAGCGGGAGGCAGCTCCGTGCAGACCTTCCACCCGAGAGCCATCGGCAATGCGGACTGCCATGCCCATATCCAGTGCGATTCCATTATCATGGACAAAGCAAGGGTCTCTTCTATCCCGGAAATCAATGCCAATCATGTGGATGCTGCCATTATCCACGAAGCGGCAATCGGCCGGATCAACAGCGACCAGCTGTTGAAGCTGATGACGCTCGGTCTTTCCGAAGAGGAAGCGGAGGCAGTCATCATAGAAGCATTCTTAAACTGAAAATTTTTCTTTTCGGTAAGCGGTTTCTGTGATATACTTATTATGATTTTTTGGAGGTTCCGGGACGATGACGGAAAAGGAAGCGCAGGAGGCAAAAAGACACAAAAGAGTAGACAGACTGAAAAAAGGAATTATGGGTCTTTTTGTGTTCGCGGTACTGGCTCCGATTGTACTGACCGTGGTATTTACGCTGCGGATAAACAGTCTGGAAAAAAGACTGCGTGACGTGACCGGAAATCTGGAAAAATTACAGGCAGAAGAACAGAAGTCTGCAGTGGAAGCTTATGTCTCCGCTCTGGGAAATCCTTCCGGACAGGAGGGAGCGTCCGGACAGGAAGCCACCGCCGGGCAGGAAGGAGCGTCCGGACAGGAAGCCACCGCCGGACAGGAAGATGCCCGTGGGCAGGAGGACGCTTCCGATGAGGAGAATGTCCCGGTCAGAAAGGTTTATCTTACCTTTGACGACGGACCCAGCTCCAATACGGACAATATTCTGGATATTTTAGATACTTACGGCGTAAAAGCCACTTTTTTCGTAACGGGGAAAGAGGGTGCGAAAGCAGAAGCCTCTTACCGCCGGATTGTGGAGGAAGGGCATACACTGGGGATGCATTCCTACACCCATGACTATTCCGTCATTTATGCTTCCGAGGAAGCCTTTATGGAGGATATGGAAAAACTGCAGCGTTATCTGTATGATGTGACCGGTGTGCAGAGCACGTATATCCGGTTTCCGGGCGGCAGCTCCAACAAGGTCAGCGATGTGGATATGCGCCTGCTCATTACGGATGTGCATGAGGCGGGCATGGAGTACTTTGACTGGAACGTATCCAGCCAGGATGCATCGTCAAAGCCCCTGACGAAGGAAGAGATTTTAGACAACTGCTTAAACAGCATAGAACGGTTTCAGAACTGCATCATTCTGATGCATGATGCCGGAAGCAAGGACAGCACGGTGGAGGCTCTGCCGGAGCTGATAGAGCATATACAGGCTATGGAGCATACGGAGCTGTTGCCGATTACGGAGGATACAGTACCCGTCTGGCATATAAAGATGACACAAGAAACGGAGGATTGAAAGAATGGGCTTTTTTTCTGAGTTAAAAGAAGACTTGTCCCAGGCAGTCAACGAACTGATACCTGAAGAAGAAAAAGCGGAACTCGCCGCAGAAGCAGCGGAGGAAGCAGAGGCAGCAGAGGCAGAGGATAGCGAAGCGGTACCGGCGTCCGCATGGGCAGAAAGTCCCACACAGGCGGAAACGGAAAAATCCGGGCAGCCGGAAGAAAATGCAGAGCAGGAAACAGTACCGGCGGATACAGCGGATAAAGAAGACATTGCACCGGAAGAAACACTGCCGGATGAAGCAGCAGAGGCGGCAGGCGCAGTGGATTTCCCGGCAGAGGACGTACATACAGCCGCTTTCGCGGAGGAAACGGAAGACAGCCAGGAAAAGAAGGATATGGCGCAGCTTACTGCATGGCTTAACGAACTGGATGAAAAGGATGCCCCCAAAGAAGAGGCACCCGCAGAAGAAATAAAGAAGGAAAATAAAGAGGGAAGGGTAAAGATGGACAATCAGACAAGAGAAGCAGCCGATGAAACATCCATTATCACCGCAGGCATGACCATCACCGGTGATATTGCATCCGAGGGCTCCGTAGAAGTCATCGGTACGGTAAACGGCAACATCAACATTTTGGGAAAATTAAACATTACCGGTAATGTGACCGGCAACTCCATGGCAGCGGAAATTTTTGCGGATAATGCACAGATTACCGGCGAAGTAGTCAGCGAAGGCGCCGTCAAGGTAGGACAGAGCTCCGTTATCATTGGAAATATCACGGCAAAGAGCGCCGTCATTGCCGGAGCCGTTAAGGGTGACATTGATGTGCAGGGTCCCGTGGTACTGGACACTTCCGCCATTGTCATGGGCAATATCAAATCCAAAGCCGTACAGATTAACAACGGTGCGGTTATCGAAGGTATGTGCTCCCAGTGCTATGCGGATGTCAATCCCAGCTCTTTCTTCGAGGACTATAAAAAAGGAAAAACCAAATAAGGAGTTAAGGTATGCGCAGAATATTATTGAAATTAAGCGGCGAAGCATTAGCCGGCGACAAGCATATGGGCTTTGACGAAGAGACTGTAAGAGGCGTGGCTCTTCAGGTAAAGAAATTAGTGGATGAAGGATATGAAATCGGTATTGTAACCGGCGGCGGCAATTTCTGGCGCGGACGCTCCAGCGAAAACATTGACCGCACCAAGGCAGACCAGATAGGCATGCTGGCAACCGTTATGAACTGCATTTATGTATCGGAAATCTTCCGTTCCGTAGGCATGCAGACCGAAGTGCTGACTCCCTTTGAATGCGGCTCCTTTACAAAGCTGTTTTCCAAGGACAGAGCCAATAAGTACTTTGCAAAGGGTATGGTAGTGTTCTTTGCGGGCGGTACCGGACATCCTTATTTCTCCACCGATACCGGCGTGGTGCTCCGTGCCGTGGAAGTGGAAGCGGATGTTATCCTTCTCGCCAAGAGCATTGACGGCGTATATGATGCAGATCCCGCCAAAGTGCCGGATGCAAAGAAATATGATGAGATTTCCATTGACGATGTGATTGCCAAAAACTTACAGGTTGTGGACATGACAGCCTCCATTCTGGCAAGGGACAACAGAATGCCCATGTGGGTATTCGGCCTGAACGAAAAAGACAGCATTGTAAACACCATGAGCGGAAAATTCACCGGTACCAAGGTGACGGTATAAAGTTTGATTAAAGGAGAACAGTTATGGATAAGAGAATCAGCGTATATGAAGAAAAAATGACAAAGGCGTATGAATTTTTACAGTCCGATTATGCAAGCATCCGTGCAGGACGCGCCAATCCCCATATTTTAGATAAGCTTCGTGTGGATTATTACGGAACCCCCACCCCCATCCAGCAGGTGGGCAACATCACCGTTCCCGAAGCCAGAATCATTCAGATTGCCCCCTGGGAAAAGAGCTTAATCAAAGCCATTGAAAAAGCGATCATGACTTCCGACATCGGCATTACCCCTTCAAACGACGGCAGCGTAATCCGCCTGGTATTCCCGGAGCTTACCGAGGAAAGAAGAAAGGATCTGGTTAAGGAAGTAAAGAAGAAAGCGGAAGAAGCAAAGGTTGCTGTCCGTAACATCCGCCGCGAAGGAAACGATGCCTTCAAGAAGTTAGGCAAGGAAGATGTTTCCGAAGACGAAATCAAATCCCTGGAAGAGGATTTACAGAAACTGACAGATAAATATATTAAAAATGTAGATGCACTCATGGAAGAAAAGTCCAAAGAAATCATGACTGTATAACAGAAAGAGGGCAGGTCCTGCGACCTGCCCTTTGGTTGCATCTATGACTTTCAAAAAAAGGAGTACCGGGATGGACGAATTAAAGATACCGAATCATGTAGCCATTATTTTAGACGGCAACGGAAGATGGGCGAAAGCCAAGGGAATGCCCAGAAGCTACGGACATGTGCAGGGCGCCAGAACTGTGGAGGATATCTGTGAAATCGCATACAATATGGGAATACAGTATCTGACGGTGTATGCATTTTCCACAGAAAACTGGAACCGGCCGCAGGACGAAGTGGACACTCTGATGAAGCTTCTCCGCAACTATATGAAAAACTGCATCAAGCGCGCCACGAAGAACAATATGTGCGTGCGCGTCATCGGCGACAAGACCAGACTGGACCGGGATATTCAGGACAAAATTGCGGAGTTAGAGGAAATCACAAAGGACAACACCGGCCTGCATTTCCAGATAGCCATTAACTACGGCGGCAGGGATGAAATCCGCCGGTGCATGGAGAAAATTGCGGAGGAAGTAAAGGAAGGAACCTTGAATCCCGCAGACATTACGGAAGAAACCATAAGCAGCCATCTGGATACGGCAGGGCTTCCCGACCCGGATTTGTTAATCCGTACCTGCAATGAACTGCGCACCTCCAATTTCCTGCCGTGGCAGCTTACCTATACGGAGCTTTATTTTACTCCGGTGCCGTGGCCGGATTTCTCAAAGGAAGAGTTACAAAAAGCGGTAGAGGCATATACTAAAAGAGACAGAAGATATGGCCTTGTAAAGGAGGAGTAGAGATGTTTGTAACAAGACTCATAAGCGGAATTGTACTGGTAGCCATCGCCCTGTTAGCATTTATTTTTGGCGGAGAGATACTGCTCGGCATTTCCGTGTTTATCTCCATAGCGGGCTATCTGGAGCTCTGCCGTGCGGTGGGCGTGAAAGAAAAAGATAAAAAAATAAACGCACTGGAAATCGTGGGCATTATCGGTATTCTTGCCTACTATGCGGTACTGTATTTCTTCCCGGCAGTGGAAGAAGGCAATGCAGCCATGTCCATGGGAAACGTATTATATGCGGTTATTCCCGTGATTGGCGTGTTCATGCTTAGCATGCTTTTGTATGTGGTGCGCTTTCCGAAGTACCGTTCCGAGCAGATTATGGCGAATGTCTTTAATTTCCTGTACGCGCCGGTGATGCTCTCCTTTATCTATCTGACAAGGGAGCAGGAAGCGGGCAAATACATTGTGTGGCTTATTTTAATCAGCTCCTGGGGCTGTGATACCTGCGCTTATGTGGTGGGAATGCTCATCGGAAAAAAGAAAATATTCCCGGTTTTAAGCCCGAAGAAATCTTTGGAGGGCTGCATCGGTGGCGTAGTGGGAGCCGGTCTTATTGCGGCGCTGTATGCCGTATTTGCGGTGGAAAACGTATTTCCGGATAAACGGGTCACGATTGTGATTACCGTTATCTGCATGGTGGGCGCTGTTATGAGCCAGGTGGGAGACCTGGCAGCTTCCGCTATCAAGAGAAACCATGAAATTAAGGACTACGGTAAGTTGATTCCGGGCCACGGCGGTATTATGGACCGGTTTGACAGCGTGATTGTCACAGCACCCATGATATACTTTCTGACGGTACTGTTTTTATAAAAGAAAAATGCTTTTATCGTAAAACGGTGAAGGAGAAATACAGACTATGAAAAAGATTGCAATTTTAGGCTCTACCGGCTCCATCGGCACCCAGACACTGGAAATCGTAAGAAACAATGCGGATTTATCGGTAGTGGCGCTGGCAGCGGGCAGAAATGTGGAGCTGATGGAAAAACAGATAAGGGAATTTGCCCCGAAGTTTGCGGTGATGTGGAGCAAAGAAGCGGCAGAGGATTTACGGGCAAGAATAAAGGACACCGATGTGAAGGTAGCCTGCGGCATGGAAGGCTTGATTGAAGCAGCCACCCTGCCCGAGGCGGAAGTACTGGTCACGGCGATTGTGGGTATGATTGGTATTCGCCCCACCATAGCGGCAATTAACGCCGGAAAGACCATAGCCCTTGCCAACAAGGAAACACTGGTCTGCGCCGGACACATTATCATGCCTCTGATCAAAGAAAAAAAGGTACCGCTGCTTCCCGTGGACAGCGAGCACAGCGCTATTTTCCAGTCCCTGCAGGGACAGCCGAAGGAAAGACTGGCAAAGATTTTACTGACTGCCTCCGGCGGACCTTTCCGGGGAAAGAAGAGAGAAGAACTGGTAAACATAAGACCGGAGGATGCCTTAAAGCACCCCAACTGGTCCATGGGCCGGAAAATTACCATCGACTCCTCCACACTGGTCAATAAGGGGCTGGAGGTTATGGAAGCCCACTGGCTGTTTGACACACCCTATGACAAAATCCAGGTGGTGGTGCAGCCCCAGAGCGTCATCCACTCCATGGTGGAATACGAGGACGGCGGCATTATGGCACAGCTCGGCACGGCGGATATGAAGCTTCCCATCCAGTATGCCCTGTTTTATCCGGACCGTAGATTTTTACCCGGAAAAAGACTCGACTTTTACGAGCTTTCCGGGATTACCTTTGAAAAGCCGGATACGGATACCTTCCGGGGGCTTTTACTCGGTTACCGGGCGGGAGAGACGGGCGGAAGCATGCCCACGGTTTACAACGCCGCCAACGAAATGGCAGTCAGCCTGTTTTTAGACGGAAAAATTGGGTATCTTAAGATTACGGAGCTCATAGAGGAATGTATGGAGGCTCATAAACTTATCGTAAATCCTTCCGTGGAGGAAATCCTTCAGACGGAGCAGTGGACTTACAACTATATTAAACAAAAACAGTAAGGACAGAACAGTATGCAGGTAACACTCATGACCATAGTCTGGTTCATTATTATTTTCGGAATTGTGGTGCTTTCCCACGAATTCGGACATTTTATCATAGCAAAAGCAAACGGTATCCGTGTCGTGGAATTTTCCGTGGGTATGGGGCCGAAAATTTTTTCCGTAAAGCGGAAGGATACGGTATATGCCCTGCGGCTGCTTCCCATCGGCGGCGCCTGTATGTTTGAAGGCGAAGACGGCAGGGAGAGCGATGCAGAGGGAAAATCCGAAGCGGAGTCGGACGCAGGCTCCTTTAACAAAGCAGGCGTCTGGTCCAGAATTGCCACGGTAGTGGCAGGTCCGGTATTCAACTTTATCTTAGCCTTTGTGGTAGCGGTGATTTTAGTGTCCATGGCATCCCCTGCACCCAGCACCATAAGCGGTGTGGTGGAAAACAGTCCGGCGGCACAGGCGGGACTTGCGGAAGGCGACCGGATTGTAAGCATCAACGGCGAAAAGACCTACCTGTTTAAGGATATTTCCCTGATTGCCTACTTAAACGGCGGCAATCCCATGGAGGTTGTATACGTAAGAAACGGCGAAAAAACAACCACAACCCTGACACCGGCGTACAATGAGGAATACGGCACCTATATGTTGGGGATTACCGGTACCTACGGTCATGCCAAAGGGCTTTCCGTATTCAAATATGCCTGGTATGAGATGCGTTACTGCGTTGTCAACACCTACAAGAGTCTGGGTATGATGCTTACAGGTAAATTCTCCAGACAGGATGTGGCGGGTCCCGTGGGCATTGCGGTAAATGTGGTGGGAAAAACCTACGAGAATACCAGAAGCTACGGCTTAAAGACCGTATTTTACAATATGTTCAACATTGTGCTGCTGCTGTCGGTGAACTTAGGCATTCTTAACCTGCTGCCCATTCCGGCGCTGGACGGCGGCAGACTGGTGTTTTTGATTGTGGAGGTATTCCGCAAAAAGCCGGTACCGCCCGAAAAAGAAGGCATCGTCCACTTTGCGGGACTGGTGTTCTTTATGGTGCTGATGGTAATTGTTTTCTTTAATGATTTAGTCAATATTTTTGCTCATTGATGGTACGGAAAGAGAGAAGGATATGAAGATACAGTGCGCAAGCTGCGGCGGCGAATACGAAAATACCGAAAAAATGTGTCCCTATTGCGGAACGGAGAACAAAGAAGCTGCCGGACGGGAAATGAAGCATATCTTAGGCAGTTACGATGCGGAAGCCAGGGAAATGGAAAACACGGTGCCGAAAAAGCACTTAAAAAGATGGTCCCGCACTCTGCTTGCCGTGGTACTTATTATCCTGATAGTGCTTGTGGTGGGAACGGTGGCTGCGGTCATAAAAGGACAGGTTGACAGTGCCGTGGAAGCCGGCAGGGGAAACAAGGCGCTTACGCAGTTAGAGGCGTATTATGAGGCGGAGGATTACGATGCCATGCGGGAATACTGCCGTAAAAATGATTTGTATGGCTATGAATACGACAAGTACTGGGAAGTCATGGATGCGGACAGAAACATCGGCTACTGCACGGAAGACATCGAAAACTATGAGAAATACGGAAACAGGGAGTTTTTGGACAACTTTACGGAACAGATCTGGATCTACGGCACAATGGCTTATGAAAAAGGTTACGAAGCCGTAAACGATAGGGACTTTTTAGGAAACGAGGACAGGATAGAAGCTCTTTTATCCGGCTTCTCGGACACCTTAAAGGAGCATGGTTTTACCGATGAAATGATTGCACTTTTGAAAACGGGAAACGAAGAGGATAAGGAACTCTTTCAAAATAAGGCAAGGGAGAATTTTTAAGGCACATGAAATGTATGTATTGTGGCGGGGAAGTGCCTGCCAAAAGCACAAAATGCCCTTACTGCGGAAGGGAAAATCAAAGCGGCATTGCCTTTGAACGGGAAGTAAGGGAAAAAGAAGCACGGAACCGGGCGCTGGGCGATGAAATCCTAAAAAAGAATTTACCGTGGCTTACCCAGAAAATGCTGACGAGAATCATTGTGGTTACGGCGGTATTGAATGTAGTGCTGTTCTTTTCCACCTTTCTCATGTTTTTATGGAGTGACAGAGCCCCTGCCGTAAAGGAGGCAAAAGCAGGCTCCGCCGCCGAACGGTACCTCCGAAATTTTGAAACGGAAGATTACTATTGCGGAAATTTTATCGAGAGCATGAACGATTACATAGGTGCGAAAACGGATGGAACGGAGATGAAAGCGTACTATATAGAGAGCATGGTAAGGCATGGCTTTTATCTGGCACAGCAGATTTACGACGATAAAATGGGAGCAGAAGAAAAAGAAGAAGCGGCAGCGCTTTTAGAGGCATTTTTTGCGGATTATGTCGGACTGCCGGAGGAATACCGCTATTTTTACCGGACGGAAGAATGGAGTACCGGCGACTATGAACAGCGCACGGCATCAAGGGATGCAGCGGTTTCCTGGCTCTGTGAAAAGGAGGGCGTGGACTGATGGGATTTATCATTTTTCTTGCGGCAATCATAGCCTTTTACGTGTACGCCGGTAAAAAATGGAAGGACGAAACCAAAAGACGGTTTAAGATAGTAGTCTGCGGTATTTCCCTTCTGTGCACGGTGTTTCTGCTGTTAATCTGTATCAGCGGGGCAAAAGACCTCTACGAAACCGAGAAAGACCGTTCCCTTTCCGCCAGGATGGACAGCGTGGAATACGAGCTGCGCAGGGGAGACTATATCGGCGCCATTACGTCCATGCAGGTCAACCATGATTATGAGGAGGAATTTTCCTATATCTGGGAACGCTGCGAAATGTATATGACGAGAAATTATTGCGCGTTATACAAAAAGGCGGCAGAGGAAAACGAAGCGTACCGCGACAAGGCGGGGGAATGGGAGCAGAAGTTAAAAGAAATCTGTGAAAATCCTGCTTTTCCCGCACAGAATGCCCGGTACGGCGAATATTTTCAAAACAGTGTGCGGTAGTTTTGACTTTTAGTGGGAAAAATATTATAATATTTATTATTTTCAGACAGGGAAAGAGAAGAAATACGAAGGAGGCAGAAGGCTTTATGAAGAAATTGGAAGAATATGTAAGAAGCATACCGGATTTTCCGGAGGAAGGGATTATTTTCAGAGATGTAACCAGTGTCCTGCAGGATGCGGACGGTCTGCAGCTTGCCATTGATACCATGCAGGACCTGATTAAGGACATTGATTATGATGTGGTAGTGGGCGCAGAGTCCAGAGGATTCATATTTGGAGCCCCCATCGCTTATAATAATCATAAGCCCTTTGTACTGATTCGTAAAAAAGGAAAACTGCCCTGCGAAACCATTGAAGAAACTTACGATCTGGAGTACGGCACGGCAACGATTGAAATGCATAAAGATGCCGTTAAAAAAGGAGAAAAGGTTGTACTTTTGGATGATCTGATTGCAACCGGCGGAACCATGAAAGCTGCTGCAGAACTGGTAGAGGAACTTGGCGGTGAAGTGGTAAAGATGCTGTTTCTCATAGAGTTAAGCGATCTCAACGGACGGGAAGTCTTAAAGGACTATGACGTGGACTCTGTTGTACAGTTCGAGGGAAAATAAAACCTGGTTTGAGACAGGCGTAAAAGAATGGATGAAAGCCCTTCACGCTATGGGGCACACGATGGTGTGTCCTGTGGTTGTGGGGGCTTTTTAATATTTGATTGTAAATAAAAAGGTAATTTGTTATTATAATCT
>OHEJ01000474.1_pt1 | contig 15173 bp, 12 predicted proteins | sample 1567261 | NCBI WGS metagenome assembly OHEJ01 (sample SAMEA3879550, study PRJEB24766) | human gut metagenome | biome: human-associated habitat; feature: feces | place: USA | collected 1985/1987 | reverse complement strand
CTACAAAACCTAAGCCGACCTGACAAAATCAAGTCGGCTTTTTTCGGATGGATACTAATAAACGACAAAAATGGCCGATCCCATCAGGAACCGGCCCAATCGTTAAGTGATTAAAAAGCTCAGAATGCGTTTTTCTCGCCGTGGATGGCATTGTACACGGTGCGGAAAATGATCTTCAGATCAAGCATCGTGCTCCAGTGCTCGATATACCACACGTCGTGCTCCACGCGCTTTTCCATCTGCCACAGCTCCTCGGTCTGGCCGCGGTAGCCGTTGATCTGCGCCCACCCTGTTATGCCGGGCTTGATGTAGTGGCGCACCATGTATTTCTGTATCAGACGCGAATACTGCTCGGTGTGACGAAGCATGTGAGGCCGCGGCCCCACGACCGACATCTCGCCTTTCAGCACATTGATAAATTGCGGGAGCTCGTCGATGCTGGTGCGCCGCAACAGGTTGCCCAGCCGCGTCTTGCGCGGATCGTCCTTCGTGGCCTGCTGCGTGTCGGCGGCCGCATTGACGCGCATAGTGCGGAACTTGTAGCAGTTAAACTCACGGCCGCGATAGCCGGTGCGTTTCTGTTTGAAGAACACAGGGCCCGGCGATGATATCTTGATGGCTATGCCCACCGGTATGAAAATCAGCGGCGAGACGATCATGAACAGCCCGGAAAACGCGAGGTCAAACGCCCGCTTGCACAAACGGTTGGACAACCGCGTGAGAGGCTGATGGCGCACCGACATCGCCGGTATCGGGCCGAGGGCATACATGTCGTAGTTGCGGTTGACGTTTTTCCCGATCTGAGGCACATAATAATATTGCGCCACGTGGTTTTCGGCTATTTGCAGCGTGCGGTTTATCTGGTCAGCCTGATCGCCGGGCAACACGCAGAATATCTCATCGATGCCGTTTTCGGCAACGTATGTTTCAAGGTCGTCTATGGTGCCGCGGTACATCCCCTCGGGTATTCTCGAGCAGGGAGCGTCGTCGAAAAAGCCCATTATGCGATAGCCGAACCCGATGTCGGACGACATGACGTCGTAGAGCTTACGCGCCATCGGGTTGGATCCCACGATCAGCACACGGCTGAAATTGCGGCCGCGTCGGCGGAAATACTTGATGATGATGCGCGAAAGCAGCCACCACAGCGGGAAGAGCACAAGCATCGCGCCATAAAACTCGGCGAATGCCACCCACGGTATGCGGTCGAGCTGCAGGAAATAGAGCGTGCAGATGAACACAGGCGCATGGAAAGCCACCGCCTTGATCGAATTGGTCAGCACATGCTCCATGCCTATCGAGCGCGTAGTCTGAGTGTGAGCCAGGAGATAGGCGGCAGGCAGATAGGAGATGTTGGCCAGGAGCCACACCGTGCGGGTGCGCTCGGCCACAAACTCCGGCGACAGTCGGGCTGCTATGATAAACGCGATATTGATTATCAGGAAGTCCACACAGTTGAGTATCAACTGTATATAACGTCCGTAACGTCCGCGAGCATTGATCCCTGTCATTGCCTGTCTGGTTTTAGGTTACCTACCCGATAGCTGTCAGAACTTCGTGTCTATGAGGCGGATTTTGTTCTCGAGATCGGCGATATCGGTTTTAAGGCGCTGGATGTTGCGCTGCACTTCGCGAAGCATCGATTCGCCCGATTTCGATTTGGAGTTGAAGAATCCGAGGTTGTTCTCATAGGTGGTGAGCTCATTGCGGCGCGACTCATAGGCGCGCATCAGACGTTCGCGTTCTCGGCCGAGCTTCTGCTTGTCGGCCGAGAGCTCGTTGAGCGATGCCTCAAACGAAGCCTGACGGGCACGCGTCTCATGCATGTCGTATTTATCAAAGAGCTGACGCACCACCTCGCGGTAGGCTTCATGCAGCTTTTCTTTCTCTCGGAAGGGCACATGGCCGGTCTCCTGCCACGTTGCGCGCAGGGCGTTGATACGTGCTATGGCCTCGTCGCGCGGGGTGTCGGCTTCGGGCGAGTTGAGCGCCGTAAGCTGAGCCACGATATCGCGCTTGGCGGCCAGGTTGGCCTGCTCGGTTTTGCGGGTCGACGATGCGTCGGCTTTCTTGCGGTTGAAGAAACAGTCGCAGGCGGCAAGGAAGCGGTTCCAGATGAGATCGCTCTGTTTCTTGGGCGCGGCGCCGATGGTCTTCCACTGTTTCTGCAGCTCGACAAGGCGGTCGGCCGTGCATTTCCAGTCGGTGCTGTCCTTGAGCGATTCGGCTTCCTCGCAGAGACGGGTCTTGGCCTCGAGATTGCGGGCCAGCTCATCCTTCATCGAGTGGAAGAATTCGGCCTTGGCAGCGAAAAATTTGTCGCAGCACTGGCGGAAGCGGCTGAAGAGAGCGTTGTTGGTTTTGCGCGAGGCATAGCCAAGTTTTTTCCACTCTTCCTGCGCGTCTATTATAATCTGTGTGGCTTTGTTCCACGAGGAATATCCTTTGAGCGACGCGATGTCGATGGCCTCGATGCGCTCGCAAAGGGCGGTTTTGGCGTCCTGGTTTTCCTGCTCGCGTTTCTTGCGTTCCTCAAAGAAAGCCTGATAGCGTTTGTTGATGTCGGCCGACAGGTCTTTGAAGCGGGTCCAGATCTCTTCTCTGAACTCTTTGGCCACAGGGCCGATCTCACGCCATTTGTCGTGAAGCTCCTGCAGGCGGCGGAAAGCGACGACCACATCGGACTCGCTGCCAAGCTTTTCGGCCTCGTCGATGAGCAGCTGCTTCTCGGCAAGGTTTTTCTTGAAGTCGTAGTCACGGAGCTCTTTGTTCACCTTCCATTGGTCGTAGAAATATTCCACGGCATCCTGATAGGCTTTCCACGTCTCGGTTGAGTTTTGCTGCGGCACCTCGCCGATAGCCTTAAACTCGGCCTGCAGCTCTTTGACGCGGGGATAGTGGCGGTTGACATTGTCGGTGTCGGCGCTCATCGCCTGCATCTCGGCGATGATGGCGTTTTTGCGCTCGAGATTGGCCAGCTGCTGAGCCTCGATGCGGGCGCGCATCGCAGCTTTCTTCTCTTTTATTTCAGCGAGGAGAACCTTGAAGGTCTCTTCTACGGCATCGGCCTGCGGTGCGGCTTCGCCTTCAGCGGCGGCTTCAGCAGTTTCGGCAGATGCTTCGGCAGCTTCTTCGCCTTCGGCGGCAGCTTCGGCAGCAGCACGCGCTTCATTACGCAGATAATAGAATTGCTGCTTGATGTGACTCACCTCATCGGCGTTGATCTCCGTATCGGCCATAGCGGCTATTTCTTTCAGACGGCCGATAAGCTGTTCAACCGTAGCCGGCTGCGGGCGATCTTCTTCTCTCACAGTCTCTTCGGTTGCAATAACGGTTGTTTCGGTAGATGTTTCAGCGGTAGGGTTAGCATCGGGCTGCCGGGCAGCTTCTGCTTCATGGTCAAGCAATTCCATTTTGTAGAAATTTAGGGTTGATTCAGTGGCTCCGCCGACATTCCGACGGAGAGATTGGATTATTAACGGATTCAAAAATAGCTATAATTTTCCAAACAACAATAAAAATTCACGCCAAATCGTGTTTTCACCCCACAGAAAAACGAAACGGCTGTCTCACGACAGCCGCTTAATCTTTAACCTTAAATCTAATACCATGAAAAAAAACACAGTGCAAATAGTAATTATACCCTTATAACACCCACACGCACCGTCGGTTCGGTCCAAACGCTATTTTAACATTGTTTAACTTATAGCTTTGTCATCTGTTTTGTAACTTTACAATCGCTAAAAAGACGGTCGCACCGTCCTGACATCAATTATTCTATTATACCCTATACCACAATGAGAATTAAGATCTTAGTAATCGACGACGAAGAGGCTCTCTGCGAGATCCTCAAATTCAACCTCGAAAAAGAAGGCTACGAAGTCGATTGCGCCTACAGCGCCGAAGAAGCGCTCGAAATGGACCTATCAGCTTATTCGCTTTTCATTGTCGACATCATGATGGAGCATCTGAGCGGATTCGACTTTGCCAAACGGGTGAAAAACATGCCCGAGATCGAAAACACCCCCTTCATATTCTGCTCCGCGCTCAATGGCGAAGACGACACCGTAATGGGACTCAATATCGGAGCCGACGACTATATTTCAAAACCGTTTGTGATCAGCGAAGTGCTTGCCCGCGTCCGCGCCGTGCTCCGCCGCAGCCAGGCCTCGCGCCAGTGGGAATACAACGTGTCACAGAGCCTCTACGAACCCGACATCTCTTTCCACACGCTCCGCATCGACCGCAACGACAAGCTCGGATTCCTCAACGGTGAAGACATGGGCCTGACCCGCACCGAATTCGACATCCTCCTCTTTTTCCTCACCCACCGCAACCGCATCTATTCGCGCGAAGAAATCATCCGTCAGGTATGGGACAACGACGTGGTCGTGACCAACCGCACCATCGACACCAACATCGCCCGACTGCGCAAAAAAATCGGCCCCTACGGAAATAACATCGTGACACGTCTGGGATTCGGCTATGGTTTTAAAGAGACGGTTTAGTTTCTGGTGGCGCATATTTGTGCCTATCGTGCTCCTCTCGTGGCTCATCGTGATTTTCCTCATGAGCTACTTCTACAATCACGAAACAAACATGCGCGAGCGCACCATTGTCCAGCAGCTCGACCTCCTCAGCAGCCGCATCATCGCAGTCTACGAGCAACGCAACACCAACGAGGACCACGACCTCGGCGAATTCATCCGCACCCTCGGCATATCCTTCGAAGACTCACGCTACGACGGCGTGCGCATCAGCGTGTTTGAAAAAGACGACTTCGACAACGGCAAGACACCGCGCTACTACCTCGGTGCTCCCATCGACAAAGAGTTCGTGGCCAGGCAGCTCAACAAGAAATCCGACGACAACTACGAAGGCCAGGCCTCCAGCACCACCGGCGAGCTCTACTACTTCAAATCGGCAAAGAGCAACGACGGCAAGCTCCTCATCTACACGGCCATGCCCTTGACCGCCACGCTCCGTGAATCACTCTCCACAACCGACGTCACATTCTGGTCCATTCTCATAGTGCTCCTCGCCGCCTCCGCGCTCACCGCCTATTTCATCACCCGCAACATCACCAACAACATACGCATACTTCGCGATTTCGCCAACAACGCCAATAATAATAATGTGCAGTTTGACGAAAGCAAATTCCCCCACAACGAGCTCGGCGACATCTCTCGCCAGATCGTGAAACTCTACCGCGACCGCACCAACGCCCTCGAAAAAAGCCAGCGCGAACACAACGTGGCCATCCACGCCGTCGAGGAAAAAGCACGCATCAAACGCCAGATGACCAACAACATCAACCACGAGCTCAAAACTCCCGTGGGCGTCATCAAAGGCTACCTCGACACCGTGCTCTCATCCGACGACATGGACGACAAGACACGCACCTACTTCCTGCGCCGCGCCCAGCAAAACGTCGACCGCCTCTGCAACCTCCTCAACGACGTGGCCACCATGACCCGCCTCGAAGAAGGCAGCGGCAACATCCCCGTTACCACCATCAACTTCCACGACATCGTCTACTCCATCGACAACGACTTCTCCACCGCAGGACTCACCGGCGACATGACATTTGAATACGACGTGCCCCTCGACTGCGAAGTGCTCGGCAACGCCAACCTCCTGACCAGCGCACTCTCCAACCTCATCAAAAACGCCGTGATCCACTCCCACGGCACCGCCATGGGCGTACGCCTCGTGGCCCAGTCGAAAGAATTCTACACCTTCGCCTTCTGGGACAACGGCCGTGGCGTCGATGACGCCAACCTCCCCCACCTCTTCGACCGCTTCTTCCGCGTCGACGCCGGCCGCGCCCGCAAAACCGGCGGCACCGGCCTCGGCCTCCCGATCGTCAAAAACATCATCGAATCGCTCGGCGGCGTAATGTCGGTCCACAACCGCCCCAACGGCGGCCTCGAATTCATGTTCACCTTGCGAAAGAGCGCATAAGCCCCCCGCTCTCACATTCCTCCTACCCGTCCCCTCCCATCAGCTGAAGCTCAAAGCCTCAGCACCCGCGCCCCAACTTTATTCGCCGGTGTCGGGCGCTACTTGTTGCTTAAAAAATGTTAAATAGACCAACAAACCGCCCATTGCCATAGCATTGTAACGAAATAGCCACCGTGCCCCAACTTTAGCTCATTACCTTTGCAAGCGAATACAAAGAATCTTACCTCGTTTAGGTAATAAACCCAATATACACCCCGATCTATACCGCATAAAACAACTTGCATTAGTAATTAAGAAGCATTTTTTTTTGAAACAATAACCGCAAAACGGGCCGTCGCCGAGACAGCCCGTTTTTGTTTTCTCCGCCGCGTCGCCTCTCCTGCCGACCTGCCAACGCTCTCCATCTCCGCCCTTGCCCCCCATGCCCGGGGAAAGCTAAGCCAAACCGCGACACTGCCATCGGCGGTCTGAGCGGCCTACGCCACAAAGATAATGGGTCCTTTAAGAGTGTGTTTGAATTTAAGTCAATGAAATCTACCGAAAAAGCTACAGCAAGACTTCAACAGAGACAGTAGCATCAAAGAAGCCATGAACAGAGAACGCCGAGACCATCGCGTGTATTGACCCGAGCAATAGAGACGTAACGGATGTAACACAAAATTAAAAAGATACATAAAAAAGTCACCGGGAAAAATTCCCGGTGACTTTTCTGTGATCCGGCCGCGATTCGAACGCGGGACCGTCTGCTTAGAAGGCAGATGCTCTATCCAGCTGAGCTACCGGACCTGTTTGCGGTGCAAAGTTACGCTTTTTGGGGGATATAAGCAAATTCCATGAAACGAGGCCGACGTTTTACCGCAGGGTTTCAAGCACGCGATTGATTTTTTCAAGTGTAGTGATCCGCGTCGGCACAAGGGGAAGCCTCAGCTCGTTTTCGCAGAATCCCATGGCGTGAAGCACACACTTCACTCCGGCGGGATTGCCGTCGACGAAAAGCAGCCCGAAAAGGTCGTTGAACCGGTGATGGATGGTGCGAGCCGAGGCATAGTCGCCGGCAAGAGCCAGCCGCACCATGCGTGAGAATTCCTTTGGGAATGCGTTGCCGATCACCGAGATGACTCCCACGGCGCCGAGGGTGATAAGCGGGAAGGTCACGGCATCATCGCCCGAGATCACCATGAAGTCGGGGCTCTTGTGCTTGATTATCTCATCCACCTGCACCATATTGCCGGAGGCCTCTTTCACGCCCACGATGTTGGGGAAATCGGCAGCGAGGCGCAGTGTGGTCTCAGGCGCCATGTTGACGCCCGTGCGTCCGGGCACGTTGTAGAGCACCACAGGCAGCGGCGAAGCCTTGGCCACGGCGGCATAGTGCTGATAGATGCCCTCCTGCGAGGGTTTGTTGTAGTAAGGCACCACCGACAGGATGGCCGAGAATGCCGACAGATCGGTCGAGGTGAGCTCGCGCACCACGGCCGACGTGTTGTTGCCGCCGCAGCCGAGCACCAGAGGCACGCGCCCGTCGACATGCGAAGCGACAAAACGCTTGATCGCTTCACGCTCCTCCGGCTCGAGCGTCGGGTTCTCGCTCGTTGTGCCCAGCACCACAAGATAGTCCACGCCACTCTGTATCTGATAATCGAGCAAGCGGCCCAATGCTTCGAAGTCAATCGATTTGTCGGCCTTAAACGGCGTGATAAGCGCCACGCCCATGCCTTGAAGGTTGATGTGTGCCATAAAGACTCTTTTGCTTATTTTCTCACAAAAATAAGCAATCTGCATTTAACGGCAAAAAATAATCGTTTGAAAACTCCCAAAACCAACCGCCGCCGATTATTGTTATTGAAAATGAACGCCGGCTCCGGCAGCCTCAACTTCCGGGGGAAAACAGCCCGGCGCCTGCAACCGCCATTATTAACCATCATATAACATAAATGCCTTATGAACGAATTTGATGAAATGATCGCCCGGCCGAAACCCACGCTGGTCGATTTCTTCGCCACCTGGTGCGGTCCGTGCCGCATGCAGGGCCCTATTCTTGAACAAGTGAAAAACGAAGTCGGCGACAGCGCCAACGTGATAAAAGTCGACATTGACCGCAACGCCGAGCTGGCCGCCCGCTACCACATCCGTTCGGTGCCCACGCTCATCCTCTTTAAAAACGGCGAAGCCTTATGGCGCGGCTACGGCCTGCACCAGAAAGAGCCGCTCGTGGCCAAAGTGAAAGAATTTGTCAACGACACCAAGAGCGACATGCAATAACATCGCCCCAGACCGGCATCAAAACACATAGAGTCATGAATCAGAAAACATTACAAGATATGTTCGACGGCCCGACACCGACGCTTGTCGAGATCTATGCATCGTGGTGCCCCCACTGCCACCGTATGATGCCGATTGTCGAAAGCCTGAAAGAGGTCTACGACGGCCGCGTGAACATACTCCAGTACGACGGTGACGCGCACCCCGAGATCGACCGCGTGTTCGGCGTCGAAAGCTACCCCACATGGGTGATGTACAAAAACGGCGAAGAGGTGTGGCGCGACGCAGGCGAGATAGCCTCGTCCGACCTTGAAGCCATCTTCAACCGCTTCATGTGACACAAATCCGGCATAAAACAGACAGCGCCGCGTCAGAAACCAACGTTCTGGCGCGGCGCCGTTTTATGCTTGCTGATGGATCAGGTGAACGCTATGATCAGGCCTTGAGCCGCGACCACGCGCAGGAACATCGTGAGCGGGTAGACGGTCGAATACGACACGGCCGGAGCATCGTTGCCGGTGGCGTTGTTGGCGTAAGCCAGAGCCGGAGGATCGGTATAGCCGCCCGAGAACATACCCATGATAGTCAAGAAATTGATCTTGTAGATGCCACGGGCAACACAGCCCACAATCACCAGAGGCACGAAGGTGATGATGAAGCCCCAGATCACCCACCACATACCCGTGGGATTGAACACCGTTTCGGCGAAGTTGGCGCCTGCCGAAATGCCCACCGACGCGAGGAAGAGGCAGATGCCCAGTTCGCGCATGAGCAGCGAGGCCGACGATGATGTGTAGGTGACGAGCTTGAACTTGTAGCCGAAGCGGCTCAGGAGGATGGCCACAACGAGCGGACCGCCTGCCAGACCGAGTTTCATACTGAACGGAAGTTCGATGGAACCCACGATAATACCGAAGAGGATACCCACGAAAATCGTGATCATGTTAGGCTCGTTAAGACGCTTCATCGAGTTGCCAAGGCGGTTGGCCAGACGGTCGATGTCGTTGAGGTCGCCTACAACCGTGATGCGGTCGCCCATCTGAAGGCGCAGGTCGGGCGAGGCGATAAGGTCGACGCCGGCGCGGTTGACGCGGGTGGCGTTGAGCTGATAGCCGGCATGCAGACGAAGCGAACCCAGAGCCACACCGTTGTACTGGCTCTTGGTGATGACGATACGGCGCGAAACCACGCGGCTCGGCGTCACCTCTTCCCAGTCCATCTCCACTTCCGGACCCACGACCGATTCAAATCGTGCCGTGTCGCTGACCGAAAGGATCACAAACAGCTTGTCGCTCACGCGGATCTGCGTCTGTGACGTCGGGATAATGATGTTGCCGCTCTGGTCCATCAGTCGTGAGATCACGAAATCGCACTGGATAATGTCGTGCAGCTCGCGCAGCGAACGCCCGTTGATCAGATGGTTCGTCACTTCGATCGACACAAAGTTAGGCTTTGACTGGAGTTTTTCATTCTCCTCTTCCATAGCCTTGACCTCCTTGTCGATCTTGATCTTAAACAGCGCTTTGATGAGGAACATGGCGCCGATGATGCCGCACACGCCAAGAGGATAAGCAGCGGCATAGCCCATCGACATGGTGTTGATGGCGTCGACGGCATTGGCGTTTCCTCCGCGGGTACTTTTGTTGGAAATGCGCCGATGGTGTCCTCCCTGTTTATCAAGGTCCCGCGTGAACGCCGCGAGGAGGTCAAAACGATCTATGACCGCGCTGCGAAGGAGATCGGCGATGTACCCATCGTTGTTGCCAACGACGGCGACGTGTCCGCTCTGGCCGGCGCTATGGGCCTGAACACCGGCAACATCATGGGCCTGGCCATGGGCACCTCCGAGGCCGTCGGCTATGTGGACGCAGACAAGAACGTGCTGGGCTGGATCACCGAGCTGGCCTTTGCCCCCGTTGACCTGGCAGAGGATGCCATGCAGGACGAGTGGTCCACCGACTTCGGCGTGGGCTGCAAGTATTTCTCCCAGGATGCCGTTATCAAGCTGGCCCCCAGAGCGGGCATCGAGCTGGATCCCGCCCTGTCCCCCGCCGAGAAGCTGAAGGTCGTTCAGGCCCTCATGGCTGAGGACGATCCCAGAGCCGCCAAAATCTACCACGACATCGGCGTATATCTGGCAAATGCCGTTGTTCTGTACTCCCACTTCTACGACATTGAGCACCTGATGCTCATGGGCCGAGTCATGTCCGGCAAGGGCGGCGACATCATTCTGGACGTGTGCCAGAAGGTCCTTGCCGCCGAGCATCCCGAGCTTGCCAAGCACTGCCAGGTCATGCTGCCCGACGAGAAGACCCGCCGGGTAGGCCAGTCCGTAGCCGCAGCCAGCCTGCCGGAGATCCGGAAGTAAAGCCTACAAATGCCAACCGGGCCGCCCCGCAATGGGGCGACCCGGTTTTTGTACAAAAGAGCTTCCAGGATTGGGAAGGTTCGAAAAAAGCTGCCCCGACAGAGGCAGCTTTTCGATATTTACCTTAGCCCAGGCCGATGGAGGCCAGGAACTTGGGGATGGAGGTGCTCAGAGCGGAGAAGGTCATGAACAGCACAAAGATATAGCTGATGGTCATGCTGATCCGCAGAGCGGTGGGCTTCTTGTAGCCCTCGTTGACATCCTTCCGCCACAGCAGCAGCAGAACGAACAGGCCGCCGAAGGGAGTGGCCACGGAGGTGGCAATGTTGGCCATGAGGATCAGCTGCGTGGGAGAACCGCCGTAGCTGTAGCAGACGACCATGGCGAAGATCAGGCAGGCCAGGCAGCCCCACTTGATAAACTTGCTCTCCAGGGACACATCCTTGTCGAAGCCTGCGCCCAACAGCACCATGCCGCGCTGGGTGTTGGCAAGCAATGAGGAGAAGCCGGCACCAAGCAGGGCGAAGCCCATAATGTACTTGGCTGCACCGCCCATAATAGGCACCAGCAATTCAGCCAGCTGGGCAGGCGCCTTGATGGTCTTTCCCTCGGGATGCAGCACCACGGCACCGACGACCATGATCGCGCCGGAGATCAGCACTACGCTGAGGATGTGAACCAGGGCGTCGGTAAACATAACGCCGTTGAACAGGTCTTCCTTCTTCCACTTCTTTTCCTTGCCCAGGTAGGTATTGTAAATACCGGCGGTGATGGCAGCGTTGGTGGAGATGAAGGCCAGCGCGGTGCCCAGGCTGCCCTCAGGCAGCTGGAAGCCTACCAGGCCCTTACCGAAACTGCCCCACTCAGGACCGCCCACGCCAACCAGAGTGGCATAGAAGGAGACAATCATGACCAGAATGCAGGCGGTGATCAGCTTTTCAACCTTGGAATAGACGTTCTTTGCGAAATAGCAGTACAGGACGACCGCGATCAGGATCACGGAACCAACCTTCCAGTTGATGCCAAAGATCAGGTTCATACCGGCACCGGTGCCGGAAATATTGCCCATGGTGAAGAACAGGCAGGCCAGGAACGTGGCAATGGACACAATGCCGGAGGCTACGGGGCCATAATACTTGCGGATGGCGTGGATGGTGGGCATACCGGTGACAATAGCCAGACGGTTGGTGACCATCATGAAGGTCATACCCATGAAGATAATGGGCCATACCAGCCACACCAGGCTGTAGCCATAGCTGGAGCCCAGCATGGCGGCGGTGGTAACGGCGCCGGGGCCGATGACGATACCGGTGGCGATCAGGCCGGGGCCGATGCGCTTGACCAGGTCCTTGAAAGGCAGCCGCTTGACGTCGGCACCGATGACCTGGGTATTATTTTGTTCGCTCATTCTTATTCTCCATTCTATTTAAATCGGAAAAAGGGGGCGCTGCGCGTTTTCGGCAGCGCCCCCGACAAATCAATGGGAACTCAAACGGATGCTTACTTGTACTGCTCCATGTCGACCTTGGGCAGCTGGCTGCGCTCCAGGCCCAGAGCGACCCAGTCCTTCTCCTCCTGGTTCAGGGGCAGAACGGGCTTGCGCATCAGAGCGGAGGTGAAGATGCCTCTCTGGTACAGGGCTTCCTTCAGACGGGCATGGGCCTCACCGGAGGGCTGGCCGCCACCGTAGATAGCCTGGGAGATGTGGTAGATCCGGTTGGACCAATCCTGAGCTTCCTTCAGGGTGTGCTTCTCGGGATGAGAGAACACGTCCCATGCCGGGCAGATCAGCTCAGGCACGCAGCCGGCGAAGCCGATCAGAGCGCCGTCCATGCCGGGGAACCAGCTGACGCACAGGGTCTCGTCGTGGCAGGTGATCAGGGAGATATCGGGGCACTCCTGCCGCAGCAGACGGACATCGTGCTCGTAGATGGAGGTCACACGGGTGCCCATCTTGATGCACTTGACATGGTCGATCTCTTTGCACATCTTGATCAGGGTCTCAACAGGATAGAAGGCCTTGGAGGTAGCAGGGTACAGGTGGATGATGATGTCGATGTCGGCACCCTCGGCAACGTCCTTGATGTACTCAAAAGGAGCGTTGGGGTTCATGCCGAAGCGCAGCCACATGTGGGGGGGCATCAGCAGGATGCCGTCAGCGCCGGCTTCCTTGGCTTCCTTGGCCATCTCAATGGACTCGGCGGTGTTCTCGCAGTTGACACCGGAGATGATGGTCATCTTGTCGCCGCACTCTTCGGCGCAGATCTCAACGACGCGCTTGCGCTCTGCACGGGTCAGGCCGGTGATCTCGCCGGTGTGGCCGTTGCAAACCAGGCCCTCGATTCCCTTGCCGTAGAAGCTCTTGATCCAACGCAGGTAAGCGCGGAACTCGGGCTCGTTGATGGAGTAGTCATCGTTCAGGGGGACGGAAACAGCGGGGAAAATGGTCTTGAAAGTCTTAACCTTAGCCATAATAAATATCTCCTTTAAAATCTAATTCAGTAAATGGATTTTCGTTTGTGTGCACGCGGCTCTGCATCTCCCCTCGCGCGCCGGAGTTTTGCATCGCCTTGTGCAATCGTTTGCTTTGCTGTGCCTTAGTTATATCACGGCAATTCTCCCCTGTCAACCGATTTGGCCTGCTCTGCAACATCTTGCATACGGGCTGCAAATTTTTTCGCAAAATGTCATTTTGCACATATGCAAACCTTTGTATTTGTGTATTTTGGAGGATGTAGCCTGCTCTTTTCACGCCGCTTCCTTTTTTCTTGGGAGGGACTTGCATTGACGCACCGGAAGTGCTACAATTCTATTCAGAAGAAAAAGCGACGGTTTTTCTGCCGTGTAAACAAACGATTGCATAAAGGAGTGACTGCAATGGCAACCTTAAAGGATGTGGCAAGGCTTGCCTGTGTGGATGTGAGCACCGTCTCCCGGGCCCTGAACAATACATCCTATGTCCACCCGGACACCAAGGCCCGGATCTACGCCGCCGCCAAGGAGCTGGGCTACCATCCCAACATCATGGCCCAGGCCCTGCGGCAGGGGCGCCGGCACACCCTGGGCATGATCGTCCCCCGGCTGGATCTGGCCATTTTCGCGGAGATTTTGCAGGGCTTTGAGCACGAGGCCCTGGCCCTGGGCTACAGCACCATCATCTCCGTGACGGACGACGATCCCAAAATTGAAAAGGAATGCCTGACCCGGATGCGCAATGGCCTGGTGGACGGCATCGTGGTGAACTCCACAGGCCGAAACAACCGGCTCATTACGGACATCAAGGCCAGCGGCATTCCCCTGGTGCAGATGATCCGCTGCCAGGATCCGAAGATCAGCAGCGTGGTGGGCGACTATGAATCCTGCGGCTACAACGCCGTGAAATATCTCTATGGCCGGGGCTGCCGCCACATCGGCCTGGTGGCCGGGGCCCTGCACCTGAGCCCCTATGCCGGGCGGCGGAATGGCTACTGCGAGGGGGTGGCCCGGTACGGCCTGGAGGAGATTTTCAGCGAGTCGGACAAGCAGGTGAATACCTTTCAGTATGGCTATGAGTGCACCATGCAGCTGCTGGACGAGAATCCGGAGCTGGATGCCATCATTGCCGCCCTGGATATTCAGGGCCTGGGGGTCATCCGGGCTCTGAAGGACCGGGGCATAGAAATGCCCGGGCAGATCAAGGTCATGAGTCTGACCGGTCACCACCTGGGCGGGATGCTGCAAACCTCTATGACCTCCCTGGAAATGCCCGCAAGGCAAATGGGCGAAAGGGCCGCCCAGATGCTGATCTCCGACATCGAAGCAGCAGCCGCCGGAAAGCCCAACAGCCCGGTGCATATCTCGTTTCCCCATACCCTGGTGGAACGGGAGAGTACGTAAAAAAGGTTCCCCCCCTCCGGGGAAGGTTTTGGCTGCGCCTTCTTACTCCGTCAAATCAAAATCCTCCCAAAAGGCCTTCATGGCCCGCTGGCAGGCGGCGGGGTCTACATAATAGGACATGGCATGGCCTGCGCCGGGGACCACCACCAGCCGCTTTTGGGCGGTGCAAGCGCGATAGTTCCGGTAGGTCATCTCAATGGGTACAAAGCGATCCTCGGTGCCGTGGATGAAGAGAATAGGCAGCTTCGTCTGCTTCATCGCCGTGAGGGTCGAATAGCTGTCGGAGGCGGTGTGGATCTTTTCACGGAAAATTTTCTCCGTCACCCAGCCCCTCAGCCAGGTATAGTTCATGTGCAGGTTCTTTTTGCTCACGTGCATCATGATGTCCCGGGGGGATGTGAAGCCGCAATCGGCAATCACGCCCCGGACGCTCTCCGGCATCTCCATGCCCGCCGCCATGAGCACCGTGGTGGAGCCCATGGAAACGCCTGCCAGATAGATGGGCAGGCCGAAATTCTGCCCGTCCGCCCATTGAGCCCACTGGCGGCAGTCGCTGCGCTCCAAAAGGCCGAAGCCCAGGTAATCCCCCTGGCTGTCCCCGTGGGCCCGCTGCTCCACCAGCAGCACATTGCAGTGGTTCTCCAGCCAGAAGGCCGCTACGGCTCCGAAGTCCCGGGCCCAGGAGGAGCGCCAGCCATGGAAG
>OHEJ01000455.1_pt1 | contig 15683 bp, 8 predicted proteins | sample 1567261 | NCBI WGS metagenome assembly OHEJ01 (sample SAMEA3879550, study PRJEB24766) | human gut metagenome | biome: human-associated habitat; feature: feces | place: USA | collected 1985/1987 | reverse complement strand
GACAAATTTCGCTCCCTCAGGTCTGACATGGACATCATTTCAATCCACGCCCTCGTGAAGAGGGCGACTAACTATATATTACAGCCTAATCCATATCGGCTAATATTTCAATCCACGCCCTCGTGAAGAGGGCGACGAGCACCAATATTTAACACGGATAGGCAGACTGCCATTTCAATCCACGCCCTCGTGAAGAGGGCGACGCAAGGTCGCAATGTATACTGTCTGTATCAGCGTATTTCAATCCACGCCCTCGTGAAGAGGGCGACACATAGCCGTTGTTTTCAGGCTGTATTTCATCGAAATTTCAATCCACGCCCTCGTGAAGAGGGCGACAGCGTTGTCAACGCTATAGTTTCCAACATTTGCCATTTCAATCCACGCCCTCGTGAAGAGGGCGACTGTCAATCCTAGCGTTCGTGCAACATTTTTGAGATCATTTCAATCCACGCCCTCGTGAAGAGGGCGACCACGCTTTTTTCCCTACTGCACGTTTACCCGAATATTTCAATCCACGCCCTCGTGAAGAGGGCGACGGTGATCCTTATTCTAAAAAGACTTATTTATGGACATTTCAATCCACGCCCTCGTGAAGAGGGCGACAATGCATCGAAAACAGTAACCGTAGTAATACGGCTATTTCAATCCACGCCCTCGTGAAGAGGGCGACTAGACATGACCGCAAAGCGGCAAAAGGTCAACAAATTTCAATCCACGCCCTCGTGAAGAGGGCGACCTATTGCTAGTTTATCTTTATCATTATCAGCGATATTTCAATCCACGCCCTCGTGAAGAGGGCGACGGATTGCACTTATCTGTTTAAGAGTCATAATAAATTTCAATCCACGCCCTCGTGAAGAGGGCGACCCATGTGACGTCCTTTTCAAAAATTTTGTTATCAATTTCAATCCACGCCCTCGTGAAGAGGGCGACTTAAGGAACTTGAACATTGTAATACCTCCATATTATTTCAATCCACGCCCTCGTGAAGAGGGCGACTGTTTGACACACCCTCGTCAAGCCCGAACAAGCCATTTCAATCCACGCCCTCGTGAAGAGGGCGACATCTCGATATGTACTGTCCTACTTGTCACTTTTATTTCAATCCACGCCCTCGTGAAGAGGGCGACTCATTCTGTTACCTCCTCTGATACATCAGAAATTATTTCAATCCACGCCCTCGTGAAGAGGGCGACTCCTTCACTGCCAGCGCAGAAACCGCCGATGAAGATTTCAATCCACGCCCTCGTGAAGAGGGCGACCGGTATTTCTTCGCCGCTGTAGCGTCATTCCATTCATTTCAATCCACGCCCTCGTGAAGAGGGCGACATGGTGCGATATATGGCACACATAGACAATCCCGAATTTCAATCCACGCCCTCGTGAAGAGGGCGACCGCACAGCGCCCAGAGCAGACGTAAGAGCAGATATTTCAATCCACGCCCTCGTGAAGAGGGCGACGATCGTCTATTGTCGAATCAGACCCTAACCAACGGAATTTCAATCCACGCCCTCGTGAAGAGGGCGACTTCACGCTCAATATAACTTGCATTATAAGACACATCATTTCAATCCACGCCCTCGTGAAGAGGGCGACTGCCGACAATACACACGGCAGTCAGACCGCTGATATTTCAATCCACGCCCTCGTGAAGAGGGCGACATCAGCTTTTCGACCGGGAGCTTGAAGCTCTCGTATTTCAATCCACGCCCTCGTGAAGAGGGCGACCATCGAAATCGTCAGTAGATTTACCTGAATAAGATTTCAATCCACGCCCTCGTGAAGAGGGCGACTACAATTTTATCATCTCCTTTTTGTTACATTATACATTTCAATCCACGCCCTCGTGAAGAGGGCGACTTTTGAAGATGGAAGCCATAACTGCGTGCATTACATTTCAATCCACGCCCTCGTGAAGAGGGCGACTTACGAAAACGCTGTTCTTGCAAAAATTCCGAAAACATTTCAATCCACGCCCTCGTGAAGAGGGCGACAGAACAATAAGATGAATTATATACACCAAATTGATATTTCAATCCACGCCCTCGTGAAGAGGGCGACTAACCGTTTCATCGGCAGATTCTGCGCTCACGATATTTCAATCCACGCCCTCGTGAAGAGGGCGACGATTTTGTCACAGTTTGCGTTTATCATACGCATAAAATTTCAATCCACGCCCTCGTGAAGAGGGCGACATGTCCGCTTTGATTTCTTCCTCATGCTCGAATATTTCAATCCACGCCCTCGTGAAGAGGGCGACCAGATTATCGTTTTCTTTTCCGCAGTAACCGCATATTTCAATCCACGCCCTCGTGAAGAGGGCGACTGAGGTTGACGGAAAATTATTACCGAAGCAGATAATTTCAATCCACGCCCTCGTGAAGAGGGCGACTCGTTTTACCTGCGGTTCGGTTACTTTCAACAATATTTCAATCCACGCCCTCGTGAAGAGGGCGACTAACTTTTATACAGCCTATTCCGTATCGGTCAATATTTCAATCCACGCCCTCGTGAAGAGGGCGACTGATATAGTGCCGTACACGTTTCCGCCCTTGTCGAATTTCAATCCACGCCCTCGTGAAGAGGGCGACTTTCGGCGCTGTGTTTGGGCGAACTGCGGCACTTTTATTTCAATCCACGCCCTCGTGAAGAGGGCGACAATATAGAATATTTTATATTAATACTTTTAATGTATTTCAATCCACGCCCTCGTGAAGAGGGCGACTGATCGGCAGTGAAAATAAGACCGATGTCGAAGTTATTTCAATCCACGCCCTCGTGAAGAGGGCGACACGATGTTTTCAACATTTATGTTAAGCTTTTTGCATTTCAATCCACGCCCTCGTGAAGAGGGCGACTATATGATGTTTCGCAACGCTTCTTTTGGTAATAATTTCAATCCACGCCCTCGTGAAGAGGGCGACTTGCAACATACTGCCCACGCCCTTTAGGCAAGGTTATTTCAATCCACGCCCTCGTGAAGAGGGCGACTGTGTACTCAATAGAAGTCTTTTGGTGCTTTGTACCATTTCAATCCACGCCCTCGTGAAGAGGGCGACCGCAAACGAAACGTCAACGTGCATCAATCCTGTATTTCAATCCACGCCCTCGTGAAGAGGGCGACGTCACCGTGTCTATCTTGATAAGTAGCTTGTTTGATTTCAATCCACGCCCTCGTGAAGAGGGCGACATTTTTTTGGTAACTTTTTTAGGCGTTGTGTGTTATTTCAATCCACGCCCTCGTGAAGAGGGCGACACTTTGACGCGGAAAATGCCGACCAGTATATAAGAATTTCAATCCACGCCCTCGTGAAGAGGGCGACGTATCTCGTCAAAAAAGATAGACACAACGTCATTATTTCAATCCACGCCCTCGTGAAGAGGGCGACGTTGTTATAAACGACAAGCAGGGCAACTACGAAAGCATTTCAATCCACGCCCTCGTGAAGAGGGCGACAAGGCTCGATAAGCAGTATGAAAGCGGCTTGGCAATTTCAATCCACGCCCTCGTGAAGAGGGCGACTATTGAGCCATTTTTCGGCGGCTTCAAAGTTATCATTTCAATCCACGCCCTCGTGAAGAGGGCGACCTACAGCTCTGAAAGCGTGTATCTGCGTGACAATATTTCAATCCACGCCCTCGTGAAGAGGGCGACCAACGTGATAATGGATTTTCCCGAAATTCAGAATATTTCAATCCACGCCCTCGTGAAGAGGGCGACCCGTACCCGTGCATTTATCACAAAGACAGAAGCGATTTCAATCCACGCCCTCGTGAAGAGGGCGACTTGTCAATTCTATGCGTTACCCAGTCACACGTTACATTTCAATCCACGCCCTCGTGAAGAGGGCGACATGCTCCTGCAAAAGCTCCCAGTCGGTGCAAGTTATTTCAATCCACGCCCTCGTGAAGAGGGCGACTTATCAAATTCTACCACTTTGCGGGACCACTTGCCATTTCAATCCACGCCCTCGTGAAGAGGGCGACCTGTGTTACTCAGCCCCCCTCCATCGTTCATGCCGATTTCAATCCACGCCCTCGTGAAGAGGGCGACCTGCCGTTCTTTGTGAATGTTGCTGTACCTTCAATTTCAATCCACGCCCTCGTGAAGAGGGCGACATGCCCCTCTGACCGTCAAACTCGGAAACCTCTGTATTTCAATCCACGCCCTCGTGAAGAGGGCGACCCATATGTTATACTATTTCCGACAGCAACAATTTTATTTCAATCCACGCCCTCGTGAAGAGGGCGACCGTTAATAAAGTAACGCCGCATTCGTTCCTTTATATTTCAATCCACGCCCTCGTGAAGAGGGCGACCTATGCCCGATATCAATAGTATGACTTTTATCGGATTTCAATCCACGCCCTCGTGAAGAGGGCGACAAGCGGCACGTGGTCTTTGTAGTTCTGTGAAGCTATTTCAATCCACGCCCTCGTGAAGAGGGCGACAGGCACGGCGTCAAGTGCTTCCATCTCTGCCTGTGATTTCAATCCACGCCCTCGTGAAGAGGGCGACAAAAATGAACCATCGAATTTTAAGTTATGAAAAATTTCAATCCACGCCCTCGTGAAGAGGGCGACATTTTTTCAATGATATGATTACTCAGGCATTTAATATTTCAATCCACGCCCTCGTGAAGAGGGCGACGATATAGCAACCGAGCTTCCCTTTTGCTTTGCAGTCATTTCAATCCACGCCCTCGTGAAGAGGGCGACGCCTCTGCCTCTGCCTCTGCTGTTTCAGTTGTGACATTTCAATCCACGCCCTCGTGAAGAGGGCGACGGTCTGGTGTGGTAGGTTAGAGTGCGTTTTGGCATTTCAATCCACGCCCTCGTGAAGAGGGCGACGAGCATATTGCCGATATTCGAGAACTATTGAATCATTTCAATCCACGCCCTCGTGAAGAGGGCGACGTATGCTCACATTCATATATTGGGCAAAGAACGGCATTTCAATCCACGCCCTCGTGAAGAGGGCGACCACTATCAAAGCCTTCAATGCCATTCTGCACATATTTCAATCCACGCCCTCGTGAAGAGGGCGACAGCCGTTAAAGCGTATCTGACACGCATTAACGATATTTCAATCCACGCCCTCGTGAAGAGGGCGACGCAAGCGGAAATTGAAGAAGAACACAGGGGTGCAATTTCAATCCACGCCCTCGTGAAGAGGGCGACGTGAATGGCGGTTAAATTTTCACATAGTTTTCACAATTTCAATCCACGCCCTCGTGAAGAGGGCGACATGTTGCAATATAAATTCCCCATGACCGAATATATTTCAATCCACGCCCTCGTGAAGAGGGCGACCTGATACTGTGATAGACACGGAAACAGGAGAGGAATTTCAATCCACGCCCTCGTGAAGAGGGCGACACTTTATTTCTATTTTCCGCTGTGTTTGCAATCACATTTCAATCCACGCCCTCGTGAAGAGGGCGACATGGTTAAAAAACCTGCCGCCGCTTATACCCACACATTTCAATCCACGCCCTCGTGAAGAGGGCGACCTGAGGTATTTTTATTTAAAATTTCGTTAATATCATTTCAATCCACGCCCTCGTGAAGAGGGCGACAAAATCAAACGCTTCCCGAACCCGAACAAATTAATTTCAATCCACGCCCTCGTGAAGAGGGCGACAACGAGTGCTTATCCGTCAATAATGTTGCAATATATTTCAATCCACGCCCTCGTGAAGAGGGCGACGGCAATATTTTGATTATTTATTAAAATATTGTTTATTTCAATCCACGCCCTCGTGAAGAGGGCGACTGGCTCTATTATGGAACGGCTGAATATCGTGCAAAATTTCAATCCACGCCCTCGTGAAGAGGGCGACTTTTTAAAGTATTATTGTATGTTGTTGTATCGGTTATTTCAATCCACGCCCTCGTGAAGAGGGCGACACAAGAGAGTAGAGGTTTGAGTTTCTTGTTTCGGTATTTCAATCCACGCCCTCGTGAAGAGGGCGACCCATGTGACGTCCTTTTCAAAAATTTTGTTATCAATTTCAATCCACGCCCTCGTGAAGAGGGCGACAGGGGTCAGCTATTCACCGACCCCTCTTGAAGAAATTTCAATCCACGCCCTCGTGAAGAGGGCGACCAGGTCACAGTGACAAGTGACAATTGCATATACAATATTTCAATCCACGCCCTCGTGAAGAGGGCGACATAATGTATTTTTCCCTTTTTCCTTGACGGAAAATCATTTCAATCCACGCCCTCGTGAAGAGGGCGACATCATTTTTACATGATGTCTGCCCTATATTATGTATTTCAATCCACGCCCTCGTGAAGAGGGCGACTTTTTATGATTTTCGGTAATTTTATTCTGTTGTAAATTTCAATCCACGCCCTCGTGAAGAGGGCGACGTTATTGTATCGGTCATTTTTACAATATTTACATATTTCAATCCACGCCCTCGTGAAGAGGGCGACCCTTTTCAAGCGACATTGAACTTGATGAGGCGTTATTTCAATCCACGCCCTCGTGAAGAGGGCGACCCTTTTATGTCCTGTATTGCGGTTGACCAAAACCATTTCAATCCACGCCCTCGTGAAGAGGGCGACCACAAAAGTACGTTATAATATAGACAATGAAACGATTTCAATCCACGCCCTCGTGAAGAGGGCGACCTTATAGCAGTATCACAGCCATACAAGGGCGAACATTTCAATCCACGCCCTCGTGAAGAGGGCGACCCATAAACACGTTTTCTTACACTCTGTTTCACCATATTTCAATCCACGCCCTCGTGAAGAGGGCGACCTTTATTTCTATTTTCCGCTGTGTTTGCAATCACATTTCAATCCACGCCCTCGTGAAGAGGGCGACTCGATAACATGATTTTCTTTAGCTGTAATATTATATTTCAATCCACGCCCTCGTGAAGAGGGCGACGTATCCCCTTGTTCTTCTATCCATTCACCGTTTTATTTCAATCCACGCCCTCGTGAAGAGGGCGACGCGATAGTATTATGATTTACAATACTATATTTGCATTTCAATCCACGCCCTCGTGAAGAGGGCGACATTGTAGGTATAAGGCTATCTGTCTGCGCATTCCATTTCAATCCACGCCCTCGTGAAGAGGGCGACGCTTGCCTCCGCAAGGCGTGATATTTCATTTTCCATTTCAATCCACGCCCTCGTGAAGAGGGCGACTCACTGACCCTCTGCCATATCTTAAGGGCGATAAATTTCAATCCACGCCCTCGTGAAGAGGGCGACAGTAATATACTGGAAGAATTTATCGAAAAAAGAATTTCAATCCACGCCCTCGTGAAGAGGGCGACCTACTTCTGCAAGTCGTTGATTGATTTTTTTTATATTTCAATCCACGCCCTCGTGAAGAGGGCGACTTACGATGAGTATAACACTTGCGGCAATTTTGTATTTCAATCCACGCCCTCGTGAAGAGGGCGACACAATACTTGTATTAAGTATAGTGCTTATTTGTTATTTCAATCCACGCCCTCGTGAAGAGGGCGACCTATTACCGAAGATTATCAATCTGCGTATAGCGGTATTTCAATCCACGCCCTCGTGAAGAGGGCGACACATCACGATTTAAAGTGTAATCCTGAAAAATGTCATTTCAATCCACGCCCTCGTGAAGAGGGCGACGGACCCTATGCGATAATGTTTAAGAGGTGATTTTATTTCAATCCACGCCCTCGTGAAGAGGGCGACGCTTTAAAATCGCTCGACTGTCAGACGATGTATTATTTCAATCCACGCCCTCGTGAAGAGGGCGACCTTACTTAACCCCGTCGTCAAGGAGTATTTTTTTCATTTCAATCCACGCCCTCGTGAAGAGGGCGACATCCCGCATAGTAAGTGCAGTTTCAGCTTTTGCCATTTCAATCCACGCCCTCGTGAAGAGGGCGACATATGCTGAGCCGCCTTATAAGCGCCGTTTGCATGATTTCAATCCACGCCCTCGTGAAGAGGGCGACCGAGAGGGCAACGCAGGTGGGGAGCGCTTACGCAATTTCAATCCACGCCCTCGTGAAGAGGGCGACTGTTTCGTTATTAACATACTCAACATCAGTAATATTTCAATCCACGCCCTCGTGAAGAGGGCGACGGCTATCTGTGCTTGCCTGTCACGCTCAACGGCATTTCAATCCACGCCCTCGTGAAGAGGGCGACCGGACTGATAGTCAGAGTTACAAAGCCAAATGTAATTTCAATCCACGCCCTCGTGAAGAGGGCGACCACGATAGCCGACACAATGCGGACAAAGCTTATTATTTCAATCCACGCCCTCGTGAAGAGGGCGACTTCATCATCTCGTCAACGAGTTCTGATGTGTCATATTTCAATCCACGCCCTCGTGAAGAGGGCGACCAAGCCGAAAGCAATCATTAATCAAAGCATGAGCATATTTCAATCCACGCCCTCGTGAAGAGGGCGACCGCATTATCAATTTTCGGAGAAACTTTTTAAGCCTATTTCAATCCACGCCCTCGTGAAGAGGGCGACTTGCTCGTTCTCCATCAAGAAGTATTGCAGTAGAATTTCAATCCACGCCCTCGTGAAGAGGGCGACCAATTATCTGTTTAAGCTGTTGATTAGCTATATAAATTTCAATCCACGCCCTCGTGAAGAGGGCGACGCAGATTATCGTTTTCTTTTCCGCAGTAACCGCATATTTCAATCCACGCCCTCGTGAAGAGGGCGACCTGAGCTCTGCTCCGTCCGTGCTCAGAGCAGAAAATTTCAATCCACGCCCTCGTGAAGAGGGCGACTCGTTTCGGTAATGCTTGCAATGCGAATACAATATTTCAATCCACGCCCTCGTGAAGAGGGCGACCATTTTTATTGCTACAAACTTTTTGTGTAGTACAATTTCAATCCACGCCCTCGTGAAGAGGGCGACGTTACGGAACAATTGTTCGTCGACAAACATTTCATTTCAATCCACGCCCTCGTGAAGAGGGCGACCATAGACTTTGCGAAGCATATTGTCTGTACGATATTTCAATCCACGCCCTCGTGAAGAGGGCGACACGGGATAAGTTATATTCGACCGATTTCGGAGTGTATTTCAATCCACGCCCTCGTGAAGAGGGCGACCTATGCACCTTGACGGGATATCATTCATATTAATATTTCAATCCACGCCCTCGTGAAGAGGGCGACCCATCTGTAAAACCACGCTCACGGGCTTTATCGTATTTCAATCCACGCCCTCGTGAAGAGGGCGACTAGTTGTTTTCAATTTACGACCGAAGTCAGGGATATTTCAATCCACGCCCTCGTGAAGAGGGCGACGTTTTTGCAATCCACATATTGTCCTGTTCTGATATTTCAATCCACGCCCTCGTGAAGAGGGCGACCACGCTTGCTCTATCCTATTGCGCCGATATTAGAATTTCAATCCACGCCCTCGTGAAGAGGGCGACCAGCGTCATAAGCTGTACAAGTCGTAATTCTTGTATTTCAATCCACGCCCTCGTGAAGAGGGCGACCTTCCTTAACTTCTTGACGTTCCCAAATACTTTTTATTTCAATCCACGCCCTCGTGAAGAGGGCGACCGCATTCCTTGGTTGCGCCGTAAGGCGCAATTTATTTCAATCCACGCCCTCGTGAAGAGGGCGACAAGCCCACATTTACAGACGCAAAGTAAGGAGATATTTCAATCCACGCCCTCGTGAAGAGGGCGACAGCAAATTTATACAATGATTATCTTTATTTTGGAACTAAATATCACATTTCGGACATTTTCCCTCAATAAAATCATTAATAACTAAATTTGCGCTTTGATAATTTCCTTTATAAGTAAATTATCGTGTGCGAATGTCTACGGAAAATTCTGCGCACTACACATTCGCACAAATTTAGAAAATCAAAGGTTCTTCAACCTTGATTGCAGACTTAGCTCCGTAATGCTCAATACGATTTGAGTATTTATCACCAAGATTATAGAATCTAAGACTGTCTTTTTCTGTATCAATAAGTTCTTTGAGTTTAAATTTCAGTTCGTGTGCCTGAGTTGCATCTACAACACATTCAAAAACCGAATTCTGAACTCTGATACCGTAATTGACACATTGTTTTGCAACTTTCCTAAGTCGACTTTTCCCGGCCGATGTTTCGGTGTTTACATCATAAGTTATTAACAGAAGCATAACTACCTCCAGAGCAACATAGGATATTCATCAAGATCGCCTCGGATATATCTTGAAAGCAGAAGTGCCTGTATATAAGGAAGCAGGCCCCATTCAACCTTTTCTTTTAAAAACGGATGCATAACAATATCCTGTTTTCTGTTCTGCCAATGCGTCAAAAAGACCTTTCTGCCGTCTTCGCTTAATAATACTGCGCCATCTTCCTTCTTCTCAAAATCGCCGTTATTTATAATACGCTTGTTGATAAGACTTATAACAAATCTGTCGCACATTATCGCTCGGAATTCTTCTACAAGATCAAGCGCAAGCGACCGTCTGCCGGGGCGGTCTGTGTGCATAAACCCGACGTAAGGATCAAGCCCTACAGTTTCAAGTGCAGAGGTACACATACCGGTTGCAACAGAATACGAAAAAGACAGTAAAGCATTGACGTTATCAAGCGGCGGTCGTTTACTTCTTGTTACAAAACGGAACTCATCTTTCTGCTGAAGTATAAATTCGTCAAAAACCGAAAAGTAGAGCTGTGCAGATTCTCCCTCGATTCCACGCAAAGTATCAATATCAGAAACGCTCTGACACTTGACTATCGCCTGTGAAAGAAGGTCGGAACGGTTTTTCAGTTTATCAACATCAACTTGTAAAGAATGATCTCTTACTGCTCTTTCGATAACATAGCGGCTGTTAAACAGTTTTCCTATAATGAAATTCTTTGCTACAGAAAGACTTCTCGCCTCATCATCCGCTATTCTGAACTGTTCACGTCGCAGATACACATTTCCGCTGATTGCTCCCTCTGCTCTTGCAAGAAATTTTCCGCTGCGGCTCATAAATGTAAGCCCGATATTATCTTCAGTGCATTTATTCATCAATGCAGGACTGGCTCCCCTGCCACCGAATATCACAATATCCTCTACATTATGCAAAGGAAGACGTGTTTGCGTATCGTCTTTGCTGTGCATTACTATATTTTCGCCGTCAAGGGACAGATATTTGTCCGGTGTGATCACATAAAGCGTATTTCTGAGCTTTCTCATATACTGTCCCCTTTCAAGCGATTTTTAATATATTCCGATGCTGACGAAGATGTTGCCGACGGTAAGCACAAATTGTTCATCGAACAAGCATTACAGCTCCTGCTCTTTTTTACAACAGGTGTATGGTGTGCTTTATACAGCCTGTGCATTTCATTCAACACAGACGAAAGTCTAACTCTTAGTTCATCGGTGAACTCAACTTTCACCCTGCGTCTTATCTGCCCGTAATACATATATCCGTACGGTATGCTGCAGCACAACATTTCTTCAAGACAAATAGCCTGTGCGATAAGCTGAAGATCGTTACAGTCGCTGTCAATAGGTCTTCCCCTTTTATATTCTACGGGGATAACGCTGTACTTCCCTTCTCTGCCAAAAAGACATATTCCGTCTTTTGACTTGTGAAATTCAACTATATCGCATTCACCGCTGATACCGTATTCCGACGAAGAAACCGGCATACTTCTGGTAACAATAACATCCCTTCGCATTTCGGTAAAATCTCCGTCGTGTGCATTGCGATGAAGAATGTTGCCGTCAACCGTGAGATAATTTTCATTCCACTGCATTTCTATATAAGACAATGCCCACTGGCGTTTGCAAAACACAAAATGCTGTATGCCGGAAATCATCAGATATTCATCTTCGCTGTAGCTCATTAAATATTGTCAATTATCTCCGGCTGTACTGCACCTTCGGGATTATTAAAAATTATATCATAATCATCAATTGACATAGCAGTTCTTCCGTTGAGTGAATCCTTTTCCTTTATCTGAACAGCATTATGTATCTTTGCAGAAGATACCTTAGGAGTTTTACTGTCATGCTTCCACCAGTAAACTCTGCATACCTGCATACTTCCTTCGGGACGTGCTGAAGAACAATCGTTCTCGAACAGCGTTACAAGTGCATTTTTTATCTTTTCCGCATCTCCGTCGCTGAAGCCTGTCTTTTCAGCAAGCTGGCAGTTGATACTGCCCTTGAATACATACAGACCGAATTCTATGCGATTCTTTGTACCCATAGTATCAGAAGCCTTACCGCCTTTTCCGCCTTCGCCGTTTACACTTTTTGTAATTTGCATACTTACTATATCTATCGGCGAAACACTTTTAGCTATACTGAGCGATACCGGACCTCTTACGCCAACAGAAACCGCATCACCTTTAAAGGCGAAAACCTGACCAAAGCTGCGGACATCTATCCACTGTTCACAAGCAATCCTTGCATATTCATCCTTGCTTGTATTCTTGCCTGAAGATACTTTCTTAAGCTCCTCGCATGAATCTGCTCTTGTTCTTAAGCTGTCGCATCCGTCATCACATCTGTCATCGCTCTGTACGAATATTCTTTCACCCATATCCTGAAGCCTGTTACGTATCTTACGCTTGATGCATACATCTGAAATTTCGCCGATACCCTGAGAATTTATTCTGGGACGGTTGCCGCTTAAAGGATCTCCGTTGGGGTTTGCGTCAGTTGCTGAGATAATAACCTCAAAATCTATCTTGTTTGTTAATGTGCTCATAATTATTCTTCCTCCTGATTATCATTGGTTTTCTTGGTGTATAATTCGTTTACCTGACAGCTGTAAGCATGCAGGAATTCCGGGGACAACGGCGAATTATCCTTGAACTCATCGTGTTCAAACATTGAAGTTATTTCATTTATCATACGTTCATAGCGGACACTTCCGCCTCTGCCCATTCTGTCAAGATAAGGTCGGAGGCTCTTATATATAACATCCCACGTCTGATAAGGGTGATTTGAAAATGCTTCAAAAAAGCGTTTAGCGTTTGTCGGACGGCTGTCTTCCCTATCGTATGTTGACGCTTCTGCTACATCGGCTACTGCAAGCAGCCTGCCGTACAGATAATCTCTGCTGTGGCTTTCTTTATCAAGTGACATTGTACACTCTCCTTTTGTTTCGATAATTCTTTTTCGTATCATGCCGCAGGCACAGTTAACAACTCTTTGCCAGTTGTTGCTTTTATTATCAAAGGCATTGTATCTGCAAGCTCTGATGAACAGTTGGTTTACTATATCCTGCGGTATTCTTCCGCCGCATACGATATACGGAATAAGTCGCTGATAAACATCTTTTTTTGTTTTTTCACCCGGCTTAAGCATATTTCCTTCTTCATTGCCATAAGTACAGGCGGCAATTTCGTATACAGAAAAAGAGCGGCGTTTACCATAGCATATCCATGATGTATCATCATGCCATTTTGTAAGATTATTGATATAGTCGGAAGTGGCAAGCTCGGTGTATTCGGTAATTGACAGTCTGCCCGGTGTTGCACTGTCGAACATCATAAGCATTGTCTGCGAGGTGGGACTGTATTTATTTTGCGTTCCCATAAGCGACTTTCTCGTAAGATCCTTGTTTATCTTTCCGGTGGTTGCTGTCGGCGTATTCTCATCATTAAAGTCATCATCGTCATCTTCGAACACACATTTCTGCGTTGCATCGGGTACTTCTGCAAGGCTGTCCTCCCAGACAAGAATACAAAGTCCGTCAACATTTATGCCCTGATTTGCGATAAGACATTTTAGCGCATTGTGCATTCTCTGAGAGTAGTCATAGCTTATAGATGTTGCCTGCGTTTTATCGAAAAATCTTCCTCTGTAGGAAAAACCGCTCTCATCGTTTGTTGAAAACAGTTTAGCAGAATCTCCTGCATTACGGATATATTTCGGATGAGCATAAGTTGCGGAAATTTCATTACCTGTTGCATAACACAACTGTCTGTTATTGGATTTACTTGAATTATATAGTTCAAAACTTTTTATGATGGTGATATCTTTCCAAGTTTTAACTCCGTTCACAATAAAACGAACAAACGCATCCGCTTGTTTGATGCCGGCAATCTTATCATCCGATAACTTTTTCTTTTCTTCGTCCAGTGTCAATATTCCTGCGTCGATGAGATCAGTTACTAGCGAATCGTTGGATAGATATGTGTATATTGCTCTAATCGCATAATTATCCGGATCATAATTGCACCAGTCTTCAAGCTGAGCCATATAAGCTTCATGATAAGATTGCTTGTCAGATGCCTTTCCATCGACGTATTTACAATAATCGCCCGCAAGATACACTAACTTATCATCAAGCGGATGAGGAGCACAACCGCTTGTTCTTATTCCGGATGAATCCGTCACTGGTATAACAGTCGGAGCGTCCGACTTATCTACTTTTTCTGCAAAGCCCAGCGGCGGTATAGTTCCGTCAAGGTTCAGCGAAACAGTTATCTGTGCGTTTTGTCTTGAATGTGCTATCGGAAGTATTCCGCTGTCTTCCTGCAAGCAGAGTACATTATATGCATTGGCAAGTTTTTCAGTCCAGCTCAATATCATCGCCCCCGCCTATAAAGTCGAATTCTTCAAGTCCGCTGAAATTATCAAGATCTTTATCAAACGGCTTTATTTTCATATCACGGATATGCCTTTTCTGAGATTCGGAAATATCATTCGGATGATCAAACTTTATAACCCCGTCTTTCATAACAGGCCGCCAGAACCTGACGGTAAGTTTGCCCTTGTCTTCTTCCCTCTCAGCTTCGTCTGCATAAGTAATGCCATGATACATAAAGCCATACGGAATTTCTGTACCCTGATAATAGCTTACACCTTCATCATAGCTGCAAGGCTCGACATACCCCATACATTCTCTTGTACCGAGGAAAATATCACGCCTTCCGCCACGCTGTATCATGCGTTTTGCAATGTTATGATGCTTGTTTTCGTTCCGGTCTTTTTCAAGCTCGGGACGGTTATCATTCCATTCAAAGTGAGCTCTTACCCTGTACTCCACATCTTTAAGATAGGTGTAATACGAAAGGTCGTTACCTCCGCCGTATTTGATCGGACGGATGCCTTTGCGTTCCATAGAGATCTTATTCATCACCCTGCACTCGTCTATCACCCATATGATAGTCGGCTTCCAGTATACGCTCATGAGTATGCCTTTCAGCGCCTCATAAGTCGGTATGGGATAACTGAATTTTTCTCCACCCGGACGTGTCAGCACGTCTGCAAACAGTGCTAAATCTCCGCTCACCTTGAACTCGACAATATTATCGTGTTCGGTTTTGCTCAAAATTCTTACCTCCTTTATTTTCGGGCTTGTGCTTTCGCTTTTACCCGTATTTTGCATTTTGATATTTATGTCAGCCTGTTCTTACAGACAGGTCACATATCGTGTTGTATATATCCGATATTTGAGGCAAACTCAGACGAACATTGCTTCCTGAGGTTTGCCCTCTGTACTTAGCCCTGTAGCGTTATTGTAAAACTCTTTTTTAAGCGCATAGATATACACTTTTTCATCCCGCCTTACCTTGATCTCGTTTAAAGCATCGTTTTCAGCAAGCTTTTTAAATGTATAATCGTATACATTTACAATGTACTGCTGTGCTTTACGCTGTTCAAAACCGGCAGTCTCGCAAAATCAGTCTTTCAGGCGCACTAAAACGGAAGGAGGTTTCCACATTGGCTTATGT
>OHEJ01000452.1_pt1 | contig 15704 bp, 13 predicted proteins | sample 1567261 | NCBI WGS metagenome assembly OHEJ01 (sample SAMEA3879550, study PRJEB24766) | human gut metagenome | biome: human-associated habitat; feature: feces | place: USA | collected 1985/1987 | reverse complement strand
TTTAAAGCATTATGAGAACTCCCGCTTTTATTATTACATTATATCCGCTATAAACGCTTTTTTGATGCGCCTGACATATGGATAAGGATTAACATTAGGTGATTATCATAACATTAGCTTAATTGAGGCTGTGTCGTAATTAGGGTTTGGGTGCAGCCTCTTCGTACTGTGCGAAAGAACGTTAACGCACTCTTTGCGGAAAAGACAAAATTCTATTACTGGCAAGATGCACTTGCAATGAATAGATAATACTTTTCTCCCTCTTTTATCATAGGGCTGTCCACATATATATCACCAGATGTAGCTCCCTAACGGATGAACACAACTCCTTATGCGATTACTCAGTTATCGTCTGACACGTTTATAACCACAGCCGTACCCGGTTCGGCTCGTTGGGTGAGTTCTACTTCCACGTATACATAATGATTGTCATCAATTAGTTCAGTGGAACCAAAGAGAATTGAGTTACTGATTGTCGCGACGTTATTCGAGCCTTAAGCGCGACAACTTGTATCAACAGCTAACGCGGTAACGGCACTTATAAATAGCGCGACGAATAAAAAAAGAAATTATTTCATACGCATTGCGTTTTATTTGGTCTTACAGTCCCATCGACCATTTGTAATGTAAAGACGTGGACTGGTTTACCACATCTGTCGCTGATGGTCGTAGGAAACCTGAAGATGCAGCAGTGACTTTATTATGTTTTGAAACATATTGGGTGATTCGGAAATTATCCCCAATTCTGTAGACGATAAGTCGCGGAATTTATCCGGTTGCACATACTGTCTAAACATATTTACATTGGTTAAATCACTATATGACGCACAACGAAATGGAAGAATATAAATTTGGGCTATGCCGGTTCGTCAAGGCGCAGGATGGCGTTTATCAGTCGGCGCTGAATGAGCTACCGAGGGCAGGAAACGCTCTCACTGGATGTGGTATATCTTTCCGCAGCTGAAGCAGTTGGGATACTCATACAACTCAAAGTATTACGGAATATCGGGTCGGGACGAGGCGACGGCTTATCTTGAGGATCCGATCCTGGGGCCTCGCCTGCGGGAGGTATCGGAGGCGAATCTCGCTCTGCCTACCGATGATGCCCGCGAGGTGTTTGGCGGAATCGACAGCATGAAGCTCCGGTCATCAATGACCCTGTTTGACGCCGTCGCGCCGGCCGACATCTTCGCCCGCGTGATCGACAAATACTTCCGCGGCCGTCGCGACCAAAGGACACTGACCCTTATTGCTGCTGCAACAGAATGAATTGAAGCATTTCCGCCTGACTCACAAGTCACCCTCAATAAACCTGTAAACTTGTGAGGCAAAGTGATTAAAGCGCTTACAGATATGGACACATGGCTCCCGCTTCAAAATTCAATTACGCGAGGCCGGAGGCGTGCATGAGTTTTGTGAGGGAAATGACAGCGTTGGTTCGATTAGTTTTCGACATTTTTGAGAAAGGGGAATATTTATTTGCGGAAATCGGGGTGTTTCACTATATTTGTAGCTAATAATTAAACGAAACATCAACAAAAAGATAAACAAAGAAATCCACAGCAATGGAAATAACAGGTAAAATCATTCTCGCACTCCCGGAAATGACGGGTGTGTCGAAAAGCGGCAACAACTGGAAGAAACGCGAATATGTGCTCGAAACGATGGAAACATATCCCCGCAAGGTTCATTTCGACTTTTTCGGAGAACGCGCTGATCAGTATCCGCTTAACGTAGGCGAAGTAGTCAAGCTGAGCTTCGACATCGAGAGCCGCGAATACAACGGCCGCTGGTTCACGAGCATCCGTGGCTGGAAAGCCGAAAAAGAGGGCGCAGCAGCTGCAGCCGCTGTTCCGGGCATGCCTCCGACAGTAAGTGGTGCCCCCGCGCCGATGGGTCCGCAGTTCACTCAGTCGTCGTCCGACGAAGACATTCCATTCTGACGCCATAAATAAAGATCCGGCTGACGACACGCACGCCGGTCTAATCCACAGACGAAATTCCAGAAGGAACTTCGACATTAGATTGCTCCACAATTTTAATGCGAAGTTCCTTTCACTTTTACCAACACCTATATCACATGAAAAAAACAATATTGTCAGTCCTGACCTTAGCCCTGTCGATATCGGCCGTATCGGCTGAAACTGCGGTCTACACGCCTACCGAAGCCAACCTCAAGGCCCGCCAGGAGTTCCGCGACAGTGGCCTGGGCATCTTCATTCACTGGGGCATCTACAGCATGTTCGGCCAAAATGAATGGTATCTCAACCGCGGCGTCAATGCACAGGAGTATGCAAAAGCCGCATCCGGATTCTATCCCGCCGGATTCAATGCCGACCAGTGGGTCGAGGCTTTCAAAAAAGCCGGTGCGCGCTATGTATGCTTCACAACGCGCCATCACGACGGGTTCTCGATGTGGAACACTTCGCAATCCGGCTACAACATCGTGGATGCCACGCCGTTTGGCCGCGACATACTCCGCGAGCTGTCGGACGCGTGCCAAAAGCAGGACATGCGGCTGCATCTCTACTACTCACATCTCGACTGGACACGCCCCGACTATCCGCAGGGCCGCACGGGTCACGAAACGGGCCGCGACTCTACGCTTGCCAACTGGCCGACATACTACAAATTCATGAACGCACAGCTCACCGAGCTGCTCACCGACTACGGCCCGATCGGAGCCATCTGGTTTGACGGCTGGTGGGATCATGACGAAGACGCCACGCCGTTCGACTGGCAACTGCCCGAGCAGTATGCCCTGATCCACCGTCTGCAGCCTTCATGTCTCATAGGCAACAATCATCACCAGACACCGTTCCCTGGTGAAGATATCCAGATTTTCGAGCGCGACCTGCCCGGCGAAAACACGGCCGGACTGTCGGGACAGGATATTTCGGCCCTTCCGCTCGAAACATGCCTGACCATGAACCATTCATGGGGCTACACGGTGAAGGACACCGACTATCTCGACAGCAACGAGCTTATCCGTACACTTGTTCGCACTTCTGCAAAAGGAGCCAACCTGCTCCTCAACATCGGGCCTCAGCCCGACGGACGCCTTCCGCAGGCCGCCCTCGACCGTCTTGCCGATATCGGCACATGGATGGACACCTATGGGCCGACCATACGTCCGACGACAGCCGCCGATTTCGCCGAACAGCCATGGGGCGTTGCCACACAACGCGGCGATTCGCTGTTCATCCACATACTAAATCCTGAAGCCACGGAGATTGACGTGCCTGTAAACCACAAAAAGATCCGCTCGGCACGGGTGTATGCCACCGGCGAAAAAGTGAAATTCACGCGTGGCGGAAAAGAGACCACGCGCCTTGTGACGGGAAAGATCCCGGACGACGCCCCCGACTACGTAATCCAACTGATAATGAAATGAGGTGTCCGCTGGTTGAAATATGCTGCGGCGACATAGAGAGCGTCGTAGCGGCCCGTCAGGGCGGAGCCGACCGCATCGAGCTATGCAGCGCGCTTGCGGCAGGCGGTCTGACGCCCTCGGCCGGAATGATCGAGACCGCCGTGACAGTCGGAGTGCCGGAAGTGAACGTACTGATCCGTCCGCGCGAAGGCGATTTCCTCTATAGTGATGCCGAGACACAGGTGATGCTCCGCGACATACGCCAAAGCGCCGAAGCGGGAGCCAACGGTGTGGTGATCGGAGCCCTCAACGCCGACGGGACAATAGCCACCGGCACGTGCCGGCGCCTGATCGAGATGGCCCGCGACCACGGGCTGAGCGTCACGTTCCACCGTGCTTTCGACCAGTGCAGCAACCCGCTGCGCTCGCTGGAAGAGATCATCGACCTGGGCTGCGACCGGCTGCTCACATCCGGTCAGGCCAGCTCGGCCCTCATCGGCGCCGAACTCATCGGCTCGCTGCAACGCCATGCCGGCAGTCGAATCATCATAATGGCCGGCGCCGGCATCACGCCCGACAATGCAGCCGAAGTGATCCGGGCTACCGGCGTCAGCGAGATCCACGCATCGGCCAAGACAACGACAGAATCGCAGATGGCATTCCGCATCAGCAAAGTCACAATGGGCCGTGACGACGTCGACGACTATTCACGTCAGGTGACATCGGCCGACACCGTAGCGCGCCTCGCCTCCATCATCCACAACATCAGTAAAGCATGAAACAAATAGTCAAAGCAATCCTGCCGGTTCTGCTATGCAGCATTGCGACCAGTCAAAACGCAACTGCCGAGACAGAGAGCGACCGACGCATCGAAACGTATCTCGAATCGCTCTACGGCTGCATGAATCCGGCCGACAAAGCCGACCGCAGCCGCCAGTTCTATATCGAAAATGCCGTGAAGCCCGCCCTTCAGGCCCGCGACGAGATGCCATGGGGGGCTACGGTTCCCGAGCGTGAATTCCGCTATTTCGTGTTGCCGCTAAGAGTCAACAACGAAGCCATCGACGCCCACCGTCGGGCCTTTTATGCCGAACTGCGCGACCGCGTCAAAGGGCTTTCGATGAAAGATGCCATCCTCGAGATCAACCACTGGTGCCACGAAAAAGCCACCTATCAGCCATCGGACGGTCGCACCCACTCACCGCTCCAGACCGTAAGCTCAGCCATCGGGCGATGCGGCGAAGAGTCGACATTTGCGGTGGCAGCTCTCCGGGCCATGGGCATCCCCGCGCGACAGGTCTACACCCCGCGCTGGGCGCACACCGACGACAATCACGCATGGGTTGAAGCATGGGCCGACGGCCGCTGGTATTTCTTAGGAGCGTGCGAGCCTGAGCCGGTGCTGAATCTCGGCTGGTTCAACGCGCCTGCCGCCCGCGGCATGCTCATGCACGCGCGAGTGCCGGGCAACACCTACGACGGTCCGGAAGAGGTGCTTGCGCGCATGAACGGCAACACCGACATCAATGTCACCGCCAACTATGCGCCCGTCGACACGCTGACCATAGAAGTCACCGACAAAGCCGGACGCCCGGTGCCGGACGCCGAAGTGTCGTTTCGCATCTACAACTATGCCGAATTTTATCCGCTCGTCAGAAAGGCCACCGACAGCAACGGCACAGCGCAGATAGTGGCCGGGCTCGGCGATATGCTCGTATGGGCAACCGACGGCAACAGCTTCGGGTTCAGCGAATGCAAAATCGGCGACGACCGGAATAAGCGAATCGTGCTCGAATATGATCCGACGACAACGCTGTCGGCCGATTTCGACATCACCCCTCCCCTCCCGCGTCCGGCCGACGTGACGGTAAGCCCCGAGATGCGGGCACATAACGACCTGCGCATGCAGCGCGAAGACTCCATACGCAACCTCTACACCTCGACATTCATCACGCGCGATGCATCGGACCGCTTTGCTGACTCGCTCGGCATTGAAGCTCAGCGGCTATGGAGCGTGCTGAGCAAATCGCGTGGCAACCACGGCGTGATCACAGGATTCCTGCGCAGCGTCGATCCGCAGCTTCTCGATCGCGCTGTGATGCTGCTGGAGTCGGTCAGCGAAAAAGACCTCACCGACATAACGCCGGAAGTGCTGGCTGATCATATCCGTGCGCCATTCACCGGAAGCCCGCTTTATGCGCAATATGTCCTTTCGCCACGCATAGCGGCAGAAGAGCTGACGCCGTTCCGCAGCATATTTCTCCGTGAATTCAGCGACGAAAAGGCCGGAGCATTCGCCGCCGACCCACAGAAATGGGTGAAATATGTAGCCGACAGCATCAAACCAACACTCGACTGGTATCCGTCGCAGGCCACCATGAGTCCAGCGGCAGTGCTGCGCGACAAAACGACATCCGCTCTGTCGCGCGACATATTTTTCGTGGCCGGCGCCCGCTCGTTCGGCATCGCGGCACGCATCGACCCTGTGACCCTGAAAACGCAGTGGGCAGATACCGACGGGAAATGGCACGACGCCACATTCTCCGCAATGGTCGAGAGCAAGCAGGATCAGCAGGGAACACGGCAAGGCACACTGCGGTTCGACTACCAACCGACGCGCGCCGTGGCTGATCCGAAATATTATTCGCATTTCACGATCTCGCGTATTGCCGACGGGCGTCCGCAGTTGCTCAACTATCCCGACTTCATCCCGCTGAGTCAGTCGTTCGCAAAGCCTGAAGCCCTCGACTGCGGGCAATATATGATAGTGACGGGCCAACGCATGGCCGACGGCAGCGTCATGTCGCATGTCGATATCATAACCGTTGACGAAGGGGACAACACGCTGAATCTGAAAGTGCGCGAGGATCCGTCGGGTATCGAAGTGCTCGGCACATTCGACTCCGAGAGCCGCTATCTGCCGACGGGTACAACCGTGCCACGGTCGCTGCTGTCGACTACGGGACGCGGCTACTATGCGCTATGCCTGTTGAAACCCAACCACGAACCGTCGAACCACGCACTGCGCGACCTTGCCGCCGAAGCCGATGCCCTGCAGGCATGGCAACGTCCGGTGATCCTGCTTTACGACAGCGAGGGATCGATCGGCCGCGTGGACATGTCGGGGATGCCGCAACTGCCCGCGGGCGTCACCATCGGATCTGATATCGACAACTCAATCCGCGATCAGATTGCAAATACGTTTAGCGTTTCGGAAAACGATTATCCGTTGCTTATCATTGCCGACACATTCAATCGCGTAGTGTTTATCTCAAAAGGCTATGCCATAGGGCTCGGCCGACGTATAGCCGACGTGATCAGCCGCCTGGAATAAAGGATGCAACGCCTTATACACTAAAGAGGTGCGCTCCCGGTGGGGAGCGCACCTCTTTGGTATTGTTATATAATGCCGGGGGCGATTATACGTAGCCTTTTATGATGCCGCGCTTTGAGTTGCGGACAAACATGATGATTTCGTCGCGTTCTTTAGTTGCGGGCAACTCGGCCTCGATACGTTCGACGGCATCGGAGTTGTTGTAACCCGAAAGATAGAGATAGCGGTAGATATCCTGGATTTCACGGATAGTGTCGTTGGAGAAACCGCGGCGACGGAGACCGATGGAGTTGACACCGGCATAAGCGATAGGCTCGCGAGCGGCTTTGACGTAAGGCGGGATGTCCTTATTGACAAGAGCGCCGCCCTGAATCATCACATGCGGACCGATGTGGCAGAACTGATGGATGAGCGTACCGCCGCCAATGACAGCGAAATTATCGACAATCACCTCGCCGGCAATCTGAGTGGCGTTGGAGATGATCACATTGTCGCCAACCACACTATCGTGAGCCACATGGCTGTAGGCCATGATGAGGCAGTTGTTGCCAACGACGGTTTTGCCTTTCGAAGCAGTGCCTCGGTTGATGGTCACACACTCACGGATGGTGGTGTTGTCGCCGATGATAGCCAGCGTTTCCTCTCCGCAGAATTTAAGATCCTGAGGGATGCCGCTGATCACGGCGCCGGGGAAAATCGTGCAGTTTTTGCCAATGCGTGCACCTTCCATGATGGTCACGTTGCTGCCGATGCGTGTACCCTCACCTATCTCGACATTCTGCTCGATGGTGACGAAGGGATCAATGACAACGCTGGGATGAATTTTAGCAGCGGGATGGATGTATGCCAAGGGTTGTTTCATATCGTAATTGCAAGGGGTTATTTGTTTTTAATAATCTGAGCCATGAATTCGCATTCCGAAACTACTTTCTCACCGACGAAAGCGTAGCCTTTCATCATGGCGCAACCGCGGCGGAGTTCGGTCATAAACGACACATGGAAAATGAGAGTGTCGCCGGGGACCACTTTGTTACGGAATTTCACGTTGTCGATCTTCATGAAATATGTGGAATAGCGCTCCGGTTCATCGACAGTGCTGAGCACGAGCATACCGCCGGTCTGAGCCATAGCCTCGATCTGAAGCACGCCGGGCATGACGGGTTCCTGAGGGAAATGGCCCTGGAAGAACGGTTCGTTGGCAGTGATGTTTTTCACGCCGACGATGTAGTTGTCGCCACGTTCGATGATTTTGTCAACGAGGAGGAAGGGATAGCGGTGGGGAAGGAGCTCACGGATGCGGTTGTTGTCCATGATAGGCTGCTTGTTGGGGTCGTAGACCGGAGCCTGAACATCCTGACGCTTGATCTCCTTACGTATTTTCTTAGCGAATTTTGTGTTGATGGTGTGACCGGGACGTGTTGCGATCACTTTGCCCTTGAGCGGACGACCGATGAGAGCGAGATCGCCCATCACATCCATCAGTTTGTGACGAGCGGGTTCGTTGGCCCAGCGGAGCGGAGTGGCCTGGATGTAGCCGAATTCATCGACCTCCTTGTGAGGCACGTTCATCATGTCGGCAAGTTTGTCGAGCTGCGACTGCTCCATGGTCTGGTCGTAGATTACGACGGCATTCTCGAGATCGCCGCCTTTGATGAGGTTGGCCTTTACAAGCGGCTCAATCTCGCGGACGAAAACGAATGTGCGGCTTGAGGCAATATCCTTGTCGAAATTGTCGATTACGTCGAGCGAAGCGAACTGGTTGGGGATAACGGGGGAATCGAACTGAATCTTCACGTCGATGCTGAAATCATCATCGGGAAGCACGAGGATCGAAGCGCCCGTAGCATCGTCGCGCACTTCAAGTTTCTGCTTGACGATGTAGTAGTCTTTGTTTTCGTTTTGTGAAACGACGCCCACCGACTGGATCTTTTCGGAGATCTCGCGGGCACTGCCGTCGAGGATAGGCATTTCAGCGCCGTTGATGCGGATGAGCACGTTGTCGATACCGGCGGCATAGAGAGCGGCCATGGCGTGCTCGATGGTGCTGACGGATACTTCGCCGCGGGCAATCACTGTGCCACGTTCGGTGTGAATGACATTTTCAGCCAAGGCATCAATGACAGGCTCACCTTCGAGATCCGTGCGTTGAAACTTATAGCCGTGATTGTCGGGAGCGGGGAGAAATTCCGCTTCAATCACCATTCCGGTGTGCAGACCTTTGCCTTTTACCGAGAAAGGCGCATTAAGAGTGATCTGTTTCATTATCTGAACTTTTGATTATTTATTTTCCTTCATCTTGTTTTCAAGAGCCTCGACGCGCTTGATGAGATCAGGCAAGCGCTTGATGGAGACGGCCTGACGGCCGTAGGCTTTGAGATCCATTGCGGGCGAACCGAACAGACGTGCTCCGGGTTCGACACTTTTGGCTGTACCAGACTGTGCGGCAATTTGAGCACCGTCGCCCACGGTGATGTGTCCTGCGAGACCGACCTGGCCTCCGATCATGCACCAGCTGCCCACCTTAGTCGAGCCGGCGACACCGGCCTGCGAAGCCATAACGGTGTTGCTGCCCACGCGGCAATTGTGAGCTATCTGAATGAGGTTGTCGAGTTTCACGCCCTTTTCGATGCGCGTGCTGCCCATCATGGCGCGGTCGATGGTGGTGTTGGCACCGATCTCGACATTATCGGCGATGGCCACATTGCCAATCTGCGGAATTTTGTCGTAGCCTTCGGCTGTGGGAGCGAATCCGAAACCGTCGGCACCGATCACGACGCCTGAATGCAGGATGCAATTGTTGCCAATGGTGCATCCGTGATACACCTTCACTCCGGAATAGAGGATCGTGCCGTCGCCGATCGAACAGCCGTCGCCTACATAAACCTGCGGATATATCTTCACACCGCGGCCGAGCTTAACGCCCCGTCCGATATAGGCAAAAGCGCCGATGTAACTCTCATCGTCGACAACGACACCTTCGGCAATATGACACGGCTGCTCGATGCCTTTCACCTGCGGTGTGGTCATCTGCTGAACCGTGGTGAGCAGATGTGCGACAGTGGCATAGGGATCAGCCACACGGATAAGAGTGGTTGTGACAGGCTGTTCGGGCACGAAATCGTTGCTCACCAGCACAGCCGACGATCCGGTTGTGTAGATGTAATGAGTGTATTTAGGATTGGCAAGGAATGAAATAGCGCCGGGATGGCCCTCTTCAATTTTAGCTATAGTGTTTATTTTCACTTCTCCATCGCCTTCGACGATGCCATTGCACATCTGGGCGATCTGATTTACTGAAAACTCCATTATCAAGAAATAAATAGAATTAATATTAATTAGACTGCAAAGATGCGAATTTTTTCTGTATTTTCGGCCGTTTAATTGGCTAAAAGTGAAATTCCACGCTCATCCAAAGCAATTTTTCCGTCCTTAAGAAGATGGCCCACGGCCTGTTTGAAATCGCGCTTGCTGCATTGGAAAGCCTTTTTAATCTCTTCGGGGCTCGATTTGTCGGATAAGGGGAGCGCTCCGCCACTGATTGTCAGCTGTTCAAGGATAATATCGGCCAACTGTTCCGAGCGCAAGCGACCGGAAGCCGGAGGCGCCAGGCGCAAATCGATCTTGCCGTCGGGACGCAGGCGGTGTACCCAGGCGTCAATCACCATCCCCGGCTCGAGATTCATGAATGTTTCGTTGGTGTAGAGCATGCCGTAGTGGAGATTGTCGACGATGCACGACAGCCCTACAGGGGTCGTGCGCCACACGAGAGCGCGCACCTTGTCGGCCTTGCTGTAACGCGGGATCACATTGCCGATAAACTTCTCGATTTTAGCCGACGCCACCACACGCTTCGAGGCATCATCGAGATAGACGTAAACGGGATAGACACCGCCTTCGCGCATGCGCGCCCGCTGTTCGCGGAACGGCACCAGCAGATCCTTCATCAGTCCCCAGTCAAGAAACGCGCCGATGCGGTCAACGGCCTTCACCCTTAGAAACGCCACCTCACCTACTGTGGCAAAAGGATGCTCCGTCGTGGCGATGATCCGGTCCTCGGAATCGGTATAAACAAACACTTCCACCTCCTGCCCCGGCGTGAGAGTGCCTTCGATGTAACGTGCCGGCAGCAGTATCTCCGTGTTTCCTCCGTCGAGATACACTCCGAAATCAACCGTGCGGCTCACGGGGAGCGTGTTCCATTGTCCAATTTTCACCATGATCATTCAGAAATAATCGAGTTTTCGGTACGGCGAGCAGCAAACTGTTTGCCGAATCGACATCAAAGGTAAGAATAAAATGCTAAATTTGCATGCAAATCTGTAGCAATACCACCAAACACCAACCGATGCACAACATCATATTCAATTATTTCCCCTCGCTGAGCGACGAGCAGAAAGAGCAATTCGAGATGCTCGGCCCTCTCTACAGGGAATGGAACGAGAAGATCAACGTAGTGTCGCGCAAGGATATCGACAATATCTACGAGCACCACATCCTCCACTCGCTTTCGATAGCCAAGTTCATGACACCCGCCGACGGGACGCGCTTTCTCGACATGGGCACCGGCGGCGGCTTCCCCGGCCTCCCGCTGGCCATATTATGGCCGGAGTGCCGGTTTCACCTCATCGACCGCATAGGCAAGAAAATCAATGTGGCGCGTGCGATAGCCGAAGCCACCGGACTGGAGAACGTCACATTCCAGCATGGCGACATAGGCGAATGTCATGATAAATTCGACTTCACGGTGAGCCGCGCGGTGATGACGCTCGACAAGCTTGTGCCGCTGGTGAAACGCAACATTTCTCCCACCGACAACAACCGTTTGCCCAATGGATTGTTATGTCTGAAAGGGGGCGATCTGACCGAAGAGATCAAGGCCACGAAAAGGCCCGTGCTCGACGTCCCGCTCTCCGACTTCTTCACTGAAGAATATTTCACGACAAAACATCTCCTATACGTAGAGCTATGAATCTGCAATCATTTGAATTCAATCTATTCGGTGAAAAGACTTATGTGGTCTGGGACCCGGTGAGCCACGAAGGCGCGGTGATCGATCCGGGCATGTCGTCGGAAAGCGAACGGCGCACGTTCGCCGACTTTATCACCCGCAACGACATCCGCCTAAAATATCTGCTGTACACCCATCTGCATATCGACCACACATTCGGCCACGAATTCATCCGCGACACCTACGGGCTGGAGGCCATGGCGCATGCCGCCGACGCACCGCTGGGACAGGCCCGCGATGCACAGTCGCAGATGTTCCGCCTGCGCATGCCGGCGCCGCAGCCGCTGCGGATAAGCCGTCAGCTCGCCGACAACGAGGTGATACCTCTGGGCGACGAGACCCTGCATGTGATCTGTGTGCCGGGACATTCGGCCGGCTCCGTGGCATATTATTGTCCGGAATCGGGATTTGTGATCACGGGCGACGCACTGTTCCGCTCCGGCATCGGACGCACCGACCTGCCGGGTGGAGATCACAGGCAGCTCATCGACAGCATCCGCCGCCGGCTCTTCACATTGCCGCCCGAGACAAAAGTGTATCCCGGACATGGCGCCCCGACAACGATCGGCGAGGAAGAGCGCACAAATCCCTACGTCTGAGAGAGGATCAGCGAATAAAAAGATTGATATCGTCGGCTGATATTTCCGCCGGCCCAGAGCCGTACACGTAATGGAGCAGGCGCACAAGATGTGCCTTAGAGGCTTCGCACATAAGCCGTGAAGCCACCGGCATCTCCGGCGACATCGCATCGTTGCCGTGCTTATCAAGCGCTATCACCCCAAGAGATGCAAAGCGGGCGTTCTCCCCTTTCACTATAAGAGCCAGCGAATAGGCATAGAATAGATGAAGCGGCAGATCCGTCGGATCGTCGGACTGACAGCGCTGCTCCATGATGAGCTGCATGACATCGTCGTAGCGATTGAGATGGAAATAAGCCTCGCACACCATCAGGAGAAGAGTATCGTCAACCATGTTGATCAGCCCGGTGGCGGCAAGTTCGACCACGCCGCCATAGAGCTTGTTGTAGGACAGATCGGCACACCACTGCACAAGCATCTCAGAGGTACAATGACTGACAAACTTCATGAAATCGCGGTGAATATCGCGAGGGATCTCATCTGTGACATAGGTGAAGATGGTGTCGAAATAATCGCGGTCGGGCTCGGCGACGAGCGAGCGGTATTTGCGCATCAAGGCGAGGGCTTTGTCCTGATGACCGTCGTGAAATTCGAGGTGAGCGAAGAAATAGATCGTCGGGGCATCGTCGGGATCCTTTTTCATCAGATCGGAAACGATGGCACGCGATGCGTCGACATCGGTATTGTAGAGGGCATTGGCCCGTGACAGCAAAGCCTCGGTGGAATCCGGATCGATGGCGAGCGCGTATTCAATGGTTTCGAGCGCGGAATGAGGGTCGCCGAGGGCGTTATTCTGCAGATTGGCCAGATCGATCCAGAAGCGCAGGTTGAAAGGCTCCATCTCGGTAAGACGGACGGCATAGCCGAGAGCGCGCTGATAGTCGCGGGCGTCGAGAGCGTTACGGTAGAGCTCATGATAGACGGTGGTGGGGTACTGGCTCAGTTCGGCTATCTCCTTGCTGAATTTTTCAACGAGAGGCGCCTGTCCGCCGGAGTTGAGCATGTCGACGATATAAAGGATATCGCCATCCTCAAGCGACTGCTTGGGGACGCCGGCAAACAGAGCCTGATAACGGGCATTGTCGTCGGGCAGAGTGTCGAGGTCGGCGATACGGTTGCAGAGCCTGATCACCGACGAATCGGGGAGACGTTCGGCCGCACGTTCGGCAAGATCATCCTGCCCGAGATCGTGCATGTAGAGGGCTATGCGCTTGCGCATGTCGCGGCTGCGAGGGAAATAGCGTATGCCGGCGAGCAGAGCCTCAAGCCCTACATAGTCGTCGGGGATGCCGCGCGAATAGTCGTAGATATCGAGCAGGTCGTCCTTGCTGAACGACGACATGTCGGCACCCTTGCGGAGGGCGTCGACAAAATCATCATAGAGTTTTTTCAGTTCGTCGGGCTGCTCGTCGTCCATCTTATCACTTTTTCTGAGCCTTCTCCCAGCTATCCTTCAGCGCTATTGTGCGGTTGAAGATCAGATGCTCGGGAGTGGAATCCTTATCGGGGGTGAAATAGCCCACGCGCTGGAACTGGAAGTGTTCAAGCGGTTTGGCCGTCGAAGCGAGGAAGGGCTCCACTTTGATGCCTTCGACCACTTTGAGCGAGTCGGGGTTGAGCATCTCGCGGAAATCACGGTCGGGCTCAGCGGCGGGGTTTTCCACTTCGAAAAGGCGGTCGTAGAGACGGGCCGTAGCATCGACAGCGTGACGTGCCGACACCCAGTGGAGCGTGCCTTTCACCTTGCGCATGCTGCCGGGGAGGCCGCTGCGGGTGTCGGGGTCGTAGGTGCAGTAGATCTCTTCGATGTTGCCTTCGGCATCCTTATTCACGCCGGTGCATTTGATGATGTAGGCACCTTTCAGGCGCACTTCGCCGTCGGGGGCGAGGCGGAAGAACTTCTTGGGCGGATTTTCCATGAAGTCGTCGCGCTCGATATAGATCTCACGCGAGAACGGCATGGTGTGTGTGCCTGCTGTCGGATCTTCGGGGTTGTTTTCCATTTCGACCATCTCCTCCTTGTCGTCGGGATAGTTGGTGATGATCACCTTCACGGGATTCATCACGGCCATCACGCGCGTGGATATGGCGTTGAGATCCTCGCGCACGGCATGCTCAAGGAGCGATACGCTGTTGAGAGCCTCATATTTGGTGTAGCCGATCTTGTCGATGAAGTTGCGGATCGAGCGCGGAGTGAAACCGCGGCGGCGCATACCCGAGATGGTCGGCATGCGGGGATCGTCCCATCCTGCTACGAGCCCCTCCTTCACGAGCTGGAGAAGCTTGCGCTTGCTCATCACGGTGTAAGTGAGGTTGAGGCGGTTGAACTCGATCTGTCGGGGGCAGTAGGACTCGTCGGCAAGCTCTTTGACGAAATACTCATAGAGCGGGCGGTGAGGTACGAACTCAAGGGTGCATATCGAGTGGGTGACGCCTTCGAAATAGTCACTCTGGCCGTGGGCGAAGTCGTACATGGGGTAGACGTTCCACTTCGTGCCGGTGCGGTGATGCGGGTGCTTGATGATGCGGTACATGATCGGGTCGCGGAAGTGCATGTTGTCGCTTGCCATGTCGATCTTTGCGCGAAGCACGCGTGAGCCTTCGTCAAACTCGCCTTTGTTCATGCGTTCGAAAAGGTCGAGGTTTTCCTCAACAGAGCGGTTGCGGAACGGGCTCTCGGTGCCGGGCACTGTCGGCGTGCCTTTCTGCTGTGCTATCTGCTCCGAGGTCTGGTCGTCGACATAAGCCTTGCCCTCCTTGATCAGACGGATAGCCAGATCGTAGAGCCGGGGGAAGTAATCGCTTGCATAATACTCGCGGTCGCCCCAGTCGAAGCCGAGCCAGTGGATATCCTCGCGAATCGAGTCGACATATTCCACATCCTCCTTCACGGGGTTGGTGTCGTCGAAGCGCAGGTTGCATGTACCGCCGAATTTCTCAGCCACGCCGAAGTCCATGCAGATCGCTTTGGCGTGTCCGATATGTAGATAGCCGTTAGGTTCGGGCGGGAAACGAGTGTTGAGTCGTCCGCCGTTTTTACCGGCCTGAAGGTCATCCCACACAATCTGTTCAACAAAATTCAAGCCTTTCTTTTCTTGCGTTTCTTCTAATTCGTTTTCTGCCATAGCCTGTAACGGATATATAATTTATTATATGGTATTATTTTCAACTTGCAAAATTAGCCTTATTTTGCGAAACCACCAAGTTCACATTCCAAATCATTGTGCCGATTTATCGGATAAGGGCTAAAAACCGCGCTGAAGGCGCCGGCGGATGGGGAGTTACTAAATATCCGGCATACTATAATTGAACGACGTACAAAAAATTAAGGCTCCGGTCGTTGATTGACCA
>OHEJ01000451.1_pt1 | contig 15818 bp, 12 predicted proteins | sample 1567261 | NCBI WGS metagenome assembly OHEJ01 (sample SAMEA3879550, study PRJEB24766) | human gut metagenome | biome: human-associated habitat; feature: feces | place: USA | collected 1985/1987 | reverse complement strand
ATTATTAAACAAGCTCTTAGAGCGTCCGTAGCCGCCAGACCCGATCCGGCGTTTGCGGACGCTCTCTCCTTGACGTCGGCATAATATACTGGCAGTTTGCATTCCGGTTGCAGAGTTAGATGTTTAACTTTGCACCGTCGAAACACAACAATCATCGGCGGATACGTCAACATCCCGTCTTATGGAATTTGTCTATTCATTGATAAATATGCTGGCCGAAATGGCTCCTTATCTCCTTCTGGGCTTCCTGGTGGCCGGAATCCTGTATGCTTTCGTCCCCGGAGAGTTCTATCGCAACCACCTGGCACGCCCCGGCGCCTGGGCAGTGATTAAAGCCGCTCTGATCGGGGTGCCGCTGCCGCTCTGTTCGTGCGGCGTACTGCCCACGGCGGTGTCGCTGCGTCGCAACGGTGCGTCGCGCGGAGCATCCGCCTCATTCCTCATTGCCACGCCTCAGACCGGCATCGACTCCATTGCAGCCACCTACTCCCTGCTGGGTCTCGCGTTTGCCATCATTCGTCCCGTGGCCGCTCTCGTCACCGCATTCGTCGGCGGAATGCTCGTAAGCCGTGAGGATAAAGCCTGCGCTGTCGATCCCGAACAGGAAGTGGACACCATCGACGCTCCGGCCTCCGACACTTTCACCGGGAAGATCCGCGACGCCTTGCGCTATGGCTTCGTGGATATGATCCAGAACATAGGCAAATGGCTGATTATAGGCCTTGTGATTGCGGCTGCCATCACAGTATTCGTTCCCGACGGATTCTTTACATTCTTTGCCGGATATCCTCTGCTGTCGATGCTCGCCGTTGTCATCGTGGCGGTGCCGATGTATGTATGCTCCACAGGATCCATCCCTATCGCGCTCTCGCTCATGCTCAAAGGCCTCAGCCCCGGCGCCGCATTTGTCCTTCTGATGGCCGGACCGGCGGCAAACTTTGCCTCAATCATCATCGTCAGCCGGTCGCTCGGCAAAAAAGCCGCCGCCATCTATATCGCCACCATCGTCGTCGGCGCCATAGCGATCGGCACGTGCATCGATTATCTCATGCCCCGAAGCTGGTTCACGATGCCCATGGCCGCCGGCGAATCCTGCTGCCACCTGCATGTCAGCCTCTTCTCCGGCATCTGCTCCGTGCTCCTCATCGTGCTGTTCATCAATGCTTTAATAAAAAGATACATATCAAACAAATCAGAAAAGATGGAAAAAGGAGAAAATATCATTATCGTCAAAGGAATGTCCTGCGGCCACTGCAAGGCCATGGTCGAAAAAAATCTTTCAAAACTCCCCGGTGTTGAATCCGTCACTGCCGATCTCACAACCGGCAAAACGGTAATTAAGGGCAATCCCGACATGGCTGCAGTACGCGAAGTGATCGACGACCTCGGCTTCACGATGGAGTGACACCTCGCAGTGTCCGCAGTTGCAGGCAGAAGCCGGCAATATGTGCAAAAGGAATATATTTTTGAAAAAAACTGGCACAATTTGCTCGTTTTTTCATTTTAAAGGATTAATTTTGCAACGTCAAAAATGCAACAAACGTCAATGGAGGAGATTCTCTTTACGAAGATGCACGGATTGGGCAATGATTACGTCTACATCAATTGCCTCGAATCCGCTCCCCGCCACCTCCAGCAGCTTGCCATCGAGATGAGCCGGCCTCACACCGGCATCGGATCCGATGGCATTATTCTTATATGCCCGTCGGACGTTGCCGATTTCAAAATGCGCATTTTCAATGCCGACGGCTCGGAAGCCCGCATGTGCGGCAACGGCTCGCGCTGCGTTGGCAAATATGTCCACGATTACGGACTGACCGACAAACTGCATCTGACACTCGAAACCCTCGGCGGAATCAAGACCATCGACCTGCATACCGGCGTCGACGGCTCCGTGGAAGAGGCTACCGTGGATATGGGCGAGCCGCTGTTCGATACCTCGCTTGTGCCTGTCGTTTCCGATGCTCAGGCTATGATCGACCGGCCTGTGGCCACCTCCTGCGGCGAGCTCCGGCTCACGGCAGTGTCGATGGGCAATCCCCACGGCGTGATATTTGCCGATGCTCCCTGCCAGCTGCCTGTCGGTGTCCTGGGGCCGGAGCTCGAGCGTCACCCCATGTGGCCCGAGCGGGCCAATATCGAATTCGTGACGGTCATCGACGAACGGCATCTGCGCATGCGCGTGTGGGAACGCGGCTCCGGCGAGACCATGGCTTGCGGCACCGGCGCCTGTGCCTCCGTGGCTGCCGCCATAGCCACCGGCCGTGTCAGCCGCGATGCCGAAATCACCGTCAGCCTGCCCGGCGGCGATCTGAAGATAAGGAAGAACTCCGCCGGCCATCTGCTCATGACCGGCCCGGCAACCACCGTGTTTGAAGGCCGGTATTTCCGGCGCACCGAATCATCAGCGAAAATCAACATCTAATCTGCATAAAATGATACGAGTCAACGACAACTTCCTCCGCATTCCACAATCCTACCTCTTCTCTGAAATTGCAAGGCAAGTGTCGGAGTATCAACACTTGCATCCCGACGCCCGCATCATACGCTTGGGCATCGGCGATGTCACACGTCCCATATGCCCCGCCGCCGTCAACGGCCTCCACCGCGCCGCCGACGAGCAGGCATCGGGCGGCACATTCCATGGCTACGGTCCCGAGCAGGGCTACGGCTGGCTGCGCGAGGCCATTGCCCTCTGCGACTATAACGAGCGCGGCGTGACGAGCGTGACCCCCGATGAGATATTTATAGGCGACGGCGCCAAAAGCGACATCGGCAATATCGGCGACATCCTGTCGCCCGACTGCCGCGTGGCCGTCACCGACCCCGTCTATCCCGTGTATATCGACACCAACGCCATGGCCGGACGTGCAGGCAACCCCGTCGCCGGAGGCTTGTGGGACCGCATCATTTATCTGCCGTGCACCGCCGAAAACGGCTTCGTGCCCGCACTCCCTGCCGAAGTGCCCGACGTGATTTATCTCTGCTACCCCAACAACCCCACCGGCACAGCCCTCACACGCAGCCAGCTGAAAGTGTGGGTCGACTATGCCCTCGCGCACAACGCACTGATCCTTTTCGATTCGGCCTACGAAGCATATATCAGCGACCCCGACGTGCCCCACAGCATCTACGAGATAGAAGGCGCGCGCCGCTGCGCTATTGAATTCCGGAGCTTTTCCAAAACGGCCGGATTCACCGGACTCCGCCTCGGCTACACAGTGGTGCCCGCCGAGCTTAAAGGCACGGCAAGCGACGGCTCGCAGGTTGAGCTGCGCCGTCTTTGGCTGCGCCGCCAGACGACAAAATTCAACGGCGCCAGCTTCGTGGTGCAGCGTGCCGCCGCCGAGCTGTTTACGCCCGAAGGCCGGCAGCAGGTGCGCCAGACAATTGACTATTACATGGCCAACGCCGCAATGCTCCGGGCCGGACTCGACGAGGCCGGACTTACGGTCTATGGCGGTATCAACGCCCCCTATATCTGGGCTAAAACGCCCGCCGGCGTCAGCTCGTGGGACTTCTTCCGCATCCTTCTCGAGGACTGCAACATCGTTGTGACCCCCGGCGTAGGCTTCGGCCCCTCGGGCGAAGGTTATGTGCGCCTCACCGCCTTCTCCTCCCATGAAGCCACACGCGAGGCCATAGGCCGTCTGTCGGCTCTCGATAAGAACGGCGGCCGCAAATTGTAACTGTAAATAATTAATATTCACCCAATAACCGAATAGAATAATGTCATCGCTGAGATTTAAAGTTGTTGATGAAGCTTTCAACCGCAAAGCCGATCCGGTGGAAATACCGGCCGAACGCCCCGAGAAATACTACGGCAAATATGTGTTCAACAGACAGAAAATGTTTGAATATCTGCCGGCCGAGACTTTTGAGGCGCTCATCAATGCCATTGACAACAAAGAGCCGCTGCCCCGCAATGTTGCCGACAGCGTGGCCGAAGGCATGAAGCGCTGGGCCATCGACAACGGCGCGCGCCATTACACCCACTGGTTCCAGCCCCTAACCGAAACAACGGCCGAAAAACACGACGGATTCATCGAGCACAACGGCAAAGGCGGAGTGGTAGAGAACTTCAACGGCAAGCTCCTCGTGCAGCAGGAGCCCGACGCTTCCAGCTTCCCCAACGGCGGCATCCGCAACACATTCGAGGCTCGCGGCTATTCGGCATGGGACATTTCCTCGCCGGCTTTCATCCTCGACAACACCCTGTGTATCCCCACCATCTTCATATCCTACACCGGCGAATCGCTCGACTACAAGACGCCGCTGCTGCGCGCCCTCAACTCCGTCGACCGTGCCGCCACGGCCGTGGCGCAGTTCTTCGATCCCGAAGTGAAGCATGTGAAGTCGTATCTGGGATGGGAACAGGAATATTTCCTCGTCGACGAATCGCTCTATTCGGCGCGTCCCGACCTGATGCTCACCGGACGCACTCTGATGGGTCATGAATCGGCCAAAAACCAGCAGCTCGAGGACCATTATTTCGGTGCCATCCCCTCGCGAGTCGAGGCTTTTATGCTCGATCTCGAAATCGAGTGCCACAAGCTTGGCATCCCGGCCAAAACACGTCACAACGAGGTGGCTCCCAACCAGTTCGAGCTCGCGCCGATATTTGAGGAAACCAACCTCGCCAACGACCACAACCTCCTGCTGATGTCGCTCATAGGCGAAGTGTCGCGCCGCCATCATTTCCGCGTGCTGCTTCACGAAAAGCCCTTCGCCGGCATCAACGGTTCGGGCAAGCACAACAACTGGAGTCTGGGCACCGACCGCGGTGTGCTCCTTTTCTCGCCCGGCAAGACATCGAAGGACAATCTGCAGTTCATCACCTTCGTGGTCAACGTGATGGCTGCCGTCTACCGTCACAACGGTCTCCTAAAGGCATCCACCAACGCCCACCGTCTCGGTGCCAACGAAGCGCCGCCTGCCATTATATCGATATTCACCGGCTCGCAGCTCTCTGATATCCTGGAGCGTATCGCCAGATCGAGCAACGAGGAGCTGACCGATCTCTCTACCAAGGAAGGCCTGCAGCTCAACGTGTCGCAAATTCCCGAAATCATGCTCGACAACACCGACCGCAACCGCACGTCGCCATTCGCATTCACGGGCAACCGTTTCGAATTCCGTGCCGTCGGCTCGTCGGCCAACTGCGCCTCTGCCATGATAGCCCTCAATGCGTGCGTAGCCCAGCAGCTCATGGAGTTCAAGGCAAAGATCGACAAACGGCTCGCCGCCGGCGAAACGCTTCGTCACGCCTTGCTTGAAGAGATACGCAGCCTCATCGAGCTGTCGCGGCCCATACACTTCGACGGCAACGGTTATTCCGACGAGTGGAAAGCCGAAGCCGAGCGCCGCGGACTGGACTGCGAGACATCGGTGCCGGCAATCTTCGACGCTTATCTCCGTCAGTCGTCAATCGACATGTTCCGCACCACGGGCGTGATGACCGAAGTGGAGCTGGCGGCCCGCAACGAGGTGAAATGGGAAATGTACACCAAGAAAGTGCAGATCGAAGCACGCGTGCTCGGCGATCTCGCGCTCAACCACATATTGCCCGTAGCCGTGCGCTATCAGTCGATTCTGCTCGACAACGTCAGCAAGATTCAGTCAGTCTTCCCGCCGGAGAAAAGCGAACGGATGATCGAAGCCGACATGTCGACCATCGAGTCTATCTCTGAGCATACCCGCATCATAAAGACCGAAGTGGAGAAAATGGTTGACGCACGCCGCGAGGCCAACCGCATCGATTCGGAGCGCGAAAAAGCTATTGCCTATCACGACAATGTGGTGCCGCGCATGTCAACGATCCGTTATCATATCGACAAACTTGAGCTGATGGTCGACAATGAGATGTGGCCGCTGCCCAAGTATCGCGAGCTGCTTTTTATCCGCTGACGCTCTGCTGAGCGGAAAATGATATATGCGCCGTGTCCCGCCAAGTGGATGCGGCGCATTTTATAATAATGTTGTCAGAGCTTGCGGTAGTAGCGGAGCGTAGAGCCGGCAGCGGGATGGAAGATCGCGATGAAGTCGGCCAGGAGGCGTTCGGGATGGAAGGGGAATTCATCGAAAAGCGGCACAACGGACGTGTCGCAAACGTAGACGTTGCCGTTTCGGAATGCCTTGAACTGCGACGTCAGCGGGTTGCCTGCGCCCAACGACTGCAGGGTCATCGGGCCGAGACTGCGGATGAGCCAGAAGTCGGCGTCGGCGGCACGGTTGAGCACTGCCGGTGCATCGAGCTTCAGCGATCCCGCACCTTTGGTGTCGTGCCAGGGATAGAAAGCACCCGCATCGGCCAGCATCCGTGCCATATAGCTTTCGCCTGCCGGGACGTCCCACGATCCGCCGGTCAGCGGTTGCTCGGTGATGACAATGGGTCGGTCGCTGTAGCGGGCGATGCTCTTGCAAAGGGAGTCGTAGCTCTCGGTGACTGCTTCGAAAGTGGAGTCGGCGCCTGCGCGGTTGCCGTAGAGGATGCCGAGCAGGCGGATCCATTCGGCGCGTCCGAGGGGCGTCGATTCCATGTAGTCGACAAACTGTATGATGGGGATGCCGAGCTTTTCGATCGCGCCGGCCTGCATTCCCTGGTAGGGCGAGAGTATGATGGCTTCTGGGCTGACGCTGACAATGCGCTCTACGGAGGGCGACATGGAGTTGCCTACATCGGTGATGCGCCCCGTGCGGAGCCCTTCCACCACCGACGGAGTGTTGAAATACTGTCCGTCGGCCACGCCTGTGATTGCTTGCGCGGCACCCAGCTCATCGATGGCTCCGGCATATACTCCGCTGTAGACCAGCGACGACCGCAGCGGCACACGCACAACGGTGCCTTCGGGCAGCTGACCCTGATAGTCGTGCGGCGCGAGGATATACCGCTCGAGCAGCGCCGTCGTGTCGTCGCCCCATGGTTTTCTGACGTCGGCTATCGTGTAGCCGTCCTTGTCGATGAGCGTGAGCAGGCGTGCCTGCGTGGTGATGGTGTCGCCGCCCGATATCGCTTCGGCGCTTTTATGCCGGCAGGATGAAATAAGCGACAGTACTGTCAGGATGATGACCGTTGTGAATGAAAGGCGTGATGTCATGATTGATGGGATTAGAGTGCGAAAGTAATGAAAAAATGTGATAATGCTGAGGCGGAATGCGAATTAATGTGAAAAGCCCGGCGGCGATATTTTATTACGGAAAAAAGCACTAATTTTGTAACGGTCGGAGTCCGGGTCAGTTATCCGGCACCGAAACGTAGAAACAATAACCAAAAAATAAAGAGAAATCATGTCAAAAGTAACCGTTGTAGGTGCCGGAAATGTAGGCGCCACTTGCGCAAATGTCCTTATCACGCAGTCGATAGCCGATGAGGTGGTGCTCATCGATATCAAAGAGGGTCTTGCCGAAGGCAAAGCCATGGATATCATGCAGACAGCCAACATCCTGAACCTGAACTGCCGCCTCACCGGCGTCACCAACGACTATGAGAAGACCGCAGGTAGCGACATGGTCGTCATCACTTCAGGCATTCCCCGCAAACCGGGCATGACCCGCGAAGAACTTATCGGTGTCAACGCCGGCATCGTTAAGTCAGTGACCGAAAGCGTCCTGAAATATTCGCCCAACGCCGTGATCCTATGTGTCTCTAACCCGATGGACACCATGACCTATCTTATCCATAAGATCAGCGGCCTGCCCAAAAACCGCATCATCGGCATGGGCGGCGCTCTCGACAGCGCTCGTTTCAAATATTTCCTCAGCCTTGCTCTCGTCGCAAACGCCACGGAGGTCGAAGGTATAGTCATCGGCGGTCACGGCGACACCACGATGATACCGCTGGTGCGCTATGCTGCCTACCGCGGTGTGCCCGCCTCGGCTTTCGTTGGTGACGAGCAGCTTAAGAAGGTGGCTGCCGACACGATGATCGGCGGCGCCACGTTGACCCGGCTCCTGGGCACTTCGGCATGGATGGCTCCCGGCGCAGCTGCCGCGCAGGTTGTGGGAGTTGTGCTGCACGACAGTAAAAAACTCATCAGTTGCTCGGCTCTTCTCGACGGTGAATATGGCGAAAAAGATCTCTGCATCGGCGTCCCCTGCATCCTCGGCAAGAACGGAATCGAGAAGATAGTGAAATTCGCTCTGACCGACGATGAGCAGGCTCTCTTTGCCGCCAGCGCCGCCGCCGTGCGCAAAACAAATGCCGCACTTACATTCTGAACATTTTAAAATCAAACAGTATATGAAGAAAATAGCAATTGCAATGTCCCTTTTTGCAGCTGTTGCTCTCGTTGGCTGCAGCGGCAAGGGAGAATCAAAAAGTGAAGATTCGGTTAAAGCAGCCGAAGAATCCCGGCAGACCGAACAGCAGGCTGCACCGGCTGAAGATGTAGTGGTAGAGCTTCAGAACGACGACACTTTCCTGCCCGATGAGATGCCGCTGCCATTCGTCATCGACTTCAATGCCACATGGTGCGGCCCGTGCAAGCAATTCGGCCCGGTGTTCCACAAGGTTGCCGCCGAATATCAGGGAAAGGCTAATTTTGCATCGGCCGATGTCGACGTTTGCAAAAAGCTTGCTGATCAGTTTAAGATCGGATCGATCCCTGCCGTAGTGATAGTGTATCCTTCGTCAGCAAAAAAAGAAAACGTCACCACCGCTGGATATATGGACGAAGATGCCTTTAAGGCTTTTCTGGACAGCAATCTCTGATTCGCTGCATAATCCGATAAAAGCGGCCGGTTCCCCTGAGGTGACCGGCCGTTGCTTTATTGTAGAACAGGCTCTAATGATTCGTAGAAGCTGATGAAAGCTTCGTTGACGAGTCGTGTGCCGCCCGGTGTGGGGTAGCGGCCGGAGAAATACCAGTCGCCGGGGTGGTCGGGGATGGCGTTGTGCATGCCTTCGAGCGACTGGAATATGATCTGCACTTCGGCGCCTATCCCCTCGGGAGTGAGCATCTGGGCCATTTTCTGAGAGATCTCGCGCTCAGTGAACGGACGGTAGATGGCGGTGACATGGTTTTCTACTTCATGCGCCGGCTGATTCCGGGCTTCGAGGCAGCGCTCGTAGGTCTTGTGGAGGATATCGTCGAGGCCGCGCTCGCGGATGAGGGCTATGGCGGCGCGGAATGCGGCAAACTCGCTGAGGCGCGACATGTCGATGCCGTAATAGTCGGGGTAGCGCACCTGCGGAGCCGAGGAGACCACCACGATTTTGCGCGGATGCAGACGGTCGAGGATACGCAGGATGCTCTGGCGCAGTGTGGTTCCGCGCACGATGCTGTCGTCGATGATCACAAGATTCTCGCCCGGCGCCACGCTGCCGTAGGTCACGTCGTAGACATGGGCGGCGAGGTCGTTGCGCACGTCGCCCTCCGAGATGAATGTGCGGAGCTTGATGTCCTTGATAGCCACTTTCTCCACTCTCACCTTGCGGCTCATGATGTTGCGGAGCTTTTCGGGCGAGATGGTGCCGTTGTCGATGAGGTTGCGTATATGGTTGAGCTTCCGCCGGTCGAGGTGCTCTTCGAGGCCCTGAAGCATGCCGTAGAATGCCACTTCGGCCGTGTTGGGGATAAACGAGAAGACGGTGTGGTCGAAGTCGCCGTCGATGCTGTCGAGCACGGCGGGCACGATGTTGCGGCCGAGTAGTTTGCGTTCTCGGTAGATGTCTACGTCGCTGCCGCGCGAAAAATAGATACGTTCGAAGGAGCACCGCGCGTTGGGCTGCTGCGGAAGCAAGCCTACGACATCGGTCGTGGCATCGCGCCGCACTATGATCGCCTCGCCCGGAGCGAGCTCGGTGACTTTGTCGGCGTCGACGTCCCATACTGTCTGGATGACAGGCCGTTCGGAGGCCACCACTACAACTTCGTCGTCGATATAATAAAACGCCGGACGGATGCCCGCCGGGTCGCGCACCACAGCCATGTCGCCTGAGCCGGTGGCGGCGCACATCACATAGCCGCCGTCCCATTTCGGTGCGGCCGCTGAGATGACGTTGCGCATGTCGATATTGTCCTCGATCGCGCGTGCGAGATGCGGGTCGCGGAGCGTGTCGCGGAAGTGGCGGTAGAGGCGGTGATTCTCTTTGTCGAGCGCGTTGCCGAGCTGCTCGAGGATTATGACGGTGTCGCTGTAGAGACGCGGATGCTGCCCGGTGGAGACGACATCATCAAAGATCTCGTCGACGTTGGTCATGTTGAAGTTGCCGCACATCAGCAGGTTGCGCGACCGCCAGTTGTTTCGCCGCAGGAACGGATGGACGTAGCTTATGCCCGAACGCCCGGTGGTGCTGTAGCGCAGATGCCCCATGAGGATCTCGCCGATATAAGGCGCTTCGTCCTCGGCCTGAGAGGCCGAGATCGTGGCGATGCCCATCTCTTCGAGCTTCGGAAACACGTTGCCGAAAATTTCCTGAATGGCCTGAGTGCCGAGCGCGCGTTCGCGCCACACATATTCAGTACCCGGTCTGGCATTCAGCTTCACAACGCCAATGCCGGCGGCTTCCTGGCCCCTGTTGTGCTGTTTCTCCATCATGAGATAGAGCTTTTCGAGGCCGTATCGCAGTGTGCCGTATTTCTCTTTATAAAAGGAAAGGGGCTTGCGCAGACGTATCATCGCTATGCCGCATTCATGCTTGAGGGGTTCCATATATGTGTCGACGTTAATACTGATGTCACGGCCGCCGTGCGGCACGGATTCTATACTGCAAAATTATGAAGTCGTTTTGAATTAATCAAAAATATGCGTGATGAATATTGCAAAGAAGATAAAACATCTTTTTAGTGCATCCGTTTCGTGCTGAAATGAAGGAGCGCGGCGCTTTTGTGTTATACCTGACTTTATTTCACTATATTTGCACAATTACATCATATCTTACTACTTATGCACCCAGCACACTCAAATTTAACCGAGGCTGCGACGTAAACCTTAATTACGACACAGCCTCACTCGGATAAACGCAGGAAGAAATGTCGTGATTGTATCGGAAGATATGATTACATGAGTGAAATGTGCTTCTGTCAGAAGAGGGTGGTGAAGGTGTTGTGCAGGGGGGTATTGTCGGTTATGGATTTTTAACAGTCGGTGGCGGCATTATGGCTGATAAATTTGTAAATTCGCTACATTAAAACGGAATGTGTGTTCCATCATTTCAACCGTGAAAAATTAACCCAAATCATAAAATTATCATGAAAGAAAAGATTCAGAATGAGTTCAGATCGCGTTTCGGCACGGAGGGTATGCTGTTTGTAGCTCCGGGGCGTTTCAATCTTATCGGCGAGCACACCGATTATAACGGCGGCTTCGTGTTTCCGGGCGCTATCGACAAGTTTATAATGGCTGAAATCAAGCCCAACGGAACGGATAAGGTGCGCGTTTATTCGGTGGATATCGACGAATACGTTGAATTCGGTCTGAAGGAAGAAGACGCACCCTCACAGCAGTGGGCACGCTATATTTTCGGCGTTTGCCGCGAGATCATCAAGCGCGGCGGCAACGTGGAAGGCTTCGACGCCGTATTCGCCGGCAATGTGCCTCTGGGCGCCGGTCTCTCGTCGAGTGCCGCTCTCGAAAGCTGCTTCGCCAACGCACTCAACGATCTTTTCAACGACAACAAGTTCCCGAAGATGGAGCTCGCAAAGATCGGTCAGAGCACCGAGCACAACTATTGCGGCGTGAACTGCGGCATCATGGATCAGTTCGCTTCAGTCCACGGTAAGAAGGACAATCTGATGCGCCTCGACTGCCGTTCGGGTGAGTTTGAATATTTCCCCTTCAAGCTCGACGGCTACAAGCTGGTGCTCGTCGACTCGAGAGTGAAACACGAACTGGTGGATTCGCCCTACAACAAACGTCGCGAATCGTGTGAACGCGTGGCCAAGACACTTGGTGTCGAAACCCTGCGTGACGCCGACATGGCAATGCTCGACTCAGCCAAAGACAAGATCTCGGAAGAGGACTATAAGCGTGCAAAATATGTGATCGAAGAGAAGCAGCGCGTGCTCGACGTGTGCGACGCTCTCGTGAAAGGCGACTACGACACCGTTGGCCGCTGCATGTACGGCACACACGAAGGCATGTCGAAACTCTACGAGGTGAGCTGCGAAGAACTCGACTATCTCAACGACGTTGCCAAGGAGTGCGGCGTGACCGGCTCGCGCATCATGGGCGGTGGCTTCGGCGGCTGCACCGTCAATCTGGTGAAGGACGACAAATACGACAACTTCATCGCCACCGTCACAAAGAAATTCAATGAGAAATATGGCCACGAGCCTATGATCTATCCCGTGATCGTCAGCGACGGCGCCCGCCGCTACGAAGAATAACCGGTGACATAAAATGTATGTGGCGCCGCTCCGGAGAAGCATTCGGGGCGGCGCTTCGCTTTAGCCAGACTCACAGCGCAGGTTCGCGGCCGCGAAACTGAATTTTTATTACGGATTGTTGCATATTTATGGCGGATATATTAAATTTGCGATGAATAAAAACGAAACTCATTAGAAAAAGTCACTATGAATAAACGACAAGCCCGTCTGGCACTTATCGTAAAAATATTGCTGAACAATTCAATCGGCAGCCAGGAAGAACTGATGGATCTCCTCGAGGCTAACAACTGCAACGTGACTCAGGCCACGCTTTCGCGCGACCTGAAGACTTTGCGTACGTCGAAAGTGGCGACAGAGCTTGGCGGATACCGCTATGTGATAGCCGCCAACGGCACCGCGGCCGACGAAGTGGCCACGCAGGCCATGAACGCCGTGCGTCAGGCTTCGATCCTCTCGGTGTCGTTTTCGGGACGCCAAGCCATCATCAAGACACGCAACGGTTATGCCGGCGGCGTGGCTTATGACATCGACGAGCTCTCGTCGCCACACGTGCTGGGAACCATAGCAGGCGCCGATACGGTGTTTGTGGCCGTCGACGATGAGGTTTCGCGCCCCGAAATATATGCCATTCTGTCGGAGATCATCCCGCCGACGGTGATGGAGGAGGGCAAACAGTATTTTTTCTAAACGAAAATAACATAAGCATAACACTAAAGACCATAGACAGAATATGATACGAGCAGCAGTGACCGGCGGCTCAATGCCAGTAGCCGGCGAGATCATAAAACTTCTTATCAATCATCCCGACGTCGAACTGTCGTGGGTGCTGGAGCCGCAGGCCGAAGGTGCCCTCGTGTCGCAGCTCCACAAAGGGTTGCGCGGCGAGACCTATATGCGTTTTTCGGCACAGCCCGACATGGACAATGTCGACGTGCTCTTCCTGTGCTATGAAGAGCCGGGCGAGGGCCTGCGCTTCCTTGAGAAATATCCGGTGCCCGACCGCGTGAAGACTGTCGACGTGAGCGGCGACATGCTGCCGCAAAGCACGTTTGCCGACGGCGACAAATGGATCTTCGGTCTGCCGGAACTGAGCCGCAAACCGCTGGTGCGCGGCGGCATGAGAGCTTCGGTGCCCCCGGCGCTGACCTCGGCCGTGCTCCTTGCCCTGATGCCGCTGGCCAAGGCGCAGGCGCTCTCGTGCGGCGACATCCACGTCAATGCTGTGGTGGCCGAAGAAAATGCCGAGCCGGGTGAGACGCTCGCCCTTATCGACATCGAGGAGGCCGACGACATCGTGCGCGCTTTGCGTTCGCTCCAGCCCGATTTCGCAACACCGATGACCTTCGTGGTGGTGTGCGGCGGATGGCGCCGCGGCATCTCGCTCTCGATCCATTTCAAATCGCCGATGACCGAGGAGAAAGCCATCGGGCTTTACGACGAATATTATTCCGACCACAGCTTCACGTTTATCTCGGCGAGCATGCCGAATCTCAACGAGGTGGCCGGAACAAACAAATGTATCATAAACGTGCAGCGCGTGGGCGACCGCCTGGTTATCAACGCGGTGATCGACGATCTGATCAAAGGCGCCGCCGCTATGGCTGTCCACGACATGAACCTGCTGTTCGGTCTGCAGGAGCGCGTGGGACTGATGCTCAAATCCCACGAATGCTGCTGATCCGGCAGCAAACCTCCGTCAGCAATGGCGCAGGGCCATCCGCGCCACAATGATAGTTACCACACAACAGGCTGCGGTCCAGATGAAAAACGGACCGTAGCCTATTGTTTGTTGCAGCCAGCCGGCTATCATGCCCGGAAGCATCATGCCGAGCGACATGATGCCGGTGCAGATGGCATAGTTGGCGGTGGCGTGCCGCCCTTTGGAGAAGTTGATGAGGTATAGCATATAGGCCGTTGTGCCGAACCCGTAGCCGAACTGCTCGATGCACACGCAGAGATTGATGAGCAGGAAGGAATGACCGTCGCCATAGGCCAGCCACACGAAAGCGAGGCACGAGAGCGACATGCTCCACGCCATAGGCATCATCCACCGGCGCAGGCCGTTGCGGCTCACAAGGATGCCGCCGATGATGCCGCCGGAGAGCAGTCCGATCACGCCGACAGTACCGTAGACGAAGCCCACCTGTGCCGTCGAGAGCGCGAGACCGCCCGCTGCCGAGCTGTCGAGCAGGAAGGGCTGGATGAGCTTGACAATCTGGGCTTCGGGGAGCTTATACAGAAGCATGAAGAGCATGGCTATGAGTATGCCCGGCTTCGTGAAGAAGCGCACGAATGTGTCGGCAAACTCGCGCCACACCAACCCCGGCGATGAAATGCGTGCCGGCTTGTCGCTCGCGGGCCGCGGAAGGATGAATATGTGGTAGAGCGCAATCATAGCCATGGCCGCGGCAAGGATGTAGAACACAATGGCCCATGCATGCGGGATGTCGCCGTAGTAGGCTTCGAGAAAACCGGCAAACATGACCAGCGGCCCCTGACCGATGAGCATCGCGAGGCGGAACACGGTAGCGCGGATGCCGACGAAGAACGACTGGGCGCGTTCCGACAGGGCGAGCATGTAGAAGCCGTCGGCGGCGATGTCGTGCGTGGCTGAGAAGAATGCCATAATCATAAAAGAAGCTACCGAAGCGCGGAACCACAGATGACCCGGCAGCACGAAAGCGATGGCGGCAAGCGCGGCGCCCATCAGCAGCTGCATGGCGATGATCCAGGCGCGGCGCGTGTGAAACATGTCGACAAACGGGCTCCACAGCGGTTTGATCATGGCCGGCAGACCGAATAGCGAGGTGTAGAAGGCCAGCTCGGCGTTTGAAACGCCCATGCGTTTGAAGAGCACGGCCGACACGGTCATCAGTACGACGTAGGGGAGGCCTTCGGCAGTGTAAAGGGTGGGTATCCAGAACCAGCCGCGGGATATGTTGCTGTGCTTCACGATGCTGTAAGTCAGATAAATGGATAGACGGTTGATATCAGTAGAGCTGCTTGAGTTCCGCGCCGGGGAAATAGTGGGCGAGGATCTGCCGGTAGCTGTAGCCGCGAGTGCCCATGACGGCAGCTCCAATCTGGCAGAGCCCTACGCCGTGGCCCCAGCCGGCGCCCCGGAGTGTCCAGCGGCTCGGTATGCCGCCGGCATCGGGTTCGGAAGGCAGGACTGTGAATGCCGAGCTGTAGAGGTGCGACTCGGAGAGCGTGCGGCGTATCTCCAGCTCTTTGCCTATGATGCGGCTCAGACGGGTGCCGTCGATGCGCAGCCGGTCGATGCGCCCCGACGGTCCGCGGTGGAGCGGCGTGATGGCCCGGATGCGGCCATAGTCGCGGCCGGAGCGCCGACGGATGATGTCGGCCAATTCGTCGCCGGTGTAGCTGACGCTCCAGCGGTAGAGATGCGGCGTGGAGCGGTCGTAACTGTTGAGGATGGAGCGGAGCACCGATTCCGGCGGGTTGGCACAGAAGGCGTCGGCGGGCGGG
>OHEJ01000448.1_pt1 | contig 15881 bp, 14 predicted proteins | sample 1567261 | NCBI WGS metagenome assembly OHEJ01 (sample SAMEA3879550, study PRJEB24766) | human gut metagenome | biome: human-associated habitat; feature: feces | place: USA | collected 1985/1987 | reverse complement strand
CCGCTCTTATCGCTAAGTATTTCCCTAACGACAAGATGTTTGGTTACCTTATGGAGGGTGAGATCAAGGCTATTGACAACGTTCTTAAGAATGCAGAGCGTCCTTTCACTGCCATCATCGGTGGTTCTAAGGTAAGTAGCAAGCTTGCAGTTTTGGAAAATATGCTCGATAAGGTAGATAACCTCATCATCGGTGGTGGTATGGGTTACACCTTCATCAAGGCAGAGGGCGGTAAGATAGGTAACTCTCTTCACGAGGACGAACTTATGCCTGAGGCACTTTCTATCCTTAACAAGGCTAAGGAGAAGGGTGTAAACATCTATCTTTCAGTTCAGACTCTCGTAGCTGACGCATTTTCTGCAGATGCTAATACTCAGCTCGTGCCTTCACACGATATTCCTGATGGATGGGAAGGCGTGGACGCAGGTCCTGAATCTCTCGAGCGCTGGAAAAAGGTTATCCTCGACTCTAAGACTATCCTCTGGAATGGTCCTGCAGGCGTGTTTGAATTCGACAACTTCACAGCCGGCTCACGCGCTATCGCCGATGCTATTGTTGAAGCTACCAAAAACGGTGCCTTCTCACTCGTAGGCGGCGGCGACTCTGTGGCCTGCATCAACAAATTCGGCCTTGCCGATCAGGTTTCTTATGTATCCACCGGCGGCGGCGCACTCCTCGAAGCCATCGAAGGCAAAGTGCTCCCCGGTGTTGCTGCCGTTAAAGCCTGATAGCTGAAGCGCTATAACAAGAAATGACTCAAAAGCCGGCTCTGTCACTTACGTGGCTGAGCCGGCTTACTTTTGGTTCATAAAAAGCCTGACATCTACTTGACTGAGAGATGTGACGCATCAGACGGTCGCTGCGGCAGAATGCAGTTCCGCCTTGTCGAGAATGAAATTGCGGATAGCCCGAGCCATTTCCTGTTCTACGGACAGCACCCTGACTGCCTTGGCATTTGTCGAGATCCTTAACGATACACGTCTTGTACAGGCTGTGAACGGTGTACTTCTGACGCATACCGATTCTATGTCGCGATACCTGATGTATTCATAGATTCGCGCAATATTGCCGCAACATATCTTCACGCACGAATCCGTTAATTCTATCTTGCTGTGCCTCCATGCCATTATCGCCCCAAACAGAGCTATGACTACATACAGTGTCCCGACCACGATTGTCAGCCACACGATATGCACATAAAAAAGCAGACAGAATGCGACTGCTGAGGCCACTATTAAATGAGGGAGAAATCTACGCGCAATCAGCCCTACACCTGATTTTGCCGATAAGACGACGCCTTTTATTTTGCCGTCACGGCAGGCCGATCCTCTCCACCATGCGAGCAGCTTATTGCCGAGCGTCGTCCCGTAAATACGGATTTCTTCTTTCGTTGTGGCATTATTCGCCTGATGCAGGGTGACGGTATGGCAGCCGGCAATCTTTTCAAGCGGATTCTGTTTGATAGTCAGAATCGTAACCTTGTCGCGTGCCAAACGGGATGTAAAGCGGGAAAGCAATCCCGACCTGACCGTCATTTTTTCACCGGATATTTCGATAGTCATATCACCGTATCGCAAAGCTACCTTCCCGATCCACAGCATCATGACAATTAGGTATATCACAACAATAAAACACAGCGCCTGCCACCCCGTAGGAAATGCATTGCCGACATTGGCATCAATGTAGTCAATGATCCGGGACGAGGCATCATCATCCAATTGGTCAATTTTGTCAAACAAAGCCAGCATTATGGATGCAAGCACCGCGAAACCTTTGAGATGATTCTGACACAAGGCCCCCTTTATAATATTTTTATTATTTATCCTCAACAAGCGCTGTTCGGAAGGGAGCGGCGGGGGTAGCAGGGCGTTGTGTTTACTGTCAAAACTTTCACCTTGGCCTACTCGCGAAAGAAGATTCCGCCAGTCATTTTCACTGAGAATAAGCTCCACATCCTGCCCGTCATTTGCAAGAGTATCGAATCCGATGCCTCTCATATCAAGAAGACGGTAAAACAATCCTTTTTCTGTGCGGAGTGTGTGGATTCGCTGAAGCGGAATGCTTGTGGTGCTTTTTGCCGCAAAACCATGAGTGAAAATCAACTTGTCGTTCTCAACATGAAATTTTCTGAAATAATACTTCATGAATGCGAGAAGAATAGAAAGACCGAAAATCACTCCAAAACTGACGACAACACGCACTGAAATTTCTGAAAGACCAATCTGCTCATCAGATCTGAACAACAGAGGAACTATGGCTAATATCAAAAAGCCGGCACACTTCCGTAAATAATCCAGAAACATTATCATGAACGCACCTGCGCTCATCCGGCGTGGCGTGGAGAAATCAGTCATTGTCGCGACATACGTTATTGAGTAGCAACGATTTGATCTCCTCGGCTTTTTTACGGGTAAGTCCGGGAATGGAAACGCTGTTTGTGACACCCTGCGCGCCGCTTGTCACATCAACATAATATAGCTTGAAAATGCGGCTGACAGGGTTCATGCGAATGCTGACCTGCTGGATCTTACTGAAAGGAATCGTGGTCACTGATGTGAAAAAGATCCCCGAACGATATGTGACATCCTTGTCGCGAAGCGCGTAGCCTTTGAATCCGTATATCTTACGCGCAAGACAGGCATTGATTGCGAAAGCAGTAACCAAAGCACACTCGACTATGATCAACACGATTGCTTCATGACTAATATCCGTCAGCAGAATAAGAAAAGCGCCCGCCATCAGAATGACATAAACAAGGGCTATCCGGAAAAGAACCACTCTCATATATCTGTTTTCCGGATGCTCAAATCCGAGTGCTTCTACCGGCTGTATATCATCTGACCATACTTGTCTGTTTGTCATCATCAATATCGTTATATAATGAATAAAACCGAAGAATATGCCGTTATTGATTTTTTCCTGATTAATGAGCCGGTTAAATGAAGATATCAGAATAACAGCTTTTCAATCACATAAACAACGATGCCGCTGAAGTATCCGGCCAACGCAAGGAGGCTGAATTTGCGGAGATACCATCCGAAACTGATCTTTTCAAGACCCATGGCGATAACGCCTGCTGCAGAACCGATGATCATTATCGAGCCGCCCACACCGGCGCAGGAGGAGAGCAGTTCCCAGAAGGTGCCGTCGATTATGAAGTTGGCCGCATAGCCCGTGGCAGCCGGATCGGCAACCGGATACATACCCATCGAAGCCGCAACAAGAGGCACATTGTCGACAATCGACGACAGGACGCCGAGAAGCGAATCGATGATGTAGACATTATGCACATGCTCGTCGAGCGACGAGGCAAGCCATTTCAAAACGCCCGTCGACTGCAGCACGGCCACTGCCATCAGGATGCCGAGGAAAAACAGGATGGAGGGCATATCGACACGCGAGATCACCTTAGGCAGACGCTGCTCGCGCGCCTTCTCAAGTGACTTGGCATTGTAGAAAATCTCTGTAAACACCCAAAGCACACCGAGCGAAAAAAGCATCCCGACAAACGGAGGCAAATGAGTGATCGACTTGAAAATCGGCACGAAAATCAGCGCGCTTACGCCAAAGAAAAATATCGTGTTGCGTTCGCCCGTGGATATGCCGTTGTCCACATTCGCCACATTCTTCACCGGCGACAGATTGCCTTTGAGCGACCGCGAAACGACAAACAGCGGAACCAGCAGCGACACCAGACTCGGCAGAAGCACATACGACATCAGGCTGCCCGTAGTCACATTGCCGCCCACCCACAGCATAATCGTGGTCACATCGCCGATCGGCGACCATGCGCCGCCGCTGTTGGCCGCAATGACAATGCAGGCGGCATAAAGCCACCGCTCTTTCTTATTGGCAATGAGCTTGCGAAGCAGCATTATCATCACGATAGTCGTAGTGAGATTGTCGAGAATGGCCGACATGAAAAAGGTGGTAAAGCTTATCACCCACAGCAGTTTCACTTTGCGGCGCGTGGTGATTCTGTCAGTGATTATGCGGAATCCGCCGTGCACGTCGATAAGTTCCACAATCGTCATTGCGCCGATCAGAAACAATATCGTCTGACAAATATCACCGAGATGCTCAACGATGTCGACGTTGAGAATATACTTCATTGTCTGCCCGTGAAGCGACTCATTGGCCAGCGAAGGGTTTTCGGCAAGAAAATTCTCAAACTTCGGGCCGGCGGCTGCGGGCACGATCGACTCCGCCCCGAGAGCATAAATCACCCACATCGTCATGCCGAGCAACAGAGCCGTTGCCGTTTTGTCGACTTTCAGGGGATGCTCCAGTGATATGGCGAGATAGCCTATAACAAAAATCACTAACAGCAGTGTGACTGTCATAATTAACAAAGGATAAATAATGTGATGAAGAAACTATGCAAAATTACAAATAACAACCGAATAGCGCCTTTCCTTCTATCCATTTTTACCAATTTTAACCAAATTTATCCAACACACTCCACACCGATTGCGATAATTCCCCGCTCCGCTACACCAACGTCCCCTCGTCAAGCGCGTTGCGCGCAATTTCTCTACATGATAAGGGCGGCGATGTCTGAGCGAAGCGAGTTTCGCCGCCCCGACGCGCCGCGGCCATCAGCCCCGACCGGCCGCTTTTCGACGCGCCCCTCGGCCTTTTGGTTCTTTTCGGCCCGCGAAAAGAACACCCCCGCCCACCGCGGCGCCAGCGCCGCGCCCTCTCTCCATCCACCCATCAACCCCTTCTGTCCTTCTGTACTTCTGCTCTTCTGTTCCGCCACAGATTCGCCAAAATCCCACGCCCAAGCGCCCTAATTTTGGCGCTATGTTTTTCACCTCCGACATCCAGCACCATCCCTGCGGCCCCAACTACCTGTTCGCCTTCCAGCAGTGGCTCGACCGCCCGCTCACCCGTCTCGAGCGCCGCGTCATCGAGCCCCTTGAGCAGCTGCGCCTCTTCAACCGCTTCACGCGCCGCCCCACGCGCGTCTACGTCGACGATCCCGGCACTGTCGGCGACACTATCCGCAATATCCTCGTGCTCTATACCCGCTGGTTCACCTCCCGCCTGACGCCACACCACCGCACCGTCATCATCGCCCGCTCCCGCAAGCAGGCCCGCGAAGCCATCCGCCGGTCCATCCTCGCCAACACCATCAAAGTCAACGGCCTCCTGCTCTTCGAAGGCGGCCTCACTCCCGACCGTCTCGCCCGTTACCGCTCTTCGGGCTGGATGCAGCGTCTCACCCCACAGCTGCTCACCGGCTCGGCCAAAGCCCCCGACCGCCTGCGCGGACAGACCATCACCTCGGCTCTCGTCCTCGACGCCGACAGCCACGGCCACTCCTCGCGCCCCGACTATGCCTATCCCAACTGCTTCGGCTACGGCTACACCCGCCGCATCCGCTTCCAGTCGTTCAGCAACGTGCAGCGCGTCGTAGCCGCACTCCTGCCGCAGGCGCCCCTCTCCTTCACCATCATCCACGGCAACCCCCGCCGCCACCCACGCTCGGTCTATGCGCAGATGCGCCGCCGCTCCCTCGACCCCCTCTCGCGCTTCCACCTCATCTCACCCCTCGAGCACACCGCCGATCCGCAGCCTTCTACCCATATCTCCCGCCCCCGAAAGCGTCCATATACACCGCCCGTCGAGCCATCGCCCCCTCCCGTGCCCGTCACCCGCGATCCATCCCTCGCCGACTATCTCAGGCAACGGCGCGAATCATGCCTCGTCCACGCAATCTACTAAGCGGCAGCTGCCCCCGCTCCCAAAAGGTAAACCGGCAGCAAGAGCCCCTTGACATCCTTCCCATTCCTCCTCAGCGCGCCATCGCATGGCCTCAGCCCTTAGGAACGGCGGCTGGAAGCCGCCTGCATCACCTCTAACGCCACCGCCACGCGTATTATCCCGTCGGCGGCTGGAAGCCGCCGCTCCTATTGCCGCCTTACGGTATCCAATCGAAAAAGAGCTTGCAGACTTTATTCCCTCACAGAAACCGATGCCGATAGTCATAAAATATAAAAATAGATAGCCCGGTGTTTAAATTTTATAAAACAAGCATATTATATTATCGCTTTTTGCCGTTTTGCATGAATATACAGAAAATAATGATTACCTTTGTGGTGAATTATTCGCGTATATTTATAAATCCCAAAACCAAACCAATGGATATCAACAAGATTGTGGTGGATTTTGCCAAAGAAGAGCATGCTCATTTTGCCCCCCGCATCTGCGACCTGATATATGAATCGGCCTTGCAGCGCGGCACAGGCATTGCCCGACGTTCAAACGAATATATAGCGGCAAAAATCACCGGTGGTAAAGCAGTGGTTGCCCTCGACGGTGACAAGATTGTAGGCTTCAGCTATATCGAATGTTGGGGGCACGGCGATTTCGTCGCCACTTCCGGTCTCATTGTCGACCCGGCCTACCGTCATCTCGGCCTCGCGGCACAAATCAAGCAAAAGACATTCGAACTGGCTCGTACACGGTTCCCTTTTGCCAAGATTTTCAGTATCACCACTTCGCTCCCGGTGATGAAATTGAATTCGCGCATGGGATATAAACCTGTCACCTTCTCGGAGCTGACCGACGATGAAGAATTCTGGCAGGGATGTCAGGGTTGCGTCAACTTCGACATACTCCAGCGCAACAACCGCCGAATGTGTCTGTGCACCGGCATGCTTTTCGACCCCGCGCAGCCGGCTGAAAACACCGCTGCCACACCTTATATAATGGCGTTCGGCAACAAACTGAAAAAACTTTTCAGAATCAAACGATAACATTTCCTCACTCACAAATTTCTTCACAACATACGACCCACATGAAACAGAAAAAGAAAAAAGTGGTGCTTGCCTTCAGCGGAGGCCTCGACACCTCATTTTGCGCAAAATATCTTTCAGAGGACCTCGGCTATGAGGTCCACACCGCAATTGCCAACACCGGCGGATTCTCCGACGCCGAACTAGAAGAGATCCGTCGCCGCGCACTCCGCCTCGGTGCCGCATCGCATGCCGCACTCGATGTCACCGCCGACTATTACAACAAAAGCATCCGCTATATGATCGCCGGCAACGTACTGCGCGGAGGCACCTACCCCATCAGCGTATCGTCGGAACGTATCTTCCAGGCTATGGCTATCATCGACTATGCCAAGAGCATCGGCGCCGATGCCGTGGCCCACGGCTCCACAGGCGCCGGCAACGATCAGGTGCGCTTCGATCTCACATTTCAGATCATGGCACCCGGCATAGAGATCATCACACCGACACGCGACATGACGCTCACACGCGAATACGAGATCGACTATCTGAAGCGTCACGGCTACGAAGCCGACTTCAAGAAGATGGAATACTCCATCAACAAAGGTCTCTGGGGCACGAGCATCGGCGGCAAGGAAACGCTCAAATCGGAGCAGACGCTGCCCGACTCCGCCTATCCCAGCCAAGTCACCGAGACCGAGCCGCGTTCGCTGAAAATCACTTTTGAGAAAGGCGAAGTGACCGCCGTCGACGGTGTCCCCTATTCCGACCGCATCGCCGCAATCCGCAAGATCGAGGAGATCGGAAGCGCCTACGGCATCGGCCGCGACATGCACATCGGCGACACCATCATCGGCATCAAAGGCCGCGTGGGATTCGAGGCCGCAGCACCGATCCTCATCATCAACGCCCACAAGATGCTTGAAAAGCATGTGCTCACCAAATGGCAGCTCTACTGGAAAGATCAGATCGGCACATGGTATGGCATGTTCCTCCACGAAGCCCAGTATCTCGACCCGGTGATGCGCGACATGGAAGCCTTCCTTGAATCGACACAGCAGCACGTGAGCGGTACGGTAGAGATCACCCTCCGTCCGCAGAGCTTCACCCTCGTAGGCGTCGATTCGCCCTTCGATCTCATGAAAACCGACTTCGGCGAATATGGCGAAGTCAATAAAGCTTGGTCGGCCGACGACGTCAAAGGCTTCACCACAATCATGGCCAACCCGATGAAGATCTACTACAACGTTACCGAACGCGCCATTAAGAAATGAACAAAATAAAAATAGGCATTATCGGCGGCGCGGGCTACACCGCGGGCGAGCTGCTTCGCCTGCTCATCAACCACCCGCAGGCCGAAATCGTATTTGTCAATTCCGAAAGCAACGCCGGAAACCCGCTGACACAGGTCCACGAAGGGCTCTACGGCGAAACCGACATGCGGTTCACCGACCGGGCGCCGCTCGATGCGATCGACTGCCTTTTCCTGTGCTCAGGTCATGGCGCAAGCAGCGAATTCTGGAAGACGCGCCATCGGCCCGACAATCTAAAGGTGATCGACCTGTCGCAGGACTTCCGCGACGAATCGGAAGGCTACATCTACGGTCTGCCGGAGCTCAGCAGAGATCGCATAAAAGCCACCGGCCTGCTTGCCAATCCCGGATGCTTCGCCACGGCAATCCAGCTCGCACTGCTGCCGCTGGCCAAGGCCGGCCTGCTCACCGAGGACATCCACGTCACCGGTATCACCGGCTCGACCGGCGCCGGCGTCAAGCCTGCAGCTACGACACATTTCAGCTGGCGCGACAACAACATGTCGGTCTACAAAGCCTTCGAGCACCAGCATCTGCTCGAGATCAACCGCTCGCTCCGTAAGCTTCAGGGCGACAGTCTCGGCGAGATCGATTTCCTGCCGATGCGCGGCGACTTTCCCCGCGGCATCTTCGTCACCGCCTACACCCGCTGCGGCCTGAGCGCCGACGAGGCCACAAAACTCTACTCGGAATTCTATGCCGGCGCACCGTTCGTTCACCTCACCGACAAGCCGCTCGATCTCAAACAGGTGGTCAACACCAACAAATGCCTTCTGTGGATCGAGAAACACGGCGACAAACTGCTCGTGCTCAGCGCCATCGACAACCTCCTGAAAGGTGCGTCGGGACAGGCCGTCGAAAACATGAATCTGATGTTCGGCCTCGATGAGACCACCGGGCTGCGGCTCAAGCCATCGGCCTTCTGACAGAACAAAAGCAAAACCAACGACAATGAAACTTTTTGACGTTTATTCATTATATGAAATCGAGCCGGTACGAGGCAGCGGCAGCTATGTCTACACCTCCGACGGCACCGAGTATCTCGACCTCTACGGCGGCCATGCCGTAATCTCGATAGGCCATGCCCATCCCCGCTACACCGAAGCCATCGCCGGACAGGTGAGCCGTCTCGGTTTTTATTCCAATTCCGTTGAAAACTCGCTTCAGCACATCCTTGCCGAGAAGCTCGGACGGCTGTCGGGCTACGACGACTATTCACTCTTCCTGTGCAACAGCGGGGCCGAGGCCAATGAGAATGCCATGAAGCTGGCTTCGTTCCACACCGGACGCTCCAAGATTCTGGCTTTCGACAAAGCATTCCACGGACGCACATCCGGCGCCGTCGCAGCCACCGACAACCCCTCGATTGTGTCGCCGTTCAACCGCACCGACCACATCGAATTCGCACCGCTCAACGCCGCCGACATCGTCGAGCAGAAACTCCGCTCGGGCGAGTTCGCCGCCGTGATCATCGAAGGCATACAGGGCGTAGCCGGCATTCGCATGCCCGATGACGGTTTCATGCGCCGGCTCCGTGAGCTGACCCGCGAAACAGACACAATGCTCATCGTCGACGAGATTCAGTCGGGCTACGGTCGCTCCGGCCGCTTCTTTGCCCATCAGTATTCCGGTATCCGCCCCGACATCATCACATGCGCAAAAGGAATAGCCAACGGATTCCCGATGGGCGCCGTGCTCATCTCCCCCGAATTCGAAGCGCGGAAAGGGATGCTCGGCACCACATTCGGCGGCAACCATCTGGCATGCGCCGCCGCCATTGCCGTCCTCGATGTCATGGAAAGCGAGAATCTTATCGACAACGCTCACACCGTCGGAGAATATCTCCTCGATGAACTCAGGCAGATACCGCAGTTTGCCGGCGTGCGCGGCCGGGGCCTCATGATAGGCTTCGACATCGACGGAGCGGCCGCCGACCTCCGCCGCCGCCTTTTGTTTGAAAAACACATCTTCACCGGAGGTGCCGGCACACACACCGTGCGCCTGCTTCCCGCCCTTGGATTAAGCAAAGAGCAGGCCTCCGCATTCATTAAAGCTTTGAAAGAAATATTATGAACAAATTTACTACCGTACAGGATATTGGCTCACTGCACGACGCAGTTAAAGAAGCGCTCGAAGTAAAGGCCGACCGGTTTGCATGGCAGCATCTCGGACGCAACCGCACCCTGCTGATGATTTTTTTCAACTCGTCGCTGCGCACCCGTCTGAGCACTCAGAAAGCGGCGATGAATCTCGGCATGAACGTGATCGTGCTCGACGTCAATCAGGGCGCCTGGAAACTCGAAACCGAGCGCGGCGTAATCATGGACGGTGACAAAGCCGAACATCTGCTCGAAGCAATCCCCGTAATGGGCTGCTATTGCGATATCATAGGCGTGAGATCATTTGCCGGACTCACCGACCGCGACGCCGACTATCAGGAACGAGTCATCGATCAGTTTATCCGCTATTCCGGCCGCCCGGTGTTCAGCATGGAAGCCGCCACACGTCACCCGCTCCAGAGCTTCGCCGACCTGATCACGATTGAAGAATTCAAGACCAAAGAGCGCCCCAAAGTAGTGCTCACCTGGGCACCGCACCCTAAAGCACTGCCGCAGGCCGTGGCCAACTCTTTCTGCGAATGGATGAATCAGACCGACTGCGATTTTGTGGTGACGCACCCCCAAGGCTATGAGCTGGCACCGTCGTTCGTCGGCAACGCCCGCGTTGAATATGATCAGCGCAAAGCCTTTGAAAACGCCGATTTCATCTATGCCAAAAACTGGTCGGCATACGCCGGCGACAACTATGGCAAGGTGCTCTCCACCGACCGTTCGTGGACCGTCGATAGCGAAAAAATGGCCCTCACCGACAACGCGTTTTTCATGCACTGCCTGCCTGTTCGACGCGGCATGATCGTCACCGACGAGGTGATCGAATCGCCCCGCAGCATCGTGATTCCCGAAGCGGCCAACCGCGAGATCTCGGCGCAGACCGTGCTTAAACGTATGCTTGAATCTTTATAACCGACACGCTATGCCTTACAGAATAAGAGTCGTTAAAATCGGCGGAAATGTAGTTGACAATCCGGAAGCGCTTGCAACGTTTGTCAGCGACTTCAAACGTCTTGCCGGACCGAAGATTCTCGTACACGGCGGAGGCAAAGAGGCCACCCGCCTCAGCGCCGCCCTCGGCATCGAAACGCACATGATCGAAGGACGCCGTGTTACCGACGCCGACACGCTCGACGTCGTCACGATGGTCTATGCCGGACTGATCAACAAACGCATCGTAGCCCGTATGCAGGCCATCGGCCTCGATGCCATCGGCCTCAGCGGCGCCGACGCCGGACTGGTGACGGCCTCACGCCGCAGTCCCGTTCCCGTCGACTATGGTTTCGTTGGCGATATCGACCCGATGGATGTCAATGAGACGGTGCTCACGATGCTCCTCAAACAGAATCTCACGCCGGTGATCTGCGCCATCATGCACGACGGCAACGGCACGCTGCTCAACTGCAATGCCGACACAGTCGCCTCAGCCGTGGCCGCATCGCGCATCTCGCCGGTCGACCTTATCTACTGCTTCGAAAAGCCGGGCGTGCTCGCCGATGCCGACGACGATTCCACGCTCATACGCACCATTGACAGCGACAGCTTCGACGACCTGCGCCAGCGCGGCATAGTCAGCAAAGGCATGATACCCAAGATCGACAACGCGCTGAAAGCCATCCGCGCCGGAGTTTCGGGCGTATATATAAAGAGTGCCGCCAACCTTCTGAACGCGACGGGCACATCAATCATGCTATGACCGAATCGTCCCTGCAACTGTTGCAACGCCTCATCGCCACGCCCTCTGTTTCACGCGAAGAAACAGCGGCGGCCGATATTGTCGAATGCCATCTCCGTCAAGCCGGCATCGACGTCCGCCGCATCCATAACAACGTGTGGGCCACCAACCGGCACTTCTCGCCCGGACGCCCCACGCTCCTCCTCAATTCGCATATCGACACCGTGCGGACTGCCGCATCCTGGACACGCGACCCCCACTCGCCCGACATTGCCGACGGACGCCTCTACGGCTTAGGCAGCAACGATGCCGGCGCCTCTGTGGTATCACTGATCGCTATTTTCTGCGAATACTACGACAGCCATCTGCCCTTCAACCTTCTGCTGGCCATCACGGCCGAAGAGGAAGTGATGGGCGAAAAAGGCATGCGCGCATTCCTGCCGCACCTGAAAGAGCAGGGCATCGGCATCGACATGGCATTGGTCGGCGAGCCTACCGGCATGCGACCGGCCATAGGCGAACGCGGCCTCCTCGTACTCGATGCCGTGACACGCGGCGTAAGCGGCCATGCGGCGCGCGACGAGGGCGTCAACGCGCTCTACAAAGCCATCGCCGACATCGACCGGCTGCGCAACTTCAAATTCCCCCGCCAGAGCGCCGGACTCGGTCCGGTGAAAATCTCTGTCACTCAGATAGAATGCGGCACACAGCACAACGTGATCCCCGACATCTGCCGATGGGTTGTCGACGTGCGCACCACCGATGCCTACAACAACGAACAGACAGCCCGAATGCTCGATGAGGCCGTGGAATCGCAGCTCACGCCGCGCTCCACACGCGTCTGGGCCTCGCTCATCGACGCCGCGCATTCCCTCCGCATGGCCGCCGAAAAGGCCGCCGGCGAATCATTCGTGTCGCCGACAACATCAGATATGGCGCTGATGCACGATATCCCTTCGCTGAAGATAGGCCCGGGGCTGTCGGCTCGCAGCCACACGGCCGACGAATACATCCGCATCGACGAGCTTGAAGAAGCTCCGTCGGTCTACCGCAACATATTAAACAATCTCTCAAAGATATTACACGCATGAAACTATGGAACAAGGGCTTCGAGCCCGACGAAATGATAGAAGAATTCACCGTGGGCCACGACCGCGAACTCGATATGAAGCTGGCACGCTACGACGTGCAGGGATCGCTCGCCCACATCAAGATGCTTCAGAGCATCGGTCTGCTCACTGCCGACGAACTCACCCTCCTCACCGACGCGCTCAATGATATTGCAGCCATGATCGAGCGCGGCGAATTTGTCATCGAGCCGGGCGTTGAGGACGTTCACTCTCAGGTAGAATTCCTTCTCACCCGCCGCCTTGGCGATGTAGGCAAAAAAATCCATTCCGGACGCTCGCGCAACGATCAGGTGCTCGTGGACCTCAAGCTGTTCATGCGTGAAGAGCTCCGCACCATCGCGCAGTCGGTGTCCCGTCTGTTCGACAAGCTGCAGCAGCTCAGCGAACGATATAAAGATGTGCTCATGCCGGGCTACACCCATCTTCAGGTGGCGATGCCCTCGTCGTTCGGCCTCTGGTTCGGAGCCTACGCCGAGGCACTGACCGACGACATGCAGATGCTTGTGGCCGCCTACAACATCGCCAACCAGAACCCGCTCGGCTCAGCTGCCGGTTACGGCTCGTCGTTCCCCCTCGACCGTGAGATGACCACGCGCGAGCTCCGTTTTGCCGATCTCCACTACAACGTCGTGGCCGCCCAGATGAGCCGTGGCAAGACCGAACGCGCCGCCGCCATGGCGATAGCATCGATAGCATCGACGCTCGGCCGCTTCGCAGCCGATGTGTGCATGTTCAACTGCCAGAATTTCGGCTTCATATCATTCCCCAAAGAGTTCACCACCGGCTCGAGCATCATGCCCCACAAAAAGAATCCCGACGTCTTCGAGATTATGCGCGGCAAATGCAACCGCCTGCAGTCTGTGCCCAATGAAATAGCCCTGCTCACCACCAATCTCCCGCTGGGCTACAACCGCGACCTCCAGCTGCTCAAGGACATCACCTTCCCCGCCACCGACGATCTGCGCCGCTGCCTCGAGATATGCACGATGATGCTCGAGCATATCATCGTCAACGAAAACATCATCGACAATCCGCTCTACGATTACATGTTCACCGTCGAGGATGTCAACCGCCTCACACTTCAGGGCATGCCGTTCCGCGATGCCTACAAAGCCGTAGGCATGGCCGTTGAGCGCGGCGAATACCGCCCTACCCGCAGCGTCAGCCACACCCACGTCGGCAGCATCGGCAACCTGTGCACCGACCGCATCCGCGCCAAGATGCAACAGTTGCTCGACCGTATCCTCGGCTAACGACACAAACCGATCGAAATAGCGACAGGGCGGTGTGATCCAACGATCACACCGCCCTGTCCGGGAATACGGTTTTATAGTGTCGGTTATTTCTTCTGATTCAGCACCGACTGCTCGGGAGCAAGAATCGTGATCCACATGAAGTATGTGATAGCGAAGTTGATGAGACCGATAAGGATAGCGGCAAGTTTTGCATTTTCCATCTGTAAGATGATGAAAAGGAAGATGCCTATAACAAACACGCGGAAAACGCCAACCCATATAGGCCATGATTTTGCAAAATTGGAAGTCGTGATGCGGTCATCACCGATCAGAACAGCCGGAGAAATAATGAACAGAATCGCACCGATCGACAAAATGACGCTGTTTGAAATCAAGCGGCTCGGATTATATAAGACTCCGATACCCGAATCTACAGTGATAATGCCGAGAAGCACAAGAACTTCTGCAAGAATAAAGAGTATCGACGTGCGTTTGAGGCAAGTTGATTTTGTGGTGGAAAACAACTGGAAAAAGCCGAAGATTGTAAGGCTCGACGACAGAAGCATCATGATGATATAGTATGCTTTTGAAGTGATCTCTGCAAGCGGGCCAAGTATTACCAGCAGCAGATTAAAAACGAGAGAACCAAGGAGGATGAACTGAAGCGCTTGGCCACATTTGCCTGTGAAGGGGGGCTACGAAATCAATCTGTTGACCGCGAGCCGGAGTTGGTTGGTTTTGCATAATAAAATGGGATTAATTGGTATTAAACTTTGCAAATATAAGCTAACAAAGCATCAAAACCAAACTTTTCATCATGAAAGTTTGGTTTTGATGTAAATAATATAATATGAGCACTGTTTGGGTTAATCCTTGACAAGCGCCATGATGTCGTCGACGATCTGACCGGGTGTAAGGTGGTTGGCTTTCAGTATTTCGCCATAGTCATACCGGTCGGCAAACTCTTTCTTCATGCCGTAGCATTTCACGCGCATCGGCATCTGGCCGTAGAAGCGGGCCACTTTTTCGCCATAGCCGCCGTCGAGCACGCCGTCTTCGAGCGTCACCACAAGATTGTGATCCTCGGTCAGCTCGAGAAGCAGCTGATCGTCGAGGCCGCTGAGGAACCGGGGATTGATGAGCGTGGCGTCGATACCCTTTCCTTTCAGCTGCGCAACGACCTGTTCGCCAAGACCGAAGAAAGCGCCTGCGCCTATCACTGCCACGCCTTCGCCGCGATGAGCCACATAGTAGGCATTGATATCGGAATAATCCGAAGGATATTTGCGGCCCGTGCTCATCACGTTGCATCCCGGCACGCGGATGGCAACGGGATGTTTGTCCTGCTTCATCGCCCAGTCGAGCATCGCCATATATTCTTCCAGACAGGTGGGAGCCAGATACACTATGCCGGGGATGTTGCTTACGAGAGCTATATCAAACCAGCCGAGGTGCGTCACGTCGTTCATGCCGCAGATAGTACCGTAGAAAATGCCTATCACGGCAGGCGAACCGTTGATCGACAGGTCCTGCGACAGCTGGTCGTAGGCACGCTGCAAAAACGAAGAATAAATCGCCACAACCGGATGCAGTCCGCCAACCGCCAGACCTGCTGCAAAGGTCACTGCATGCTCTTCCGCAATACCAACGTCAAAAAACCGTTCGGGGTATGCC
>OHEJ01000439.1_pt1 | contig 15985 bp, 16 predicted proteins | sample 1567261 | NCBI WGS metagenome assembly OHEJ01 (sample SAMEA3879550, study PRJEB24766) | human gut metagenome | biome: human-associated habitat; feature: feces | place: USA | collected 1985/1987 | reverse complement strand
GTTTCAAAACAAGCTCTCGCTCTATCAATAATGTGGAAAATTTACCTGGAATCCCTCTAATAATCTATACCGTTTTCCATTGATAAAAAATGTAACAGAAAAAAATCAATTCGTCAATCACTTTTTTTCCGTTTCTGCAGGGTCTTGCTCACATGGAAATACGCCGGAATAAGGAAAATATCCGCCATTATCCAGGCAAAGGGGCTGCCGAGACACACGCCGGTAAAACCGATAAACGGCACCAGCCCGAATCCTGCCGCAGACCTTGCCACCATTTCAAACACACCCGCTAAAATAGCAAACTTCGGGAAGCCCATACCCTGAATCAGGAAGCGGATAATGTTGACCAGCGCAAGCGGAAAGAAGAACAGGGTGTTCAAAAGCAGGAACTTGTGCACATCCCCGATAATGCTTAACTCGTCCTTTTTCACAAAAAGTGTTGCCAGGGCATCCCCGAAGAACACTGCGAGCAGAAGCGCCATGGCAGAATATACCGCACCCAGAATTATGCAGGATTTCAACCCCTTTCCGATACGTTCTAACTTTCCGGCGCCCACGTTCTGTCCGCCGTAAGTTGCCATAGTCGAACCCATGGCGTCATACGGACATGCTAAGAAGCTGACAATTCTGCCGCCCGCCGTCATGGCTGCCACCGCCGCAGAGCCTAAGGTATTGGCTGCGGCCTGCAGGATAACGCTGCCGATTGCCGTGATGGAGTACTGCAGTCCCATGGGCACACCCATGCCGCACAAAGACAGCATCATGTGACCGTCCATAGCCCATTCTTCTTTGCGGATGCGCAGAACTCCAAATTTTTTCACCATATAAATCAGGCACGCCACACCGGAAACGCCCTGGGAAATAACAGTTGCCCAGGCCGCTCCCGCCACGCCCATGTGCAGGCTGATGATAAAGTACAAATCCAGCACAATGTTGATAACGGAGGAAAGCACCAGAAAAATGACCGGTGTTTTGCTGTCGCCGGTGGCACGGATAACGCCTGCCACAATATTATATAAATAAACCGTTGGAATACCTAAGAAAATTATGAAAATATATTCATAGGCGCCATCTATAATGTTCTCGGGAGTTCTCATCCAGATTAAGATATCCCGGCAAAGTACCGCCGTTGCCACGGTCATGACTACAGAAAAAATAATGCCCAGCCATACACAGTTTGCCACATATTTTCGCATGCCCACATAGTCCTGAGCCCCGAATTTGTGGGAAACGGGGATGGAAAAGCCGTTGCAGACACCCATGCAGAAGCCTATGACCAAGAAGTTTATGGAACCGGTCGCGCCTACAGCCGCCAGATCGTCCACGCCTAAAAACCGGCCCACTATCATGGTATCCACCAGATTATAAAATTGCTGGAATAAAAAACCGAACAGCAGGGGAATCGCAAAATTCAGTATCAGTTTCATGGGATTTCCATTGGTTAAATCCTTGGTCATAATTATCCTTCCTCCATTTTTTGGTATTACTTTATTTGTTTCTTTTAGTATTTCTTTATCTGTTTCTTTGGGTACCTTTTTATTCATTTGTCAGAAATTGTTTTATTCTTTTCCAACCATGAATATATACAGCAAAGGCAACAAAATTGCAAGAGATTTTTTGTGAATTTTTTATGACATCGGAAAAGTAAAATGTGGTATGATGAAAGAAAATCTACGGAAAGGCTTGGAGATTTTATGGATTCTACATTGAAAAGAACCTGGGCGGAAATCGACCTTGACGCTCTTGCCCATAATTATACGGTTCTGCGCAATCGGATTGGCGCGGATGTGAAATTTTTAGGAGTGGTAAAGGCGGATGCCTACGGACACGGTTCCGTGCAGGTCAGCCGGCTTTTACAGGAGATGCATGCGGACTACCTGGCTGTCAGCAGCATTGATGAGGCCGTCGAGCTTCGCCACAATGACATTACCATGCCGATTTTAATCTTGGGTCACACCCCGAAGGAACAGGTCGGCCGGCTTATCAAATACAACATCACCCAGGCGGTTACCTGCAAGGCAAAAGCACTGGAATACAGCGAAGAAGCCGTCCGTTTAGGCGGCACCCTTAAGATCCACATCAAGGTGGACACCGGCATGTCCCGCCTCGGTTATCTGTGCGACGGCGATTATTTTGATACCGGTGTGGAGGGCATCTGCGAGGGCTGTTCCCTGCCGGGACTGGATGCGGAAGGCATTTTCACCCACTTTGCCGTTTCCGATGAACCGGGCGAACAGTGCGAAGCCTACACCAGACATCAATTCCAGTTATTTACGGATGTTATTGCAAAGGTAGAGGAAAAACTGGGCAGACGGTTTTTAATTCGCCACTGCGCCAACACCGGCGCCGTTGCCCGCTATCCCGAAACCTGGCTGGACATGGTCCGTCCGGGACTGCTTTTGTACGGCTACGGAGAATTTGCCGAAGAATTGGGACTCCTGCCCGTCATGAGTTTAAAAGCCACCGTCAGCACCATCAAGACCTATCCCGCCGGTACGGCTGTCAGCTACGGCGGCATTTACGTCACCGACAAAAAGACCCGCATGGGCGTTATTCCCTACGGTTACGCAGACGGATTTTTCCGCTGTCTGTCCAACCGCTGCAGCCTGATGACATCCGAAGGGCCTGTTCCCCAGCGCGGCAAAATCTGCATGGACATGTGCATGATTGATTTGACCGACAAAATGGGCGTGGATGTTGGCAGCGAAGTGGAAATCTTCGGTCGCCGCAATTCCATCAACGACCTGGCCACCCTGGCAGGCACCATTCCCTACGAACTGACCTGCGCTGTAAGCAAGCGCGTTCCCCGTATCTATTACCGGAACGGCAAGATAGTGGAAAAAGAACTGCTGCTACGCGGATAGGGAATTACTTTTTGACTTTTTAATAAGATATTGCCTGCTGAGTCAAACCGTAACATCGGAAAAAGAAGTTCTATTTGACTCCCTGGCGCCAAGGTTGCTACAGAGTCAAACTTTCCAAAAACATTTCAGGGAAAACTTTGACCCGGGCAACAAAAAATTCCACAGAGTCAAACTCCCTCAAATCTTTTCAAGTAAAAATTCCACAGAGTCAAAGTAGCTATCTCTTCAGAATGCCCATTGTTTGACTCTGTGGAAAGAAACCTTAAAACAAGTCAAAAGCTTACCAACAAAAATTTCTTTTCATTTGACTCTGTTGAAACAAATGCCCATAAGAGTCAAACAGAACCCCCAAAAATACTTTCTGTATTTGACCCCATGATAAGATATTTCCTACAGAGTCAAATTTGACCCGGAAAATGAAAGTTCATTATCCTTTACATTTACATTTTCTTTTTATTTTACTTCTGCTTTTTCAAAGGCTGCCAACTCCGGGTGCAGCCTTTTTTCTTCGGTGTAATTCTCATAAGCAGGTCGTGTGTGCTTCTCTTTGCTCCATTCTTCCTCTGCCACCGGCTTCCAGTCCTCTGCATATTTTTTACATTTCTCGCATAAATGCTCTACCGACTCCGGGGACTCCACATTGGTCTGGTGTGCTCCGGTTGCATGCACCATCTGTACCAGCAAATCAGGATTTTCCAGCATGGGGCAAGGTCTTAAGTGGTTTCTGTTGAACGGCTGTCCCTCGTGATATGCCATAAACAGCGGACTCTGCAGTATTTCCAGAATAGTATGGGTTTTAATATTCGTATTGGAAAAATGAATAAATACACAAGGCTCCGCATCGCCGTTGGAATTGATATGGAAGTAGTTTCTGCCGCCTGCAATGCAGCCGCCCACGTATTCGCCGTCATTCTGGAAGTCCATGGGATAAAACGGAATGTCCGATTTGTCGGAACGGATTTCCCTTATACGGTGTATCATGTACCGTCTCTGTTCCGGGGTCGGCATCAGCTCCGGCACCGCATTGTTTCCCACCGGCATAAAGTGGAAATAAAATCCGAAATGAGCACCCTTGTCCGCTAACATCCGCAAGAATTCATCGGAGGTAACCGCCTCAATATTGTCCCTCGTATAACAGATGGAAGTACCGAAAATAATACCATATTCCTTCAGTAGGTCCATGGCATGCATGGCTGCCGCATAGTGTCCTTCCCCTCTCCGTGCGTCATTGGTATCGGGCGTGCCCTCAATAGACAGCATAAATGTAACATTTCCTAACTTCTGCACCTGTCTGCACACTTCTTCGGTAATCAGGGTCGAATTGGAATACAGGGCAAAGAAGCAGTCATCATGCTTTTCCGCCAGTCTGGCGATTTCGTTCCACTTCACCATGGGTTCGCCACCGGTACACATATAAAGATGAACGCCCAGTTCTTTTCCTTCCGTCACGATTTTGTCCATTTCTTCGTAGGTCAGCGAAGATTTTCTGCCATAGGTGCCGGACCAGCAGCCCTTGCAATGCATGTTACATGCCATGGTCGGGTCAAACAAAATCAGCCAGGGAATGTTGCAGTGGTATTTTTCCCTGCTTTCCCGTATCTGCTTTGTGCCCCTGAAAAATGCCTCGTATCCAAGACTCATCAGGAATTTTCTGCCGTATTCCGGGTTGGTGTTGTCCAAAATCCGGTTGATAGTTTTCATCCAGCGGTTCTCGGGATTTGCTACATATGCATGCATCGCTTCCGCCTGCTCCTTGGAAAAATCCTTATAAAACTTTGTCGCCAGATCCACTAATTTTCCGTATATTTCCGCCCTTTCTTCGTAGGTATCCGCTTTTTCTATATTTTTCATAATCCGGTCCGCCATTGCAGACACAGCGTGCTTTTCTGCTGAATAAGATAAGTCCTTTACAAAATTTGCCATATCCGTTCTCCTTTGTAAATACATTTGCCACGGCAGTCATACTACAGTCTGCCATCTGCTTTCCTATAATTTACAGGACCACGGCTTTTTTTCATACAGACAAAATAAGAGCCGTGGTCTGAAAAACAGACACCGCCCCTGTTTTGTCTGAATTTATGTACTTATTTTCTGCGTACCGTTAATGCAAAAAATTCAGGCAGACCTGCTTAAGTCTGCCTGCTTTCTTTGCCGTTCGTTTAACCGGACAAGTGTTGCTTTCTTTGTTTCCTCCGGCTTTCTTACGATGTCCTCCAGACCGGCTCCGTAGAGCTCCATAAGAGCAAACATCGTGTCCGCCTGTGGATAACCTTTTCCGCGCTCGTATTTATACACAGCCTGTACGGACCCAAGGCATAAATATTCCCGCACATCTTCTACCGTAAGGTGATTTGCCTCACGCAGCCGCCGCAAGTTCTGTCCGATAACCTGTATGTCGTATTCCGGTCTGCAATCCATGATGTTCCTCCTTTTCTGTATCTGTACTTTCTGCATCCGAAAAGCTGCTACCTCTTTTCGGGTATTCGCTTTCTGCAATGCAAGTGTCTCCTTGCTTTCTCGTGCTTACGTCCAGTAAGGCTTCTGGTCTTTATGGGTGTAGCCTTTTAACTTTTCCCGGTAATCACTCACCCTGTTTTCATAATACAAACAGTTTTTTTCTTTCAGACGCCCCTGCTCCTTCATTTCTGTAAACCTGCTTTCAAGCTCTTGAAAATCTGCCTGCGCATTGTCCTTATAATTGTTTGACATGTTCATGTCAATTCTGGTCATCAGCGCATCCAATTCTTTTTCATATCTGCTCTTAAAGAGAACCATATTCTGTTTCCTTTCTTCCTGCCCAATTTTCCTTTTGGGTATAGGAAACTTTTTTTCCTCACTATACCCAACTTGCTTTGATTTCTTTCTTATCGGGACGCTTTGAAATTATAAATGGGTTTCATAATGTCAATGATATCCACGGAGTCTTTGATAACATCAATAATATCATCCAGTGATTTATATGCCATAGGGGACTCATCCAGCGTGTATTCATTGACAGAAGTGGTATAAATTCCTTTCATGGACTCTTCGTATTCTTTCATGCCGAGCTTTGCCTTGGCATCCGTCCGAGACATCAGACGGCCGGCGCCGTGGGGCGCCGAAAAATTCCAGTCAGGATTTCCCTTTCCTACGGCAAGAACACTGCCGTCCCTCATGTTAATGGGAATTAATACCTTTTCGCCCTTGTGTGCCGCTATGGCTCCTTTTCGCAAAATCATTTCTTCCGTATCAATGTAATTATGAATGGTGTGGAACGCTTCTCCGCCTGTCATGCCGGTTCTTTCCAGAAGGAGTTCCGCCATCTTTTCCCTGTTTCTTTTGGCAAAAGCCTGGCAGATAACCACATCATGCAGATAATCTTCCAGATATCGTCCGCTCAGATAGCAAAGGTCCTCCGGCATCGTGGGTTCCGACTCATACACCTTAAAATGAAGCTGCTTTAAGGCTTCCTGTATTTCTTTCCTGCGTCCCTGTTCCTTGTAGGTGCGGATGATTTCCTCCCTCTTTTCCAGATATTCCCCATAACCTCTGTCCAGATTGACCGCCAGCTTCTGATAAAGCTCCGCGACCTGTTTTCCCAGATTCCGGGAACCGGAATGGATAACAAGATATTTGGTTCCGTCAGAGGCCTCATCAATTTCTATGAAATGGTTGCCGCCTCCAAGGGTTCCTAAGGATTTTGCCAGTCTTTTCGTTTCCTTTAACTGCCTGTAACAAACGAGATCTGTCAAATCAAAACGCTCTATTCTGCCGTCCCAGATATCCCTTCCCGAAGGAATAAAGTGGGCTGCTTCATCCACTTTTTCAAAATCAATATCGGCTTTTCCTAAATTCACCGTATACATACCGCAGCCGATGTCCACGCCTACCACGTTGGGGACAGCTTTCCCGTTAATCGTCATGGTGGTACCGATGGTGCAGCCTTTTCCCGCATGCACATCCGGCATAATACGGATTTGGGACCCCTCCGTCATGGGATAATCGCACATCCGTCTGATTTGCTCTATGGCTTCCTCCTCCACTACCTTTGCGTAGCAGAGCGCTGTATTCATCTTTCCTTTAATCTCTATCATAGGATACTCCTTCCTGCCCGGCTCTGTCCTGTCTAATTATTTGCCTGCCGTGCCCGCTATTGTATATACCTGATAATCCTATCATAGAGTCTGTTTTCTTTTTTATCACGGAAAAAAAGTTGCGAACTCGTCGACGAGCGCCATTTGACGTTCCATTCTTTTCCTCAGTTCTTCGCGCATCCTGTCGGGAGCCGTCACCTCTATGTAGCTTCCGAAGGACAAAATCTGGATAAGCACATCCGTTTCATCATCCACATCGTATTCCAGTGTGACAAGATAATTTTCCGCATCCCGGCGCTCCACTTCTTTTTTATAGTGGGAAAACTTCATCATGGTGCGCTCCAACGCATTCCGTTCATTCATCAGCGTGAACTTCAGTACCTTTTTCTCCCGCTCCTTCAACCGGACATTCTCCGGAAATGTGTCTCTTAAAAGTTCGCACTGCACAATTCTTCCTAAATTAACGGTCTTAATGCTCTGCCTGTCCGCGCACAGCACCCGGAATTTGTCCTCTTTGTCGGAATACTCCAACTGAACCGGCTCCAGAATTTCACACCGTTTCTGCTCCCTGCTGTTCAGGAAAGTAACTTTCAATTTTCTTCTTTCTGCGATTGCCTGCCTGATTAGCCGGAAATTGGCAATATAGGCAGGGTCGTCGTAATCGTCCCCATCGACATACCGGTCAAAATACACTATATCCTCCGGGAAAAACAACGGCTCCGTGTCGGCGAGCTCCCGGGGACAGGCTGCTGCAAAATCTGCCTTTGACACGGCAGTGGCTGCTTGTTCTACATTCGTCCTGGCAAGGACAGCTTGTTCCGCATTCACCCCGGTAAAGTCAGTTTGTTCTGTATTCTCCGGCACAGGTTCCAAAAACAACTTTACCCGTTTATCCAGGAGAATGGTTTTCAGCCATCTTTTTTCCAGTATGGTCAGCGGCATATCCGGGGTGTGCTTTAAGGGTGTGTGCAGGTTTTCGTCTAAAAGCTGCCACTCCTGTTTTTTCAGCGCCGGTATCATAATAAGACTGCTTTCCTCAAAAGCAGTCTCCGCCACTATCTCATACATTTTCTTTTCCGTCAGCCCGCCTTCTATAGCCCGGTTCAGCATTTGCGCCACCGCCCGGTAATAGCAGCCGTAAATTTCATGAAAAAGCATTTTCGTCCTCGTATTGTTTCAACATTTTTACCATATCGATTTTGAGCTGGTTCTTCACGTCCTCGTTGTCGCAGCGTATCGCCTTGATACGCCCGAAGAAGGTCCTTATCCACGGCATCATCTCATAGGCATCCAGCACATCCGCCGAAAAACGGTAGGTTTCCTCATCCACTTTGGAAACGGTTCCGCATCTTTTTTCCCGTTCCAGCCTGCGTACGATAAATGCTTCGTCCGTCCCCACCAAAATATCCATTTCGATATGCTCGTACCGCCGGTACTTGGCACAGCTCACACCCCACATATGCTCTCCGGCACGTTCACACACCTTAAGAAGTCTGTCATAGTCCGCACAGACCTCCCCCACTTTTCCTTTTTGTATGTAATCCACCCGCAGGGAATAGGGTCTTAAATTGTCCGCATCCATACAGAACAAGTAATTGCGTCCTCCCTGTGTGCTTACATAAAGCTTGTAGGGAATTACCGTCTGTTGCTTCACACCTGCATCGCCCCGGCTGAACGAAGTAATCTCCAGTAACCGTTTTTCATGGATACCTTGTAAAATCAGCTCCGTGATTTCGGCATCGTAGGCGTTCATTATATAGTGATTTTTGAAAGTCAGATATTCTCCGGCGCAGTCATTCCTGCCGGGCAGACACTTTCCGTTTTCATGATTCCTGCCAGTCGGATAAGTTTGCTCTGCATCCGCCTGCATGCGGTCTTCCAGGTAGCTGCCTATCACGCCCAGCGGGCTTTCTTCCGTAAAAAATCGAATGGCTTCTTTATATTCCGTAAGGCATATTTCATCCTCCGAAAGCCGGTATGTGACCGTCCTGCCGCACTTTTCGGAAACGACTATCCCCAGCTCTTCGTATTCTATCAATTTTTTCCGAAGGGTGGACTCATCGAAGCTGATGGGATTCTGAAATGCTGTGAGATATTCCGTGTCCATAATCCGCAGAATATCTTTTAGCGAATAAGAATTGCCCGAAAGGATATCCAACAGCAGAAAATGCAGTGTAATATCCTTGTTAGTGAAGCTTTTGGCTTTGAACGCCTGATACAGCGGATTGTGGGTGACGCTCCTGCCCTCCAGGGAAATAAAGGCGTTTTTGCCGGAGGGAGTCTGGCGGAACGAGATCAGGCTGCCGAGGTAACTCTGAATACGGCGGCGCTCGTTGTCGTAACTGCGGGCGCTTTTCCTGTCATATTCTTCTCTGGTCTTGAAGCCGTACAAAAAGAAGTCGCGCATGTAGCCGCGGATATTGTCAAAATTTTTAATTAATTCCGAATAAGCCACGGCTGCCCTCCTTTCTCCGCACCTTCAAGACATCACCTTTTCCGCATACCGCTAACGCCGCTTTCGGCAAATCACTTCCGGCACGCTTTTTCCGTTTTATTAATCATAATAAGTAATAAAATCAGGAAAAATGCAAGGTATACAGGCATCAGTTTAAGGCTGATATAGTTGGCTATAAGTCCGAAAACGGGCGGCATAAAAGTGGAGCCCACATAGGCGCTTGCCATCTGGATGCCGATAATGCCCTGCGAATTTTCCGCCCCGAAATTATCGGGAGTGGAATGGATAATGCAGGGATACACCGGCGCACAGCCCAGTCCGATGATAACAAATCCCACGACTGCCGTAACAGTAAACGGCAGTGCAATGCATACCACACCCGCAAGCGCAATGCTGACACCCAGCCGTATCATCTTATTGTCGCCCAGCTTGTCGGATATAAAGCCTGATAAAAATCTACCTGTGGTAATGCCGATAAAAAACAGCGAACCGTATGCCGCTGCTTTTTCATTGCTAATCCCTCTTGTGCCTTCCAGGTAACTGCTTGCCCACAGCATGGTGGTAGATTCCGCCGCACAGTATGCCAGAAAGCCCAGCAAAAGGTAGGGCACTCCTTTTATTTTGAGGGCACCCCTTACTCCTAAAAGCGTAGTTTCCCCGCTCTCTGTCTCCGTCTGTTTGTTGACCTTCCATAACGGAAGTGTCACCAGTATTACCGCTGCAATGGCAAACTGCAGGTAGGAAACGGTACGGTAGCCGTTCGTCCAGGTGCTGTGCAGCAGGGCATAACTCATAATGTACGGGCTGACAATCGTACCCACGCCCCAGAAACAGTGCAGCCAGCTCATGTGACGGGAACTGTAATGCAATGCCACATAGTTGTTCAGCGCCGCATCAATAGCGCCGGCGCCCAGACCATAGGGAATTGCCCAAAGGCACATCTGATAAAATTCCGTAACGGTAGAAAAACCAAATAAGGCAACGGCCGTGAGCAGGACGCTTACGAACGTTACCGTTTTGGTCTTAAACCGTTTGGTCAGTCTTTCGGACAACAGTCCCGAGATAATGGTGCCACCCGAAATAATCATGGACACCATGCCCATATAGGAAAGCGGCACACCGAAAGCCACGCGGATGGTCGGCCATGCCGAGCCCAGCAGTGAGTCGGGCAGTCCCAGACTGATAAAAGCTAAATAAATAACTGCTAAAAGTAATAAATACATAAAACTTGCCTCTTGAACTATTTTAACTGCAGGCCGTCTGCAAATGCCTTGCCCACTACATCTCCTAAAGCCACATAGGTATTGGCAGCCGGGTCATAGGCAATGGGTTTTAATTTCTTAACATCAATTTTTCCGTCGGTCATCACGGAGTCATCCGCCGTCACATTGACGATTTCGCCAATCAGAATGCCGTTTTCAAAGCTCTTTACCTTGCATTCCAGAGCCACGGGCAGCTCGTCAATCAGCGGTGCGTTTACCTTGCTGCTCTTTGTTGCATGGAAGCCTGCTTTGGCAAACTTATCCGGCACCTTTTTTGCTGACTCAATACCCACATAGTCGCAGGGAACTACCGTACCCTCCGTTGCCATGCTTACGGTAAAAGCACCGGTAACTGCCAGGTTTTCGGTGGTCTTGTGCTCAGAAAGGCTAATGGAAATTTCATTCATATCGGAAATCATGCCCCAGGCTGCATTCATGGCATTAGGCACGCCATCCTTGTCATAAGTACCGATAATCAGCACCGGCATGGGAAATATCAGAGGCTTTGCTCCTAAATCAATTCTGCTCATACTAATCCTCCTTGTTTTTACGAAGTAAAAATCCGAGTCCCTCTGACGAGGAGAGGATTTTTCCTCCTTGTTTTCATTCATTGTATATGACTTGCTCCGGTCACATAGTCTATTATAACACCCGGCTGCACATTATAGCAATAAACGCAGAAGGAAATTCCTTCCCCGTTGTCTTCCACCGAATAAGCCTCCATCAGTACGCCGCCTGCCACTAAATTATCACCTTCAAAGACAGGCGTTACCCGGTACAGCACATGGTTGTCGTTCCTGTCCAGATATTTTGCCACCTGCTCCTCAAAGGGAAGCATTCCCTCCACATTCATATAGTGGGTTCCGGTAATGAGATTTTTTTCATTGGCATTTTCCGCCGTCAGACAGTACGCTATCAGATGGCACCGGTTATACAGAAACGGCGGGTCCGAGTCAATCAATCCCTCATACTTTTCCTGCCGCCAGCCGGACGGTTTCACACTGCCTATCTTTCCTCTTTTTCCGGTGGGCATCAGCTCTCTGCTCACGTTGGCAAATGCCACACCGCACCGTCCCAAATCATCCAGCTCGCTGTAGGCCTCAAAGGTATCCGTGTTTTTTTCCACTTCCGTAAAAAAGGGAACATTGTCATTGATACAGACGTAGGGCTCCCCCGTATATTCCGGAATGGTGAAGCCGTCCGTGATGCCGGAGTTATTCTCCTCTTCCGCTTTCCAGGTACCGCTGGAAACTTCTTCCGTAATCTCCTCGATAATCTGCTCAATCGGGGCAGCGCAGGATGCCGTACCAAGTGCGCAGATTGCCGCAAAGACTATAACGGCTATTCTGTTTTTCCATTTCCATTTAAAATTCTGCATTTTCCTGTTCCCTGTCACTTTAATGTATCCTGCACATTCCCGCATAAAAAATCCAGCCGGACGGCTTTCCTATAACGTAAAAAACTGTTGTCCGGCACGCCTGTCCTTGTGAAACAACAGTTTTATTTTACAGCTATTTTTATATTTTCCGCTATTTTATTTGCGGCATCTTAAAAATTGCAGAAACCTCTGCCACGCGCCGTTTCCTGCGGCACATCCTCTCCGCTGACATAGCCTGCATGAAATGCCATGTTAATGTCCCGGAGTTCTTTTTTGCCGTCAATGTAATCCTGATACATTTCTACGAGACCTGTCATGCAGCCGTCGCAGTTTGCTTCGATATATCCCAGAGAGTCCGCAACAATTTTTTCCCGCTCTTCTCTGGTGGTGTCTTTAATCAGATAACTCATATTTTCTCCTCCAGTTTCTTATAAAAAGCAACCGCATCCGCAATGTCTTTCTCGTCCGGATGTCCCTTGGCAATGCCGCCGAGCAGCTTGAAAGGGCCAAACGTATCGTAGCCCTTGCATCCGAAATACCCGATGTTGACCGCATGTTTGCTTGCCGTCACTTCTTCTATGGATTTGTAGGCAGCGGAACCGCCGTAAGTGCAAAGATAGAAAACCTTCTTGTTTGCCGGAAGATTTACGGATGCAAAATTCAACACCGTCTGGTGAAACTTTCCGTAATAGATACCGGAAGCAAATCCGATGCCGGACAGTTCCATTTCTTTCACCCTGGTGGCATCCACCACTTCCACGTTACATTCTTTGGCAATAGCCTCCACTATTTTCTTCGTATTCTCATGATGCACCGAAGCCATTACAATAATGCTTTTCATTTTGTTTTCTCCTCTTCTGTATCTTCCGGCCATTCGGAACCGATGTCCAGTTTGTTTTCGACAAGCCACTCATCCTCTACGGAAACCGTCTTTGTTTCTCCCTGGCTGTTTTCCAGAGTCACGGTCACTTTCGGCCTTTCCCCCGGCCTCGCACCCATAATCGCCGTCAAAAATATGCTTTATCATCCACATAATAATTCCCTCTTATAAAATATAGTCCTTTTTGCGGGGAATGGGAAGAGTTTCGTGTAAAAATAAATTTTACTCTTCCAGCCGGGCTTTCAAAATCTCCAGACTTTCCTCTATTTTATCCAAATCCACAAAATAAACATTCACCTCTGTTTTACTGTTTTTATCCTCACTCACAAATTTGACAGGCTCCCGGTTTCCTTCCTTTCTTACCGCATCGTTTATCGGATACAAAAGCCATATTTCGGATGTTCCGTATTTTTTTGAATAAGCATACATCTGATACATATCTGCCTGAGAAATACCGTAATTGCTGCCGTTCTCTTTCCCATCCAGTTCTTTCCATTTTGTGTCCAAAATAACAATACGTCCGTCTCTTTTCATCACAATATCCGGTTTCAGAGCAAAACTTTTGGAGTTATCAAAAAGATATTTTTTCTTCTCCTGACTCGAAACCTGCCACCCTGCCGGTGACATAACTTTTTTCATCTGCTGTGCCACATAGCTTTCATATACCAGTTCCATGGGGAAAAGCAGAGATTGCGCTGCCGTATCACCCGAAAATGTTGTGAAATTCTTATTCAGCAAAAACACCTTTGACCACTGCATCAGCATTTCATAGTCCCTTGTATTGCGATTGCTAACAATTCCCGCAAAATCCTTCGTATAATTCACAGATTTGTCCACCATTTCAAATGCAGTAAGCAGTTTCAGAATTTCTTTTGCATTATCCACACTGTTTGTCAGCTTTTGCAATTTTAAGAGAGTCGTTTTTATAATTCTGTTTTCCGCCCTGTTCGGGTGAAATTCCTGATAGGCAACAAAAAACCTCTCCTTATGCACCAAATTCATTTGCAAATGCTTATTTACCAACAGCTTTCCCTTATAAAAAGAAAGATTGTCCTCCTGCTCCACATAGTCCGACTTAATACCTTTTTTGACCAGCCTTCTTACTTCCTGCAAATACATGTTGACAAACAGTTCATATAAATTCATCCGGTCAGCTTTTAGGGAAGCTTCCTGAAAAACCTTTTCCGGGAATTTTTTCAAAGAGGAAAGCATAAGCAAAAACACTTTTTTGGTTCTTGCATAATTTTCTTCCTCTTCCCCAATGGAAATCTTGGGCAGTACCTGAATTTGAAAACCGTCCGGCAGTTGTATAATGCCCACATAATTTTTTACGGAGACTACATCTCCCACGTTTCGCCTGTAGTCTATTCTCATGAAATCCAGGATATCCGCATCCGTGGTATTCCCCGGAATGCTGCGGATAAACCTTACAAGATTTCGGAATTCCTTTTCTTCCAGATATTTATATTTTGTATCACCGCTATACTCGGCATTACAGATAATACGGTCAAACTCCCTTACTTCTAAAAGCCGCCCCATACTTTCACCGTACCTTACCTTTACTCGTAAATTTTCTTGTAACTGTCAATGTTTCCAAAGGCTTCTTTATTAACGGAATAGGTCACTTTCGGCAAAATGTCCTCGTTGACATCGCCCTTAAAGAGGTTCGATGCCTTTACCTTTTCGTCCTTAATAAATTTCAGCTCCAAAGGAACTCCCTCGTTTTCCCCAAGTACAAGCTGGATTTTTTCATAGTCTTCATAAAAATACTCCTGCAAAAGGGGAATAACCGATTTTTCAAAAACAGAAGCCAGATTTTCGATAGTTGCCTTCTCTCCTCTGAGCCCAGTAAAAAAAGCATGACCGATTGTATGTTCCCGGTCGTACAGGCAGGTTATTCTATCATTTATGACAGAAAGCATTTTCGCCACATCCAAATCCGCCACCTTATCTGCATGTATCTTCCGGAGGACTTCGATATCGGGCATCATTTCTATAAACTGAAACCTTCTGCGCAGCGCCGTATCCATAAGCGCAATGGAACGGTCCGCCGTATTCATGGTGCCCAGTATGTAAACGTTGGAAGGAACACTGAATTTACTTCCCGAATAAGGCAGGATTGCCGACGCTTCCTCCGGCATTCCGGCTCTCTTTGTATTCTCAATCAGGGTAATCAGTTCTCCGAATATTTTGGAAATATTGCCGCGGTTAATTTCATCAATAATAAAGACATACGGTTGTGTATTTTCCTTAATCACCGCATGAGCCAAAGCTGGGTTATACTTTTGCGCCAGCAGAACCACATCCTTCACATCCATATAGGGAACTTTGGCAAAGGTCATCCGGTGCAGCAATTTTCCGCTGTTGATACCAGTAATGTCTGCGTCAATATTTTTTGCCAGCCACTTTACCGGTCTTGCCGTCTGGTAAACATCCTTATTCTCCAACACCTCTGCATCCCCGGTAACAATAGCTATGCCGTCTATTGTTTTCCGTGTCTTAAAGGATAAAATAATATCTCCCGGATTGACTTCCTCCACAAAAGCACGGGCTTCCTCCGACTCTATTCCAAATCCCATTCTGACATTGTTCTCAGCAAAACATTCCTGTTTAATGGGGTTCCATTCTCCGTTTTTTATGGTTAGTTTCCAGATTTTGGCTGCAGCTCCTATGGTCTGCTCTTCGGTCTGCATTTCCACTGCTTTGGCTTTATCGCAGAAACACTTAAATACACCGGGTTCTATGGTATAATGTAAACCATTCATATCCGATTTTGGTTTAATCCCCTCAATAAATTCCTCGTAACCGTAGGATTGATGGAATGTGGTAAACGCAATCCTTCCCTCTTCCTTTAGTTCCTTATATCTTTTCATTACTTCATCATAATCTGTCAGTTCTTCCAAAGATTTGCCGTCACAGATTGCCACCGCATATATGGCAGAATGATATGTCTTTCCGGTGCCGGGAGGACCGTATAAAATTATATTTTTATCAAATTCTGTATTTTTCATAGTGCTGTTCTCCTTCATGTTATTGATTTATATAAGCACATTCCTGTGCGTGTAAAGCATAT
>OHEJ01000434.1_pt1 | contig 16132 bp, 16 predicted proteins | sample 1567261 | NCBI WGS metagenome assembly OHEJ01 (sample SAMEA3879550, study PRJEB24766) | human gut metagenome | biome: human-associated habitat; feature: feces | place: USA | collected 1985/1987 | reverse complement strand
ACGGCGGGCACGTTCTACCTGGCCCTGGGGCAGGAGAGCGAACTGGCTGACCTTGGCAGAGACGAAGAGCATTGCGGAGCCGTTTTTGCAGGCAGCGACGCAGGCGCCGCAGCCGATGCAGGTGGCGGAGTCCATGGCGATGTCGGCCACTTTCTTGGAGATGGGAGTGGCGTTGGCATCGGGAGCACCGCCGCAGTTGAACGACACGTAGCCGCCGGCCTGCTGGATTTTGTCGAATGCGTTGCGGTCGACCATGAGGTCGCGGATAACGGGGAAGGCAGCCGAGCGCCAGGGTTCGATGGTGATGGTGTCGCCATCTTTGAATTTGCGCATGTGGAGCTGGCATGTGGTGATGCCCTGCACGGGGCCGTGGGGATGGCCGTTGATATAGAGTGAGCACATGCCGCAGATGCCTTCGCGGCAGTCGTTGTCGAACACAACGGGTTCCTCGCCTTTTTCAACGAGCTGCTGGTTGAGCATGTCGAGCATTTCGAGGAATGAGCTTCCTGTCGACACGTTGTCGAGGTGATAGTTGACGAACTGGCCTTTTTCTTTCGGACCACGCTGACGCCAAATTTTCAGGTTTACGCTTATTGTTGTTTCCATTGAAATTTCTTGTTAAAAGAGTTGTTGACGCGGAAGAATTACGACTTGTAGTTGCGGGTCTGAACCTTAATGGCCTCGTATTTGAGGGGCTCTTTGAGGAGGATTGGCTTTTCGTTGTCGCCGGTGTATTTCCAGCAGCTGACGTACATGTAGTGTTCGTCGTCGCGTTTAGCCTCACCGTCGGGAGTCTGATACTCTTCACGGAAGTGAGCGCCGCAAGATTCGTTGCGGTGGAGAGCGTCGATAGCCATCATCTTTGCCATCACAAGGAAGTCCTCAAGTCGGAGAGCTTTTTCGAGCTCTGTGTTGAGGTCGTCGGCGTCGCCTACGATGCGGAGGTCGGTGTAGAATTCTTTCTTGACTTCTTCGATTTCGTCGATAGCTTTGACGAGGCTCTGGAGTGTGCGGCCCATGCCTACGAGGTTCCACATCACATGGCCGAGGCGTTTGTGGATCTGGTCGGGGCTCTTGGTGCCTTTGATGCTCATGAGCTTCTCGATGCGCTCGCGCACGCCTTTTTCAGCGGCGTCGAATTCGGGAGCCGATGTTGAGAAGTGGGGCACTTTGATCTGGTCGCTGAGGTAGTTCTGCATCGTGTAGGGAAGCACGAAGTAGCCGTCGGCAAGACCCTGCATGAGAGCGGAAGCACCGAGACGGTTTGCGCCGTGGTCGGAGAAGTTGCATTCGCCGATAGCGAAGAGGCCTTTGATGGAAGTCTGGAGTTCGTAGTCGACCCAGATGCCGCCCATGGTGTAGTGAGAGGCGGGGAAGATCATCATAGGTGTCTCGTAGGGGTTGTCGTCGGAGATCATCTGATACATATCGAAGAGGTTGCCGTAGCGGTCGCGAACCACGTCGGCGCCGAGGCGGTCGATAGCATATTTGAAGTCGAGATAAACGGCGTTGCCAGTACCAACACCATAGCCGGCGTCGCAGCGCTCTTTAGCGGCACGCGAAGCGATGTCGCGGGGGCAGAGGTTGCCGAATGCGGGATAACGGCGTTCGAGATAGAAGTCGCGGTCTTCGTCGGGGATGTCGGTAGGTTTTTTCTTGCCGGCGCGGATGGCTTCGGCGTCTTCTTTCTTTTTGGGCACCCAGATGCGGCCGTCGTTGCGGAGCGATTCGCTCATGAGTGTGAGCTTCGACTGGTCTTCGCCGTGAACGGGGATACATGTGGGGTGGATCTGAGTGAAGGCGAGGTTGGAGAGGTAGGCGCCCTTCTTGAATGCCTGGATGGCGGCGGAGCCGTTGCAGCCCATGGCGTTGGTCGAGAGGAAGAAGGTGCGGCCGTAACCGCCGGTGGCGAGGACAACGGCGTGAGCGGCATAGCGTTCGAGTTCGCCGGTGACGAGGTTGCGGACAATGATACCGCGTGCGCGGCCGTCGATGATGACGATGTCGAGCATCTCACGACGGTTGAACGAGATGACCTGGCCTTTTTCGATCTGGCGGTTGAGAGAGGCGTAAGCGCCGAGGAGGAGCTGCTGTCCTGTCTGGCCTTTGGCGTAGAATGTACGCGACACCTGAGCGCCGCCGAACGAACGGTTGGCGAGCAAGCCGCCGTATTCACGCGCGAAGGGCACGCCCTGCTGCACGCACTGGTCGATGATATTGTTTGACACTTCGGCGAGACGGTAAACGTTGGCTTCGCGTGAGCGGAAGTCGCCGCCTTTCACGGTGTCGTAGAAGAGACGATAGACGGAGTCGCCGTCGTTCTGATAGTCCTTGGCTGCGTTGATACCGCCCTGAGCGGCGATAGAGTGAGCGCGGCGGGGAGAGTCCTGGATGCAGAAGTTGTAGACTTTGAATCCGAGTTCGGCGAGCGTCGAAGCGGCGGAAGCGCCGGCGAGGCCGGTGCCTACCACGATAATGTCGAGATGACGTTTGTTGGCGGGGTTGACGAGTTTCTGATGGGCTTTGTAGTTGGTCCATTTCTCAGCAACGGGGCCTTCGGGTATCTTGGAGTCGATCTGATATTCAGGAAGCGCGGCCGAAGTGATGTCGGCGTAGTCCTTCATAATGGGGGTAGAGTCGATCATACCCTCCAGATTTTTGATGTCTGCCATATTGTAAAGCGATAGTTTCGTGGTTTGACAAATTAATTAATTGCAGCAAGCGGGCTGAGATTCCGGGCAGCCGCCGCAGGGATTCTGGAGGCACTCGCCGGGGACCACGAGCTGATTTTTTCCTTCGGCAGCAAACTGCTCATATTGCTCGACGAGAGCGGGGCAGTTGGCATAGTTGACGTCGGCGTGTGCGTTGACGGTGAAGACAACGGCCTGAACGATGAAAAGTGCGACTACGATCGTCGCCCACCAGTTGCCGATTGCCTTGAGGCGCGGCAGCCAGGTGTCGTTGTTCCATCCGGCAGTCTGGAACATCGACCAGAAACCGTGGGTCATGTGGAACCATAGAGCAACGAAACCGATGATGTAGATGACGGGGGTATACCACTCCTGGAATGCCACCTGAATGAACATCGTACCGGCCTGCGGGGGTATTTCGCCGTGGCATCCGAGGATTTCGGCGAGCTGCATCTTGGCCCAGAACTGGATGAGGTGGACGATGAGGAAAGCGAGGATCACGATGCCGAGCACGAGCATGTTCTGCGAAGCCCATTCGACCTGCGGGGGCTTTGACACGACGTTGTAGCGGTCGTTGCCGCGTGCGCGACGGTTCTGGACGGTGAGCCAGAGGGCATAGATGATGTGGATGATGAAGAGGGCAGCCAGACCGGCGGAAGCGATCAGGGCATACCAGTTTGCGCCTAAGAAATTGCAGATTTCATTGTAGGCGGCCGGCCAGAAGATGGCCACGGCATTCATCAGCACATGGAATGTAATGAATAGGATCAAGCATGCTCCTGTGATTGACATCACGAGCTTACGACCTATGGACGAATTGGTTAACCACATAGATGATAGGGATTTAAAAAAATATGAATTGATAATTACAAATTACGGAACGACATCTATGCGCCGGAGGGGCGCACGAAGCACATTGCAAAATTAAAGGAAATCAACCGTACGACCAACAATTATGGAAAAAAATCTGTAACGTAAATGGTCTCGGGCGCGCATTATTTTGTAAATTTGCAGATATTATTCATCATCAGGGTTGACCGGGTGAGCCCGACAGCCGAAAGAAACAAATAGGAAAGAAATGAAGATACTGATAGCGATTGCCCTGGCCGTGATGACGGCGCAGGGAGCTGCTGGCGGCAACAAAGGAGGCGTGACGGCCGATATGCTGGCCACGATGCGTGCCTCGCAGCCCGACACACCGTCGGAACGGGCGCTGCGCAATGCGTTGAGCCGCACCGACATCAACACACTCGCCCACAATGCGCGCAACGACGGCGCCGTGGACCCCGCGATGAGCGACCGCGTCGAGAGCAAGGGCATCACCAATCAGCGCTCGTCGGGTCGATGCTGGCTCTTCACGGGGCTGAATGTGGTGAGGGCGCAGATGATGGCCCGCAATTCGCTGCCGAAGCTCGAACTGTCGCAGAACTACAACTTCTTCTACGACCAACTTGAGAAATCGAATCTCTTCCTGCAGACCATCATCGACACGCGGAAGCTGCCGATGGACGACAAGAAAGTGGAGTGGCTGTTCAAGAATCCGCTGAGTGACGGCGGCCAGTACACCGGCTTTTCGGAAAATGTGATGAAATACGGCGTCGTGCCGGCCGAGATATGGCCTGAGACCTACAGCAGCAACAACACCTCGCAGATGCGCCGTCTGATATCGCTGAAGCTTCGCGAAGACGGCCTCGAGCTCCGCAAGATGTGGGGCGAGGGCAAGAGCGAAAAGGTGCTGGAAGAGCGCAAGCTTGCGATGCTGAGCGAGATCTACAGGATGCTGTCGCTGGTATTGGGCGAGCCGCCAACGGAATTTGAATGGACGCGCAAGGACGCCCGCGGACGCACGATCGAGCGCCGGACCTACACACCGCAGGAATTCTATAAAGAATATTGCGGCGAGAACCTTCGCGGCGACTACGTGATGCTGATGAACGACCCCACACGGCCCTATTATAAGATGTATGAGATAGACCTCGACCGCCACACCTACGACGGCGACAACTGGACCTACATCAACCTGCCGGTGGAGGATATCAAAGAGGCCGCCATACGGTCGATCAAAGACTCGACGATGATGTATTTCTCGTGCGACGTGGGTCAGAGCTTCGACCGCGATCGCGGACTGCTCGACCCCGACAACTTCAGCTACGGCGATCTGTTAGGCACCACCTTCGGCATGGACAAGGCCGACCGCATCAGGACATTTGCGAGCGCGTCATCGCACGCCATGACGCTGATGGCCGTGGATCTCGACGCCGAGGGCAAACCTCTGCGTTGGATGGTGGAGAACAGCTGGGGTCCGGGAGCCAACGACGGGCATCTTGTGATGACCGACCGCTGGTTTGACGAATATATGTTTCGCCTTGTGGTGAACAAGAAATACCTGCCGGCCGGGATACTCGACATCCTGAAGCAGAAACCCGAGCTGCTGCCTGCATGGGATCCGATGTTCAACGATGAAGAATAGCGATCAACACCGGCTTGCCATGCTACGGAAACATCTGTATATCATCCCACTGCTGGCTGCGGCGCTATGCGGCTGCAACGCCCTCGCATCGACGCCCAGGGATCATGATGAATATGAGGTGTGGGAGCCAGAGGAATCGGCGGCTCACGGCCCGGAAACTCCTCTCGAAGCGGCAGCGGCCGAGGTCATGGAGCAGGAGTATGCCTCCATAATGGGCGCGGCGGCCGTCGATGCCGAAACGCTGTGGAGCTTTGTGTGCAAGCACAATCCGGATTTTCCGCGCGAGATAGCCGAAGCCTATCTGAAGGTGGGTGAACGCTACGGTATCCGCGGCGATGTGGCTCTTTGCCAGGCCATAGTGGAGACGGGATGGTTCATGTTTGCCGACGGCACGGCGGTGAGCCCCGAGCAGCACAACTACTGCGGCCTCGGCGTGACGGGACGCGGCATGAAAGGGCACGTCTTTGAAACGGTTGAGGACGGCGTAAGGGCGCAGATGCAGCATCTGTATGCCTACGCCACGAAAGCGCCCCTGCCGAAGGGCGAGCCGCTGCTGGATCCGCGCTTCTCTTACGTGCGCCGCGGCATTGCCCCGACATGGCACGAACTGAGCAACCGCTGGGCGATGAATCCCAACTACGGACGCCAGATAATGACGCTTTACGACCAACTGCTGCGACACTCAAAAAGCCGATGAGCATAGCCGGAGAGAAAGCCATTGTCGGGCAGATGATCAGATTGTATTGCCGCCACAAGGAGGGCAACAGAGAGCTGTGCGCCGACTGCCGGCGTCTGCTCGAATATGCCACGGCAAGGCTTGACCGGTGCCCGCATGGCGAGGCAAAGCCCACGTGCCGCAAATGCACGGTGCACTGCTACCGGCCGGAAGAAAGGGAGAAGATACGCGCGGTGATGCGGTATGCCGGACCGCGAATGATGATTTATCATCCGGCGGCGGCACTGCGCCATCTGTGGCGTGAAAAGATCATACGACAAAACAAACAGGAGAAATAATATAATGAGAACTGAAAGCGAACTTGACGGTGTGAGCCTGCTTGGCAATACCGGCGTAAAATATCCGACGGAGTATGCGCCGGAGATACTGGAAACGTTTAAGAACAAACATCCGGAAAACGAATATCTCGTGACGTTTACCTGCCCCGAGTTCACATCGCTCTGCCCGAAGACGGGCCAGCCCGACTTCGCCAGAATCATCATCAACTACATTCCGCGCGAGGATATGGTGGAAAGCAAGAGCCTGAAGCTGTATCTGTTTTCGTTCCGCAACCACGGCGATTTTCACGAGGATTGTGTGAATATAATAATGAAAGATCTGGTGCGGCTGATGAATCCGCGCTATCTGGAGGTAATCGGCCTGTTCACGCCTCGCGGAGGGATATCGATATATCCGTTTGCCAACTATGGCGACGAGGAGCATCAGGATATGGTCAAGGCGCGTCTGCTGGCCTCATTCCGCAATGATTTTTAAACCCACTTCACGCATACAGAAACAATGGAAAAGGATGCACTGATAGTGCTGTCGGGAGGGATGGACTCCACGACGATGCTTTATGACTACAAAGACAGTATAGCGCTTGCCGTCAACTTCAACTACGGCAGCAACCACAACGCGCGTGAAGCGGCATGTGCACGCGAGAACTGCCGCCGGCTCGGCATCGAGCTCGAAGAGATCGACCTTGGCTTCATCGGCGACTATTTCGAGAGCTCGCTGCTCGGGGGCGCCGACATGATACCGGAGGGTCACTATGAGGACGCGACTATGCGGTCGACGGTGGTGCCGTTTCGCAACGGCATCATGCTGAGCGTAGCCGCCGGCCTTGCCGAGAGCCGCGGACTGCGTGCCGTGATGCTCGCCAACCATTTCGGCGACCACGCCATCTATCCCGACTGCCGCGAAGGTTTCGTCAATGCCATGGCCTCGGCGATAGCCGAAGGAACGTATGAGCATATCGAGCTGCGGGCGCCCTACACCAAAATGACGAAGGCCGATATTTGCCGCCGGGGCGTGGCTCTTGGTGTGGATTATTCACTCACCTATTCGTGCTACAAAGGCGGCGAGAAGCATTGCGGCCGCTGCGGCACGTGCATCGAGCGCCGCGAGGCAATGATAGCGGCGGGTCTTGAACCCGACTGCTGAGCCTCCGGATAAAGGGCGGCGGATGGAAGCGGGGTTATGCGTCGGCGTTTTCGGCTTCGGCCGTTAGCTCAGAGTCCTTGTCATCGCTATGCGGGTGCAGGACAATGAGCTGCAGGCCGAGCGATACAAGGAGCAGAGCGCCCATCATGGCGAAGCATGGGCCGAGGCCGATGCTTTCCTGAAGTCCGCCGAGGAGCTGGGTGGTGATTGCGCCCATGATCACGCCTACCGAATTCATGAATCCATAGGCCATGGCGCGCTGGCGTGAGGAAACGAACTGGCAGAGGATCGGCATGTTGTTGGCGTCGAACATTCCGTAGCCCACACCGAAGAACAGGCCGGCCAACACCGAGAGCAGCGCGTTGTGTCCGAGTCCGATGAACACGAGCGCCGGAATCATCATCGCAAGGCCGATGGCGCTGGTGAAGATGCGTCCGCGCACGTTGGTGCGCACCCAGCGGTCGCTGATCGGGCCGCCGATTATCACGCCGACGAAACTTGAGACGGCGATGGTGAGCGTGGCCATCGGACCGGCCCACTGCATGTCGAGGCCGAGATTGTCGTGAAACAGCGTCGGGAGCCAGTTTTTCGTAGCCCATCCGGGCACCGAGCTGGAGGCGAAGAAAAACAGTATCACCCAGAAAGCGATATTTGAGAAGACGAAAATCAGCGACTGCCACATCGATTCGCGGCTGCGTGCCGGCTGCGGCTGACCCTTAAGCGCTGCAGCCGGGCCACCGTGACCGGGCTTCTCGTGAAGGAGGAATATGAGCACGACGGCATAGGCCACGCCGATGATACCGAACCAGTGGAATGTCGCCTGCCACGACCAGGTCGTGGCTACCAAAGCGCCGAAACCGCCCAAGGCCTGTCCGCAGTAAAGGCCCGTCATGTGGAGCCCGATGGCCAGCGAGCGTCCGCGACCGGTGAAAAAGTCGGCGATAAGCGACAATGCCGAGGGGATGTAGAGAGCCTCGCTCAGACCCATGATGCCGCGCAGCCACATGAGCTGGTGGAAATCATTGCAATAACCCATGGCGAATGTGACGCCGCTCCACACGCCAAGCGAACCGACGATGAGCCATTTGCGGCTCAGCCTGTCGGCCACGGCACCCGAGAAAGGGCTGAAAATGCCGTAGACCCAGAGGAACACGGCCATGAGCGCGCCGAACAATTCGGCATTCTGCAGAGCCGGGATGTCGGCGGCAATATTGTTTTGCATTGTGGAAAGCATCTGGCGGTCCAGATAGTTTAGGAGAGCCACGACCCATAGGAGGGCCACGACGAGCCAGGGATAATAATCACGTTTTGACAATTGCATATGTTTCAGATTCAGGGTTAACGGTATATAGTAAAAGCTTATCAATCAGCGATTCCGAGATCCTTCATCGCCGGAATCAACCTGATATATGCGGAGACCGAACTCCCGGATCACGGCATAGACATGATCGAAGATATCGCTCTGGACGCGCTCGAAATCGCGCCAATCCGTAGCGTCGGTGAAGAAATAGAGCTGCAGTGGCAGACCCATCGACGTGGGCTCCATCTGGCGCACCATCATGAGCATATCCTGGCGCACCCTCGGGTGGGCGGCGAGCCAGCGCTCGAGATAGTCGCGCAGCAGGCGCATGTTGACCGAATCGGCGCCGGCATTCCCCTCGTCCAGCCAGCCGCGGCGCTGCAGGCCGTCGATTTCGGCGGTGGTGCAGAACCTCACGCTGTTGGCGTCGATGAGTATGGATCGGCTCACGCGGCGGCCGCCGCTGCGGCGCATCGGCTGATAGTTGACAAACGATTCGGAGATGAGCGAATAAGGGGGCACGGTGACAACGGAGTTGTCCCAGTTGCGTACCTTCACGGTGGTGAGCGAGATGTCGAGCACCTCGCCGTTGACATCACGCCGGTCCACGACGATCCAGTCGCCCTTGTGGAGCATGTCGTTGGCCGTGAGCTGCACACTCGCCACGAGGCCGAGGATGGTGTCCTTGAACACGAGCATCAGGATGGCCGCCGAGGCGCCGAGAGCCATGAGTATGGAAACGGGCGAACGGCCGACGAATATGCTCACGGTGATGATTATGCCCATGGCTATGACAAGCAGCCTCACCATCTGGAATATGCCCTTGACGGCATAGGGCCGGAAGCGCTTGCGATGAGAGAAAGCCGTGAAGAGATTGCTGATGAGCACGCTGATGATGTAGACCACCGTCCAGAGGATGTAGCATTGCGTGAAGATGTCGATCCATCGTACCGACGAATCGGATTCGGAAAAGAAACGCGGCAACAGCAGGGCCACGACGATGGCGGGCACGAGCTGGGATATGGCTTTCAGGCATCGGGTGTTGAGAATGTCATCGTCCCATTTCGTAGGGCTCTTCCTGACAAAGAACATGACGCCGCCCTCGACCAGACGCATCAGATAATATGATCCGACAGCCAGAACGGCAATGCCCGTCAGGATCACGATGTGGATGATCAACCGGCTGTCGGGGCCGGTGATGTGCAAGTCAAGGAATTCACGCACTGCTTCTATCATGGCACAAATGTAGCCAAACTTTGGATAAATTGCAAAGAATAATTATTTTTGCATCAGTCACAAAGAGCAACCCCAAAAAGAGAAAAACAATGGATAATTTCACATACTGCACCCCGACAAAATATGTGTTTGGCCGCGGTGCTGAATCACACGCCGGCAGCGAATTGCGAGCCATCGGAGCGAGCCGCGTGCTGGTGTGCTACGGCGGCGGATCGGCCGTGCGCAGCGGACTGCTGTCGAGAGTCGAGCAATCGCTGCGCGACGAAGGCATAGAATATCTGACACTCGGCGGCATCCAGCCCAACCCCACCGATCCGAAAGTGCGGGAAGGGATAGCGCTGTGCCGCGAGCACGGCATCGACGCGCTGCTTGCCGTAGGCGGCGGATCGGTCATCGACACCGCCAAAGCGATAGCCGCCGGTGTACCCTACGACGGCGACTTCTGGGACTTCTGGGCAGGCAAGGCCGTAGTAGAAAATGCGCTGCCTGTTGGCGTCGTACTGACGATACCGGCCGCGGGAAGCGAGGGCTCGGGCAACTCGGTGATCTCGCTCATCGGCGACGACGGCACGCTGCATAAGATCAGCCTCCGCACCGACTATTGGCTGCGACCCAAGTTCGCGTTACTCAACCCCGAGCTGACCTTCACACTTCCGGCCGAGCAGACAGCGGCGGGCATCGCCGACATGATGGCGCATATCTTCGAGCGCTACTTCTCGCTGACCGAGCAGACCGAGGTGACCGACAACGTGGCTGAAGGGGTGCTCATGGCCATCATGGCCGAAGCGCCGAAAGTGATGACCGATCCCTGCGACTATCAGGCCCGGGCAAACATAATGTGGAGCGGGACCTTGGCGCATAACGGCATCTGCGGCACCGGGCGGCGCGAGGACTGGGTGAGCCATGCGATGGAGCATGAGATATCGGCGCTCTACGGCGTGACGCACGGAGCCGGTCTGGCCGTGGTGTTCCCGGCCTGGATGACCTTCATGGCCGAGCACCGTCCGCAGCGCGGCGCGCAGCTGGCACGACGCATATTCGGCGTTGTGGAGGTTAACGACCGTCTCGCAGCACATGAAGGGGTTAAACGCCTGCGCAGTTTCTTCGGCTCGCTGGGACTGCCGCTGACATTCGCGCAGCTCGGCATCGACAACCCCGACATTGCCCGGCTCGTGAAGATGCTTCATGAAAACAAAGGAGCCACATTCGGCGGCTATTACGATATCACACCCGAAGTATCGGCTGAAATCTACCGCCTCGCATTATGATAAGACTGATCCGTTACAGCCCCGAGATGGCGCCGGAATGGGACAGATTCGTGACTGAGACGGCCACGAACGCCACATTTCTGCATCTGCGCGGATATATGGACTACCATTCCGACCGTTTTGCCGACTGCTCGCTGATGGCGTATGACGAAAAAGAACGGCTGATGGGCGTGCTGCCCGCCAACATCGAAGGCACCGTCCTGTGGACGCATCACGGGCTCACCTACGGCGGCTGGCTCACGGCCAACCGCCATTTCAGCAGCAGTGCGATGCTTGAGCTGTGGGACAGGTTTGTGGCGTGGATGCGTTCCGAAGGCATCACCGAGCTGATCTATAAGGCCGTGCCGCATATTTTTCAGCGGTATCCGTCGGACGACGACCTCTATGCGCTGTTCCGCTTGGGCGCGGTGCAGAAGGAGGCAATAGTGTCGTCAGCGCTGCCGCTCGACCGTCCCGTGCTCATGAACTCGGCATCCCGTTGGCGCGCTTCACGGGCACGCCGCAAGGGGATAGTGATTGGTCGGGATGATGATTATGAGGGTTTTATGGCCATGCTCGCGCATCGTCTTGACGAGCGCTACGGAGCGACACCTGTGCACACGCTCGCTGAGATACGTTTGCTTTCGAGCCGTTTTCCGGATAACATACGGCTCATAACGGCACGCACTCCCGAAGGTGAACTGCTGGCAGGCACGGTGGTGTATGTCACCGACACTGTGACGCACACACAGTATATAGCCACCACTGCGGAGGGACGACGGCTCGGCGTTTTTGCGGCGATAGTCGACTATCTGATCGAGCATGAATGTGCAGGCAGGCAATGGCTTGATTTCGGCGGTTCATGCGAGGATGGCGGGCGCGTGCTCAACGATGGGCTCAACGCCCAGAAATACGGCTACGGCGGCCGGCCGCTGCTCTATCAGACGCTCCGGCTGACGCTGTGAGGCAGCGAATCAGGAGTTGATTACCGGCGGGAACGTCAGTCGATTCTTACATGGTCTGCGGCAACGATTTTGAAGCTATTCAATCCGGAGATCTAAATACCCGGCGGGATGGTGGGCGTTGAGGGTTGCAGGCGGCTGGAAGCCGCCGCGGTTTTCACATAGGTATCACAATGCTTATCAGCTTATTACACGGCGGCGGGACGACGCCGCTCCTATGGGGTGACGGCATCCTGTCGCCACCTTCTTTAGGCGTCCGGGGGTTGCGTGAGGGCGAACGCCAGCACTCCGGGTTGTGAGCACCTGACTCCCGGAGCAAAATCGAACGGATTTGGCGACCTATACCAATACGAATTTCTGTTAAAAAATCCCGGGATCGTTCGACACGACATCCATCGCGCTACCGGAGCCCGGGATTTATGGATTTTTCGTCGGAAACCCCACATAAAGTGGAATCCCGAACGGGTTGTCGCTGCCTGTTCATACTTCACTGACTGTCGACCTATCCAGATCTGTCACAGCCTGAATTTGAGCTACTGGGCGAGGCGGAAGCCGAGGTTGTTGTTGTAGTTGTCCGGCGTGTTGTTGTTGCGGTTAGACACGCGGCAGTTCCTCGCGTTGTTGTTCCAGCTGCCGCCACGGTTCACGCGGTTAGAGCCATTCGGCAGCGACACCTATATATTATATATATTATTTCATGCCAGACACTCCTGCATGGCTTTACGACGCACACCATCCGACGGAACTTTTCTCACAAAAGCGAGCACGGCGCTAAGACGCACACGCATATCCTCATCCGTCAAAGTGTCCCCGTCAAACATAGCATACAGTTTTCTGAGGTTTCTGCGGTAGCGCACGGCACTCCGTACCGACAGGGTTCTGCTTCCATGCTTCATTCTATAACCGAGGAATGTAACCGAAACCTCTGTAGCGTGGAGCTGAAAAACTTTCAGCGTAAGGCCAAGTTTGTTTTCAAGGAACTCACGCACGCGCCGCCCGGTCGTAAGCAGAGCCATCTTATCGTCGCCCCACAACATCATATCGTCCATATACCTCACGTAGCCCTCCACATGAAGCCCCTCACGGATATAATGATCAAGCGGCGAAAGATAGTGATTGGCAAAATACTGACTCGTAAGATTCCCGATGGGCAGGCCCCTGCCGGGTTCAGTACAATAGCTTCCGATGATGGCACGGAACATTCCGAGCAAAAGTGGGTCTTTATATATTCTTCCCAGCTGAAACATAAGATGGTCATGCGATATCGAGTCGAAATATTTCCACACATCGAGTTTCAGCCAGTACCGAAATCGACACTGGTTATTATATGCCTTGTCGAGAGCGGCATATACGCCGCGGCCTATCCGGCTTGCATAACTGTCGGAAGTCTGACGATGTTCGAAATCCTCATGACACACATTCATTATAGCGTGATGGAGCACCCTCTGCACGAAAGGTGCCGCGCAGATGAGCCGCTGCTTCGGATCGTATATTGTGAAGTAGTTATAATCTCCCGTTTCTATCGTGCCGTGCAATATACCCTCGCGTAGTTTCAGCAATTCCTCATTCAGTTTTTTACTGAACGATACCACCTCTTTTTTGGCCGCTTTCCCACGCCGTGCCTTGACGAACGCCTCCCGCAGATTGTCAATGTCGGCTATCTTCTCCACCACATAACCGCGCCGTTTCATTGTTCCGGACCTTGATCTTTCCCTTCAAGAAGGCGTACGCCATAGTGGGCGATCCTTGCAGAATTGATTCCCTCTATTTTCTTTAGCATTTCGGGCGAAAGATCGCTGATTTTGGACATTTCGGCCAACTCGCGATCCGTGAATATTGCAAAAGCAGGCACCGACTCCTCCGCCGCTATCGCTTTGCGTCGGCGTCGGTACTCCGAGAAACGCTCGAACTCTTCCGCTCCCAGCACCTCCTTATAGTCAACTTTCTCACCCGCCGAGCGATTCTCTGCCATTTTCGATCCCGCCGACACCGGAAGGAACTCAACGGCAAAAGTCCAGACACCTCGATTCTGATCATATTCCTTTTGAACTGTGAGCACTTTGTTGGCACGCAGAAAGCGGTTCATTTCTTCCTGTTCATCAACATTCGCAGTCAATGGAATTGTAAAAATTCTTATTTGCATTATTTCTCAGAAATAGTTTTTTCGTGTGACAACGAGCCGCCGGCCGCTGGCTCGCGCTCCGCGCGGCTGGCTTGCCGGCTTGCAGTGCTCAAATTTAGGCTGTGACAGATCAGGATAGCTCAACAGATCAGTGAAGTACAAACTACTGGGCGAGGCGGAAGCCGAGGTTGCTGCTGCAGTCGTCCGGCGCGTCGCCGTAGCGGAAAGACACGCGGCAGTACCACGCGTTGTGGAACCAGCTGCCGCCACGGCTCACGCGGTTAGAGCCGGTACGTGGACTCTTGTAGTCTGTGCACCATATATCGGATGTCCATTCCCAGACGTTGCCGCTCATATCGTAGATACCTAACTCGTTGGGGGCTTTTGTGCCGACCGGATGGGTTTTACGTCCACTATTATCGTAATACCACGCTACTGAACTGAGATTACTGCTTCCGGAATAGATGTAGCCCTGTGAGCGATTGCCGCCGCGGGCTGCAAACTCCCATTCGGCTTCGGTGGGGAGGCGGTAGTGCTTGCCGGTCATGGCGTTGAGTTTGCGGATAAATTCCTGAACCTGATACCAGCTAACATTCTCCACCGGCAGATTGTCGCCTTTGAAATAGCTCGGGTTAGTTCCCATCACCGCTTTCCAAAGTTTCTGCGTCACTTCGTATTTGCCTATCGAGAAGCTCGATACGATTACCGAATGGACGGGCTTTTCTTCATCATAAGCATCGGAGTCGTCCAAACCCATATTAAATGTGCCGCCGGCCACGTAGACCATCTCTATTTCGGGAATGGCGGGGGTGGCGGCGAATGCGGCGGATGAGACAGTGAGGAGGATGGCGAGTGAGAGAAGCGTGCGGGGGTTAATCATAACGATAAATGTTGTGGAGCTGATTGTAACTGGTTTTTGCGCAAATATAATGGTTCATAGGCGGATATCAGGCATAAAGTAACGTTTTTTATGACCGGAGGGGCGGTTTATGGGACTAAATGGCGGTTTTGTGTGACAAAAGGAGGGTGTTTCAACCGGATAGCATTATCGTAGCTCCTGAAGGTTGGCAATGTGGTGAGTGATGTCGAGAGGGGCGGCGGGCCGCCGAGGCTCCTACATCAGCAAATGCCAACCGCCCGTGGCGGTTGCTTTCTGTGTAACCCCACATTGGCGTCAGCCTATGTGGGGTCTTGGCATACGGCAGTAGAAGCAACGTCGAAGATGTTGCTTTATGATCTCACTCAAAAGTATGCTCGTCAACCACCTGATCGAAAAGCACCTTCATCTCATCGGCAAGATCGATGGTCCTATGATGTTCCTTCTGGCGTATGATATTATGGCTGTTGCATACGGCGAGGACATACCTGAACAACTGCCTCTCGTGCTGCTCCACGATCGCATCTTTGCGACACTTCGTGACGGTAACAATGTGATAGAATAGTCTTAGATGGCTCACATCGCAAAGTTAAACAAAAACTCGGATTCACAAAGCAACATCTCCGACGTTGCTTCCCACCTTTCTACATGTCCGGTCCCCACATAGGCTATCGCCAATGCGGGGTTACATAAAAAGCAACCGCCCAGGCGGTTGACGTTTGCTGACGAATCAGAGCTGTAATAAAGATAAATGAATGGTTGTTTATGGTATTATTTAAGGGGCGGGACGACGACGCTCCTATGGGGTGACGGCTTCCTGCCTTCACAGCTGCTGTAGGCGTAAGTTGGTGGGGCTGTGTGGTGTGTGAGGGCGGGACGTCATTCCAAGGATAACATCAGCAAACGTCAACCGCCCCGGGGCGGTTGCTTTATATATAGCCCCACATTGGCGTCAGCCTATGTGGGGTCTTGGCATATGGTAACAGGAGCAACGTCGAAGATGTTGCTTTATGTCCTCACTCAAAAGTATGCTCGTCAACCACCTGATCGAAAAGCACCTTCATCTCATC
>OHEJ01000432.1_pt1 | contig 16170 bp, 9 predicted proteins | sample 1567261 | NCBI WGS metagenome assembly OHEJ01 (sample SAMEA3879550, study PRJEB24766) | human gut metagenome | biome: human-associated habitat; feature: feces | place: USA | collected 1985/1987 | reverse complement strand
GCCGAAGCCGCCGAAGGCGCCGTGCTCCTCTGCGGCGGCTCGGCCGAGATGGTCAACTGCACATTCTCCAACTATTATCTCTTCGCAGCCATCACCGGCGCGCTGCTGCAGGTTGACCACACCGACGCCGACCACACCGACGGCTCGACACTCCCCTACCTCTCGGCACGCATCGTCAACTCGATACTCTACGGCTCGTCGGGCGAGATGAACCGCAGCGACCTCACCGGCACCGATGTCTACGTCACCTCATGCCTGATGCGCAGCAAAGGCACCGACGACGACCATTTCATCCGCTGCCTGTGGGACACCGACCCGCTGTTCTACACCGTGCGTTCGGAATATCTCTTCGACTATCGCCTGCAGCCCGACTCGCCCGCCATCGGCGCCTCGCAGCCCTGCGACACTCAGCTGCCCGCAACCGATTTCTACGGCACGCCTCATCCCTCGCCCGCCTCGCTGGGCGCCTATGAGCCGCGCCCCGACGGCGAGGAGAATCCCTGACCCACCCCACCCACGATCAATAGCTCACACCAATAATAAACCGCTCATCCCATGAAAGATCTCCAGTCGATCACATCGCAATTCGCCACCGAAGGCACCATCACCGAAATACGCCCGCTGGGCAACGGCCTCATCAACGACACTTATCGCTGCAACACCGCCGATGCCGACACTCCCGACTATGTGCTCCAGCACATCAACCACCACATATTCACCGACGTCGACGCCCTCCAGCGCAACATCATGGCCGTCACACGCCACATCCGCCGCAAGCTCACCGAAGCCGGGGCCGACGACATCGACCGCCGCGTGCTCTCTTTCATACCCCTGCGCTCCGACGCCGACCGCACCTACTACTTCGACGGCGCTGACTACTGGCGCATGATGCGCTTCATCCCCGAGGCCGACACCTTCGAGGCCGTCACCCCCGACTCGTCGCGCTCGGCCGGCGAAGCTTTCGGCCGGTTCCAGGCCATGCTCGTCGACATCCCCGACACGCTCACCGAGACCATCCCCGACTTCCACAATATGGAGTTCCGCCTGCAGCAGCTGCGCGAAGCCCTCGACGCCGACGCCGCCGGTCGCCTCGACAGCGTGCGCGACATAGCCGACGACCTCCTGCGCCGCGCCGACACCATGTGCCGCGCCGAGCAGCTCCACCGTCAGGGCATCCTGCCAAAACGCATCTGCCACTGCGACACGAAAGTCAACAACATGATGTTCGACCGTCAGGGACGCGTACTCTGCGTAATCGACCTCGACACCGTCATGCCCTCCTATATCTTCAGCGACTACGGCGACTTCCTCCGCACCGGCGCCAACACCGTGGCCGAGGACTGCCCCGACCTCGACAAAGTGAGCTTCCGCATGGACATCTTCCGCGCATTCACCGAAGGCTATCTCCGCTCGGCAGGTCAGTTCCTCACCGACGTGGAAATCGACAACCTCCCCTATGCCGCCGCCCTCTTCCCCTACATGCAGGCCGTGCGCTTCTTCGCCGACTACATCAACGGCGACACATATTATAAAATATCCTACCCCGAACACAACCTCGTGCGCACACGCAACCAGATACGTCTGCTCGAAAGCGTCGAAGCCCACACGCCCGAGATGACCGAATTCATCAACTCACTCCGCTAATCCTCCCCGCCATGAAAGCTCCACACACCCTTCTCATTGCTATGCTCGCTCTGTGCTGCATAGCCTGCGGCAACAAGACACGCGACGACCGAGACGAATACGACGACACAGAGGAATACCTCGCCGATACCGACATCGACTTATATCTCGTGGCCGGCGATGAAGCCCGGCAGGTGATCGCTGCACTTGCAACCACATATCCGCAACTCTCGGAGATGATCTTGCCGAATAACGCTTCATCATTCAGTGCTACGGTAAAAAAGAAATACATCCCGACCGTCGACTCCCTGCTCAACACGCCGGCGGCCGCGCAGATAATCGGCAATGACCTGAAAGCGGCCTGGTGCCGCAATTCCATCAATGGCGACGTCGGCTCGGACCTCTATCTCATTCACACTCCGGCCATATTCAGGCCCTCCGGCCCAGTTCATGTCAGCTTCAAAGAGGCCGACAATTACGATCCCTATGAGGCGATCGACGTACGGTTAGTCGACGAAGATGCCCGGACATGGGCCACGGTGACACGCAACAACATCGGCCGCCAGCTGGCCATTATGATCGGCGGCGAGATAATTTCCGCCCCGGTTGTACAGTCGGAAATCCTCGGCGGACACATCTCCATCACCGGCTACGGAATCCGAAATCTCTTCGAAAAGATGACCTCCAAAAAGCCAGACTGAAAGCCGAACTGACGAAAAATGCGGAAACTATTGGCTTTAATCCAAAAGAAAATTGTATATTTGCAGGCTGAAACCGTGAAATTTAAAATTTAATAACTCAAATATCACCCATTAACTCACAATGCAAAAAGGAAAATTAGGAAGCATTGTCGCCGGCGTTTTGGCTATCTTCTTGATTGTCATCTGCCTTTTCTATCTCTCGTTTACCTTCGTGGCAAACCATCATGAGAAACTGGCCGATGAATACGCAGCAGCCAAAGTGCAAGACAAAAACACTTCCGATTACATGAAGGTCCGCAAGGATTACTTCGACGGCATCGCCAACAAACCCGTGTGGTTGGGCTACACCTACAAGCAGGTGCAGAAACTCAGCATCGGCCTCGGCCTCGACCTCAAGGGCGGCATGAACGTTACGCTTCAGCTCTCCGTGCCCGATATTCTCAAATCGATGGCCGGAAGCAACGCCAACTCCACACTCGACAAAGTAATCACGACCACCGACTCAATTGTAAAAAGCAAACACGAAACCGACTTCATCAGCGAATTCGTTAAGCAGAGTCAGGCCGTCAGCCCGAAACTCGATCTCGCAGTGATGTTCCGCGATCAGATTAAGGCAGGCGCTTCACAGTCGGAAATTGAAAACACACTCCGTCAGGAAATCAAAGACCGCGTCAGCAGCTCGGCCAACGTGCTCCGTCAGCGCATCGACCAGTTCGGCGTCGTCGCTCCTAATATCCAGGAACTCGAAAATCAGGGCCAGATCCTCCTCGAGCTTCCGGGCGTCACCGACCACGAACGCATGGAAGAGCTCCTCAAGGCTTCGGCAAACCTCGAATTCTATATCGAAAAACCGGTCAACGACTATTACCGCACTCTCCAGCAGCTCGATCAGCAGCTGAAAAAAGAGGGCGACAGCAAAGGATTCTTCAACCACTTCACCGACGTTTATCCCTCGGGCATGGTTGTGGGACGCGCAACAGCCAAAGAGATGCGCACCATCGACTCGCTCATCCAGGTGGCTCAGAACGACGGCATGTTCCAGGATCTCAAATTCGCCTGGGGCGTGAAACCCGAAGCTACCAAAGGCGGCGACGTCTATGAGCTCTATTCGATGAAGACCGACGGCGGCGAAGCCGTGCTCAGCGGCGACGTTGTCAAAGACGCCACAATGGACTTCGACAAACAGGCCGGCGGCACATTCGTGAGAATGACAATGAACGAAGACGCCGCACGCAGCTGGTCCAGCATCACCGGCAACAACATCGGCAAACGCGTGGCCATCGTCCTTGACAACCGCGTTTACTCCGCTCCTACCGTTCAGACTCAGATCTCCGGCGGCGTGTCGCAGATCACCGGCCAGTTCACCCCCGACGAAGGCAAAGACTTGGCCAACGTGCTCAAATCCGGCAAAATGGCCGGCAGCATCGACATCATCAGCTCCACGAAGATCGGTCCTTCACTCGGTGAACAGGCCATCCACGACGGCCTCTGGTCGTTTGTATTCGCACTCATCCTCCTGATGATCTTCATGTGCGCATTCTACGGCATCATCCCCGGCCTCATCGCCAACCTCGGATTGATCTTCAACATCTTCTTCACCTTCGGCATCCTCGCATCGTTCCAGGCCGTGCTCACACTCTCCGGTATCGCCGGTATCGTGCTCGCCCTCGGTATGGCCGTCGACGCCAACGTGCTCATCTTCGAGCGCACCAAAGAAGAACTCCGCGCCGGCAAGAACCTGCGCAACGCCATAGCCGACGGCTACAGCAACGCATTCTCCGCCATCTTCGACTCCAACCTCACTTCGGTGATCACAGGCATCATCCTGCTGATGTTCGGTACAGGCCCCATCAAAGGCTTCGCCACCACACTTATCATCGGCATCGTCTGCTCATTCTTCACGGCAGTCTATCTGACACGCCTCGTGTTCATCGCTTTCGACAAGACAAAACCCTTCAAGAAACTCACATTCAGCACCCCGCTGTCGAGCAAGATGTTCACCAACGCTCACATCAACTTCCTCGGCAAGCGCAAAGCTGTGTTCGGCATCATCCTCGCTGTCATCCTCCTGTTCGTCGGCTCGCTCTTCTATCGCGGCCTCAACCAGGGCATCGACTTCTCTGGTGGCCGCAACTACGTGATCCAGTTCGACAAAGCTCAGGACCTCAACCAGGTGCGTGACGTACTCGCCAAAGAGTTCGAAGGCAACAAACCCACCGTCATCAACATCGACGATCCCACAAAGATCCGTGTTTCGACCAACTATATGATCGACAACAAGACCGTCAACGTCGACAGCATCATCACAGCCAAGATGTACAACGCCCTCGTGCCCGACAAATCGAAGATGACCATCGATCAGTTCCAGGCATCCGACGAAGACCACGGCATCATCAGCTCGCAGAAAGTAGGCCCGACAGTGGCCAACGACATGCGCACCAACGCTTATATCGCCGTCGGCCTCTCGCTCCTCGCCATGTTCTTCTACATCCTGCTCCGCTTCCGCAACATCGCCTTCTCCGTCGGCGCTCTTGCAGCCGTAGCATTCACCGCATTCTCCATCATCGGCTTCTACTCCATATTCTGGGGCATGCTGCCCTTCGCAATGGAGATCGACCAGACGTTCATCGCCGCCATCCTTACCGTGATCGGTTATCAGATCAACGATACGGTGGTTGTGTTCGACCGTGTGCGTGAAAACGTCGGCCTCTATCCCAAGCAGAACTTCTTCACCACCATCAACGAGTCGATCAACTCCACACTCGGCCGTACGGTGATGACATCAGCATCGACACTCCTCGTGCTCCTCTGCATCTTCGTCCTCGGCGGCGACGCCATCCGATCATTCACATTCGCCATGATCTTCGGTGTGATTGTCGGTACACTCGCCACCATGTTCATCGCAGCACCTGTCGCCTACGAAACCGACAAGCGCCGCAACAAAACCAACAAGCTCGCCTAACAGGCAGCCCCCCGCAGCCTAAGCGCTCCTCCGCCAAGCTCACCGAGCCCAACCGGCACTCCCTGCCAAGCTCACCGAGCTCAAACGGATTCCCCGCCAAGCTGCACCTCAGCAGAATAGCTATAACAACCCTGCATAACCCGAAGCGGTGTGTCGCCAACCCCGACACACCGCTTTCTTCTCTCTTCATCTCACCCTCCCCCGGCCACTCCCGAACCCCACCAAACCTATCCCCACTAAAACCAATAGCAAGCGTTAGGAGCGGCGCCTTCCAGCCGCCGACACACTTACCAACAACAAATCAATCAATTACCCCTTCCGGCGGCTGGAAGCCGCCGCTCCTAACCCCGCCTTTTGGCATCATAAAAGAGCTGGCAGGGCTCCTTCCGGACGGGCGAGCGAGCAGGCGGCCGGTCGAGCAGGCGGACGTTAGCGCTGGAAGTGCTGGTAGTCTTTGGTTTTGCGCCAGGTGCCGCCCCAGCGGAAGCCGCGGGCGCGGAGGAGCCGGTAGGCGCAATCGGTGCGGGTGATTTTGTAGGGTATGTCGGTGCGGCTGCGGTCGGCATAGGGGGCGCCGGCTGCAGGGCGGACTATGGTGCGTCCGCCGACACGGCGCACGTAGGGGTTGTAGAGCGGGTTGATATCGACAGCCATGCCGTAGGCGTGGCGCGACAGACGCCGGGAGGTGCCGATGGGGCGATAGTTGAAGCACGATGTGTTGTTGGCCTGCATCGACCGCTCGTCGTCGCCGTCGTATTCGTCGATCAGCACCATGCGCTCTATGGGATACCGCTCGAGGAAGAGCTGACGGAACACTGCCACCAGGTCGGCGGCGATGGCGCGGTTGCACACCATCTCCCCGATGCGCACATGGCCGTGGCCGTCGTAGTGCGGCAGGATGAGATAGCGCAGCTCCGATCGCCTGATCTTGCAGTCCTCAGGATAAGAGCGCCCCCGCATCCGCGCGAAAGTGGCATCGGCTATCGGCTCGGCTCTGAACAACGGCAGCAGGCTTTCGGGATCGAACGACTTGTCGGACGTGTCCCACACATACGCAGCGAGGGCGTCGCCCTGACTGATCACGGGCGCAGCCGCCGATGCCACCGAGGCAACGACGGCAATGGCGAGAGCGGGGAGCATGTGTCGTTCAATCATTTTCGCAAAATTAAAAAAATTTGCGTAATTTTACGTTGAAAATAATCACTCGGTTGACCATGGCTAAAAAGATTGTTGAGACGCCGCTGATGAAGCAGTATTTCGAGATGAAGCAGAAGCATCCCGACGCTGTGCTGCTGTTTCGCGTGGGCGATTTCTATGAAACATTTTCCGACGACGCTATCACGGCATCGGAGATCCTGGGCATCACACTGACGAAGCGCGCCAACGGGGCGGCACAGTCGGTGGAACTGGCCGGATTTCCGCATCACGCCCTCGACACCTATCTGCCGAAGCTGATACGCGCCGGCAAACGTGTGGCCATCTGCGAACAGCTCGAGGACCCGAAACTCACCAAGAAACTGGTGAAGCGCGGCATCACCGAGCTGGTGACACCGGGCGTGAGCCTCGGCGACAACATCCTTGAAAACCGCCGCAACAATTTCCTGGCAGCCATCGACATAACGCCGAAGCTGTGGGGCGTGGCCTTCCTCGACATCTCCACCGGCGAGTTCCTCACCACCGAGTGTACGCCAGACTATGTGGAGAAACTGCTGTCGAAATTCTCGCCCAAAGAGGTGCTTGTGGAGCGCGGCAAAAAGCGCGAGTTCAGTGAACGCGTGGCCACCGGCTATCTCACGTTCGAACTCGACGACTGGATCTTCACGGAGCCCACGGCGCGCGAGCGGCTGATGAAACAGTTCCAGACCGGCTCGCTGAAAGGCTTCGGCGTGGACCACATGCGGTCGGCCGTGATAGCCTCGGGCGCCATACTCCACTATCTCGACATCACCAACCACACGCGCACCAGCCACATAGCGGCGCTGAGCCGCATCGACGAGGACCACTACGTGCGCCTCGACAACTTCACCATCCGCAACCTCGAGCTGACAGAGTCGATGGGCGCCGACGGCAAGAGCCTGCTCGACGTGCTCGACCGCACGGTGACGCCGATGGGCGCTCGCATGCTGCGGCGGTGGCTGCTCTTCCCGCTCAAGGATGTGGCCGCCATCAACAGCCGTCTGGACGTGATCACCGAGTTTATGCGCCAGCCCGACATGCGCGACGAACTGTCGGAATCGCTGAGCAGCATCGGCGACATGGAGCGCCTGACCGGCAAGGTGGCCGTGGGGCGCGTGAGCCCTCGCGAGCTCAACCAGTTGAGCCAGGCCCTGAGCCTTGTGGAGCCGCTGAAAGCCGCGTGCTCGGCAAGCAGCGACGCCACGCTGCAGGCCATCGGCGAGCAGCTCAACCCGTGTGCGGGGATCCGCGACCGCATAGCGCGAGAGATTGTCGACGACCCGCCCGTGGCGCTCAACCGCGGCGAAGTGTTCCGCGAGGGTGTCGACGAAGAGCTCGATGAGCTGCGCCATATTGCCTACAGCGGCAAGGACTATCTGATGCAGGTGCAGACACGCGAAAGCGCCGCCACCGGCATCCCCAGCCTTAAAATCGGCTTCAACAACGTGTTCGGCTACTATATAGAGGTGACCAACACCCACCGCGACAAAGTGCCCGGGGAATGGATACGCAAGCAGACACTCGTCAACGCCGAACGCTACATCACCCCCGAACTTAAAGACTACGAAGAGAAGATACTCGGCGCCCAGGAGAAGATAGCCGTCATAGAAACGCGGCTCTACAACGAGCTCGTGGCGGCCGTGGGCCAGTATATCAAAGCGCTTCAGCTCGACGCTTCGCTCATAGCGCGGCTCGACTGCCTGCTGTCGCTGACCCGCGTTGCCATAGCCAACCACTACTGCCGCCCGACCGTCGATGAATCGCTCGACATCGACATCACCGAGGGACGCCATCCGGTGATAGAGCGCGAGCTTCCGCCGGGCGAGCCCTACATCTCCAACTCTGTGCACCTCAGCAACTCAGGCACGCAGATCATGATGATCACCGGTCCCAACATGTCGGGCAAATCGGCACTGCTGCGCCAGACGGCGCTCACGGTGCTGATGGCGCAGACCGGCAGCTTCGTGGCCGCCGACGCCGCGCGCATAGGCATCGTCGACAAGATCTTCACCCGCGTGGGCGCCAGCGACAACATCTCGCACGGCGAATCGACATTTATGGTGGAGATGAACGAGGCGGCATCGATACTCAACAACCTGAGCGAGCGGTCGTTGGTGCTGTTCGACGAGCTCGGGCGCGGCACCTCGACCTACGACGGCATCTCCATAGCCTGGGCCATCGTGGAGCATATCCACAACCACCCGACGGCGGCCGCCAAGACGCTGTTTGCCACCCACTATCACGAGCTCAACGAAATGGAGGCGACGTTCAAACGCGTGGTCAACTACAACGTGTCGGTCAAAGAGATCGACGGCAAAGTGGTGTTTCTGCGCAAGCTGGCCAAAGGGGGCAGCGAGCACAGCTTCGGCATCCATGTGGCCAAGCTTGCGGGCATGCCGGCCTCGATAGTGCAACGCGCCAATCAGGTGCTCCACGATCTCGAGCAGGCCAACCGCGGCGGCGAAAAAGGAGCCGTGCGTCCGGCCGCAGCGCCTGACAGTGAGGGCGGTAGCGGAGCAGGCATGCAGCTGTCGTTCTTCCAGCTCGACGATCCGGTGCTCACGCAGATCCGCGACGAGATCCTCAACACCGACATCAACAACCTCACCCCTATGGCGGCCCTCAACAAGCTCAACGACATCAAATCGATCCTCACCGGCAAATAGGATCGGCGGTGCGTCAGATGTGGAGGAGGTCGCGGAGGATGTCGAGAGCGGCGGTGATCCGGTCGGGTTCGAGTTCGAAGTTGATCTCGGGGTGGCCTACAGAGCTTAAAAGGGTGAAATTGATGGCTTCGGCCTTACGGTTTTTCTTATCGTGGCGCATCAGCTCGATGAGGCGCGGATAATCGGCGCATTTGAGCGACGGGGCAGGATAGTGGCACGCGATGTAATCGGCCACGGCGCGAAGCGTATCGGAGGGGAAATGCAGCACGAGATGCGACAACACGAGGTCGACAATCAGGCCCCAGCCCACAGCAAAACCGTGAGGCACAGGGCATCCGCGCTCCATGGCCAGCGACTCGAAGGCATGTGCGGCCGTGTGGCCGAGATTGAGCGATTTGCGCAGACCGCGCTCGAAGGGGTCCTCCTCCACTACCCGCTTTTTCACCAGCACGCTCTCGCGCAGCAACTGCTGAAGGCGCGCGAAATCGGGCTGCGACAGGTCGAAAGCGAGAGCCTCCGCCAAGGCTTCAGGCGAGTGAAGGAGCGCATGCTTGAGCAATTCGGCATAGCCCGACACCAGCTCGGAATGCGGCAGCGTGGCGAAGAGGCCGGCATCGACAACCACGGCCAGCGCCTCGGCAAACACGCCCACCTCGTTTTTCAACCCGTTGAAATTGATGCCCGTCTTGCCGCCAAGCGAGGCGTCGACAGCCGCTAAGAGCGACGTGGGCAGATTGACGAACCGGATGCCTCGCTTGAACGTAGCGGCAGCAAAACCGCCGAGGTCGGTGATCATGCCGCCGCCGATGTTGACCATCATAGCCGAGCGCGTGGCGCCGCCTACGGAGAGGCGCTGCCATACCTCCGACAGCGACTGGAGCGACTTATGGTCATCGCCCGGAGGGATGACAATGACCTGCGCACCGGAGAGCGCCGGCACAGCACGGATCAGCGGTGCGGCAACGGCGGCGCAGGTATGTTCGTCGGCAAGCACGAAGAGCGATGTGGTGGCGGTCTCTTTCAGCACACCCTCCAGCGAGCGGGCGGCGGAATCGGTGAATATGAGGCGCGAGTGTGAACAGGGAATCGTTTCTTCCATCGGTGATGAAGCGGGGTTAGTTGCAGTTGTTCATTGTAGTGAGAAACTCGTAGATCAGCAGCGGCAAATTCTGAGCGAATTCGGGCATCGACTCATAGATGATGTCGGCGCCGGCGTCGGCGAGAGCTGCGGGAGATATCGGGCCGGTGTTGACGCCGACGGTGAAAATGCCGGCAGCATGACCCGACTCGACGCCGAGCGGCGCATTCTCGATGACGAAACAGTCGTTGAGACGCACGCCGGCACGTTCGGCGGCCATCAGGTAAGGCTCCGGATCGGGCTTGCCCTTTTTGACATCGCGCGATGTGATCATCAGATCCTCCGAGAATGCGCCGGGGAAATCGCGGTTGAGGCGGTCGATGAGCGTGCGCTGTCCCGAACCTGTGACGAGCACCCGTTTCACGCCCGTTTCGCACAGAAAATCAAGGAATTCGCGCGCACCGGGCATCGGCTCGACGGGCGGCAGGCTCTGAAAGAGCTCCGTCTTGCGGCGGTAGAGACTGCGGCACTCCTCCTCGGTGGCGTCGCGGCCGAAAGCGCGGCGGAAAAGCAGATTGATGGTGGAAGCGCCCGTGCGCCCCTCATACATAAAAAATTCTTCGACAGGCACGTCGATGCCAATCTCTAACATCATGGTCTGCCAGGCGCGGGCATGCGACGGCATCGAATCGTAGAGCGTGCCGTCCATGTCGATGAGAGCGGCTCTCGGCGTGATGCTGATGAGCGAATTGCGCCGCAGATAATCGGTTATGGCGAGTTTAGCAATCATTTTTTCTTCTTCTTTTTTCGGGTCGGCACCGAATCGGCCTGCTCTTCAGGCATCACGAATCCGGCGGGACGCTCGATGAGGCCTTCGCGGATCAGCGTTATGGAATCGGAGCGCGAGAACTGTTCGCCGATATCTTCGGGGAGCGTGGCCGCCGACTGATGGCCCGACTGCGCCTCGCGCTGCACGCGAAGTCCGCGCGAGCCGGCCGTGCGCACGCCGCGGCGGAACACCTTGCGCATCTCCTGCATGAGATTGACACGTATGGAGTCGGTGAGCTGACGTTTCGAAGCCACCGATTTCTCGTTGAGGCGCGCCTTGCCCAGACGGATTTTCATTTTCTCGGGCGTGCCTTTGATGTTGATGCCAAACTTAAACGGCAGCGGCGATTTGAGCACGGCCACATGATAGTCGAGGTTGAAATCCATGTCGTTGTTGCCCACCACGCCGAGGCGGTAGCGGTCCATGTCGAACACCACGGGATAGAGATCGACCCAGCCGTTGTGGACGGCGATCTCCACATCCATGTGGTCGATCATATTGCGCTTCTTATTCTTGAACATCAGCCACTTGGCCACAGTGCGGAAGGTTTCGGAATCGAGGAGCACCAGACTGTCGCCCGACAGACGCAGAGCCATGTCGAGCGAGGGTATGCGGATGTTCATCAGCGAGTCGAGGTCGGTGGTCATGGCTATTTCGGCGTCGACAACGCCCTCCACCTCCTTGAGCATAGGCAGGACGGAGTCGATCTGCGGCACCTCGGCGAGGAACTTGCGGAGATTGAACATGCGGAGCTTCATGCCGGCGGCAAACGAGATGTCGGAGGCTCTGGGAGCCGAGTAGAGGGCCGAGAGGTCGACGGCGCCCATGTCGGTGAGCGCGTGGAGCCGTTCGAGCGAGATGGCGCCGTCGTAGATGTTGACGCCGCCGTCGAAGTTGCGTAGCCAGATGTCGCCGTAGCGCACGTGGGCGGCGTTCATGCGCAGCGTGGCCGAGACATTGGAGGGGATGACGACGGCCGCGGCCTCGGCTTCGGCCACCGGTTCGGCGAGGAGGTCATCGTCGTCGGCCTCGAGGTCAGCGATCTCCCCGGTGATCACCGCAGTGTCGACCTTACGGGTGTGGGCGGCGCCGCGTATCATCGTGGCCGTGATGTCGTTGATGTCGATGGTGTCGGAGCTGACGGCGAAATCAATCTCGATGGGAGTGTGGCGGCGTTTCGACGTGAGGGCGCGCGAGATGTTGCGCACCGAGCCGCTGATGCGGAAATCGCTCCTGCCCGACTTGATCTCGGCGTTGCGTATCACGAGCGAGTCGGTAGAGAACGACATGTCGAGACCTGTGAGCGTGTTGCGCAGCGGGAAATATGGCGTGTAGAGGCGTCCGCGGGCCGCCGTGAGGTCGCCTGTCAGCTGCCATGTGCGGAGCCATGTGGCCAGCGAGTTGTCGATGGCGAAGTCGATGTTTTCACGGCCCGATGCCGTGGAGTCGATGCGCGAACGCGCCATCATGCGTCGAGCCATGCGTGTCAGCGAATCGGTGGACAGATCGGGATAGATGGCCGCGAGCGAATCGACGCGGGCACGCATGCGCGGCGACATCGGACGGCGGGCGCGCGGGTGGAGTGTGAGATGAGCCTTGCCGTCGCGGAGCGAAGCGCGCATGTCGTTGTCGCGGAAAGCGATGCGGTGCGCTTCGACGCTGAGGTCGAGCTGCGGCGCGCGGGCGTTGTTTTCGAAACGGCGCAGCACGCCCCGCATCGAAGCGTCGCGCAGGCGCAGCCGTGTGGCCGAGCTGTCGGCCACGAGATTGATGAGTCCGGCTGTGAGCGAGCCGCCGAGAGGATTGATCTGCGAAGTGTCGGACGAAGAGGCAACGTTGCGCGAGCCGACGTTGAAAGCCATGTCACGGCCCTGGAAACTGAGGCCTGGAGCTGCGAACATGGCCGTGTCGACCGTCAGCGAGGCGGTGAGCAGCGAGTCGACGCTGAGATCGCCCACGCGAACGCTCGACGAGGAGCCGAGGCGGAAACGGGCGTCGCGGATGTAGGTGTCCATGGATCCGTCGTTCATCGACAGGCGGAAATCGGAGAGCGACAGCTTGCCGTCGATTCTGGCGCGGTGGAACCGTTTGGCCGACAGCTGGCTGATGGAGAAACGCATATCGGCCTGACCGTTGAGCGTGCCGGCGATGGTGAACGGCAGGCGCGCCACAGCCTGACGCGGCAGGCGCGAAAAAGCGATGGAACCTTCAAACGATCCGTCGACCGATGGATCGGTCATCAGGTGCGTCACCTTGCCCTTGAGCTTAACGTCGACAGCCTGTCCGGCGGCGTCGAGATTGGTCACGGTGACCACGGAGCGGTCGAGGTCGGAGCCGTCGATCACGGCCGTGATGTCGGCGTTGAGCCTGTTGAGGCGCAGACGGTCGAGATTGAACTGCGAAGCCGTGGCTTTGGCCTTGATCTCAAGCTGCGGAATGGTGCTCACGGCAGGAGCGTAGGGCTTGAGCAGACGCATGTCGAACGACAGGCGCAGGTCGGTGTCCAACATCGACAACGGTCCGAGGTAGCTGCCGGGGATGAAAGCGGTCAGCGCGCCCACGTTGATGCGCGGGAGCGAGACATCAAACTCATTGACTGTCAGAGCAGACGACATATCGACATCGGCATTAAAAAGGGCTTCGATGCCGAGCACCGAGAGCGTGAAGTCGGAGAGCGCGATGTGGTCGGGATTCTTGATGTCCCAGTTGATATTGCCGTCGAGCGAGAAAGGCAGAGCCGGCAGATGCACCGACGGCATGATGCGGTCGGCCGAGCCGCCGAGGGCTATGGCATAGGCGGGCGCGTCGGCGCCCTTCAGCTCGGTGCGCGAGATGGTGAAGGCGAAATCGATCGAATCGGCGGGAGCTCGGTAGCGCACCGGCATCGAGCCGTTGAGAGCGAAGCGGTTGATGCTGACGGAGGGCATGGGCGAGGGCTCCTTTTCTTCTTCTCCGGATGGGGGCACGATGTCGTAGTTGGCGACCGAATCGTTGGCAATGAACAGGTTGACCGTAGGGTTGGTGAGCTCGACATCGTAGAGCGATATGTCGCCACTGATCATTTTCATGATGTGGATTCCGCCGGTGAAACGCTGTAGGGTGAGGAGCGAATCGGCGTCGGCGGGCAGGGCTTTGCGCTCTTTGGCCGGCAGCACATCGAGCGCGCGGCTGACGATGGTGAGTCCGTCGACCTGCACGTTGAGGCGCGGGAATGTCGACCAGAAGGTGAGCTCGACGCGCTGCGCCTTCACGTCGGCGTTGAGATATTCGCTGGCATATTTGTTGACAAGAGGGGTAAGGCGCTCCGGAGTGAGGTAGAAGAGCGCCACGCTCACCAGGATGATGATGAGCAGGACCAGCGACAGCAGGGTGATGCCGGTCCATTTGAGGATGCGGATCCAGAGCGGGCGGCGCTTTTTTGGCACTGAAAGCTCGGAGGGCTCGGAGTTATCAGAGTTCTCGGAGGGCTCGGAAAGCTCGGAGGGCTCGGGGCTGGTGGGGGTTATCTTGTCGTCGGATTCCATTTTTGGCTGTTGGGAATGAATGTTTCAATAAAAACGACTGCGGAGGTTCAGTTGTTGCGCGGGCGCGCCGATATGTGGAAACAGGGCTGCTTGTATTCCATCTTCACCCAGCACTTGCCCTCCTCGCGCATGGCCAGCAGCACTTCGGCCAAAAGCGATTTGAGGTCGGAAGCCGAACGGGGGATGCGGTCGGAATCGGCAGCAAAACGGGCGTAGGAGATGTCGATGGTGGTGCCGAGCTGGTGGACCGACGAGTCGACGGCGTTTTTGTTGCTGCGGCGCAGGCGTGCCACCGATTCGGGCGTGCGGAGTACGCTCGTGACGCGGATGCGGTAGTCGCCGCCGCCGCGCACACGCAGCGAGTCGTTGAAGCGCCGCCCTATCTCATGGAGCATGGCGGCAGCCTCCGGCACGAGGTAGGGCTGCGAATGTGTGAGCGGCTCGAGGTAGAAATCGGCGCAGGAGGCTATCTTCACCAGCGGACGGCCCGGCTCCCAGTGGGAGCGCGTGTCGGAGAGCGGCTTGATGCCAATGCGCTCGGCATCGGCCCAGTGCACATAGTTGCTGTCGTTGAATATCTTGCGAATTTCGCCGAGGCGCCGCGTGGGTAGCGCCTGCGTGGGCTCCGGCATGTCGGCCAGCGGATGATCCCAACGCGAAACGGTGTCGGTGTCGAGTTCGAAACGGGAGATGTCGGCCACGGAATGCTCCTTGCTGTCGCCGCCGCCCGAGCATGCGGTGAGGAACAGGATTGCCGACAGGATGATATATGTAGGACGTATCATTTCAGACAATAGAATGTGTGGCGGCGTCAATGCCGGCCGATTGAAAGCGTAAAGTTACAAACTTCCGCGAATATTTCCATAATCGCCGCTTTCATAATTGGCGCGGAAGTGGTAACTTTGCCGCATCAAAAAGCGAATATTGAAAAAAATGAGCACTCAAGAGTTTGAAATGGTGGCCAAAACCTTTCAGGGACTGGAAGATGTACTGGCCGAGGAACTTCGTGGATTAGGCGCAAAAAATGTGGAGCCGGGACGCCGTATGGTGTCGTTTGAAGGCACGCTGTCGACGCTTTACAAAGCCAACATGTGCTGCCGCACGGCATTGCGTATTCTCAAGCCGATATATAAATTCACGGCCGCCGACCCGGATTCGCTCTATGAGATGATCAAGGAATATGACTGGAGCAGCGTTCTGAGCCTCGACAAGACCTTTGCCATCGACACGGTGTCCAACTCCGAGGAGTTCACCCATTCGCGCTATGTGACCTACAGGGTGAAAGACGGCATAGTCGATTGGTTTAAAGACCGTTTCGGCCCCGACAGCCGTCCGCGTGTAAGACTTCAGGATGCCGACGTGATGATCAACGTACACATCGCGGGCGAGCGCGTGACCGTGTCGCTCGACTCGTCGGGCGAATCGCTCCACAAGCGCGGCTACCGTGTGGCGCAGACCGAAGCGCCAATCAACGAGGTGCTTGCCGCCGGCATCATCCTGAAAAGCGGCTGGCGCGGCGACTGCCCGCTCGTCGACCCGATGTGCGGTTCGGGCACCTTCCTCATTGAAGCCGCTCTGATAGCCGCCGGCATCAATCCGGGCGTCTACCGC
>OHEJ01000431.1_pt1 | contig 16172 bp, 13 predicted proteins | sample 1567261 | NCBI WGS metagenome assembly OHEJ01 (sample SAMEA3879550, study PRJEB24766) | human gut metagenome | biome: human-associated habitat; feature: feces | place: USA | collected 1985/1987 | reverse complement strand
CGTCGAAGTCGAGGCGGTCGTTGAATTCCTTGGCTGTGTTGACGGCGTCCTGACCGGTCATGGAGTCGACTACGAAGAGCGTCTCCTGCGGTTTGATGGCCTTTTTGATTGCGGCTATCTCCTGCATCATGGCTTCGTCAACGGCCAGACGGCCGGCTGTATCGACGATCACCAGATCGAGATGGTTCTGCTTGGCGTAGCGGATGGCGTTTTCGGCAATCTCGACAGGATTTTTGTTGCCTTCCTCGGTGTAGACGGGGACTTCAATCTGCTGGCCGAGCACCTTGAGCTGTTCGATGGCGGCGGGACGGTACACGTCGCAGGCCACGAGCAGCGGGCGTTTGGCTTTTTCGCTTTTGAATTTCTTTGCGAGCTTGCCCGAGAAGGTGGTCTTGCCGGAGCCCTGAAGGCCCGACATGAGGATGATGGCGGGATTTCCCGAGAGGTTGACCTGCGCTGTTTCGCCGCCCATGAGTGCGGCGAGTTCGTCGTGGACAATCTTCACCATCATTTCGCCGGGCTTTACGGCTGTGAGCACATTCTGTCCGAGAGCTTTCTGCTTTACGGTGTCGGTGAAGGTCTTTGCAACTTTATAGTTGACGTCGGCGTCGAGCAGTGCGCGTCGCACGTCTTTGAGCGTTTCGGCAACGTTGATTTCGGTGATTTTGCCCTGGCCCTTGAGCAGTTTCAGGCTTCGTTCGAGGCGTTCGCTAAGATTTTCAAACATGGTTGGATATCCTGTGGGGTGTGTTAATTATCTGTTGTAGTGAGATCTGTTGATGAGCCGGACGGTGTGGAGAGGTTTTATTTGCCGGCCGGAAGCAGGTTGGTGGCGGTGTCGGGAAACACCACTTTCGGGCGGAAAGTGCGGGCTTCCTCGATGTCCATGGTGGCGTAGCTCATGATTATCACGATGTCGCCGCGGTGCACTTTGCGGGCTGCGGCGCCGTTGAGGCATATCACGCCGGAGCCGGGCTCGCCGGGGATGGTGTAGGTGTCGAAGCGCTCGCCGTTGTTGTTGTCGACGATGTAGACACGCTCGCCGGGAAGGATACCGGCAGCTTCGAGCAGCAGGCTGTCGATGGTTATGCTTCCGATATAGTCGAGGTTGGCTTCGGTGACGGTGACCCGGTGGATCTTCGACTTTAGCATCTGCACTTGTATCATGGGCGATAGGTTATGTTGTCGATCAATCTGACATCGCCGCAGTAGACGGTGACACAGCCCACTGCCGTCTTGGCCTGATCCCAGTCGGTGATGGGCTGCATGGTGTCGGCGTTGACAATCTCGTAGTATTCGGTGCGCATCTGCGGGAGGGCGTCGATGGTTTCGGTGACGAAGCGTTTCACTTCCTCGACGGTGCGCGACGGTTTGAGTTCCAGACTCTCAACGAGTGTGCGGTGGATGGCCGGGGCTATGGCGCGCTGCTCGGGCGTGAGGCGCACGTTGCGGCTCGACATGGCCAGTCCGTCGTCGTGACGCATTATCGGGCAGGCCACGATTTCGAGGTCGAAGCCTTCGAGCTCAACCATGCGGCGGATCACGGCTATCTGCTGATAGTCCTTCTCGCCAAAATAGGCGCGGGTGGGCTGCACCATGGCGAAGAGCTTGCTGACGATCTGGGCCACGCCGTTGAAATGGCCGGGGCGCATGGCGCCTTCCATCACTTCGGCCACGGGGCCGAGATCAAACACGCGGGTGTCGGGCTCGGGATAGATTTCGTAGACCGACGGGATGAAGGCGTAGTCTACGCCGGCTTCTTCGAGCAGGCGGCAGTCGGCTTCTTCGGTGCGCGGATATGTGCGAAGATCGTCGGGGTTGTTGAATTGTGTGGGGTTGACAAATACGCTTGTCACCACTATGTCGTTGTCCTTGCGGGCACGTTTCACAAGCGACAGGTGCCCCTGATGGAGCGCGCCCATCGTGGGCACGAGGCCTATCGAATGTCGCAGGCTGCGGTGATGCTCCATGGCTTCACGCAACTCATTGACTGTGCGTAACACTTTCATTTCTCTGCAGATATGATGTCGTTTTATTGCTGAGATCCCCAATAGGGGGATTTTCAGGCACAAAATTACACAATTATTATATACTGACAAAATCCATGAAACTTAGAGCCGGTTCGACAATAAATGTTAACGGCAGGGTCGCATAGTGCGGAGTGATTTTTGGCCTGAGAGGAAGGAGTGTACTGGATGTACACGACTGACGAACAGGGCGAAAAGCGCCCGCAATATGCGATTCGATGTAATTTCGGTTCAGTCAAAAGGGGGAAATGCCAAGGCTTGTGTTATTATCTGTAACCCAGGTTACTGAATCCAGGAGAATAATAAAGTTTAACCGCAAACAGCAAAAGCGCATTCGCAGGTTTCTTTTGTGCTTTCATGGGAAGGAGCGTACTGGCCTCTATAAAGTATTCATGGCGATTGCATATCCGGTTTACACCGGATGTCAGCGGAAGATGCTGCCACAATATTATCCACCGCCGGGGACGGTATATTATCATTTCCGCAGGTGGAGTCAATCAACAAAATTCGTGGGTTTTCTGCGCAGCCTTGTGACGATTGTGCCGTAACTATGAGTGCTGTCTGTCCCCGGCACGGGCATTGACTTATCTTGACGCGATACTTTTCATGCCCTATACTTCTGACCCTCACCAACATTATGCCATAAAATATTTATTTGACGGGACGAAAGCTACATTCGCCTCGGCCACTCGTTGGCGCTTTTCTTCAGCTCTTTCGGTCACGATGGAACCCCATCGCTCCCTTATGACCTGAAGAAAATCACTCAACGATTGACCGCCCTGCCCTTAACATTTATTGTCGAACCGGCTCTAACAGCATCATACAACAAGCAGACGGCGAAATGGCCAAGCCACTCGCCGTCTGCAATTGCGTTATGATTGCCGGGAATGATGACTGCTCCCCGGCCTGATTATTTATTGAAAATCTCTTTGATTGAGCCGATCGAGCTGAGCACACCCGTGGCTTCATAAGGGATATAGACAGTCTTGGCATCTTTGCCTTCAACCATCTCGCGGAGCGTTTCGATATATTTCGTGGCAAGCATATAGGATGCGGGATTGGTGTTGGATGCTGCGACAGCCTCGCTGACACGGCGTATTGCTTCGGCCTCAGCTTCGGCTTCAAGAATCTTTGCGCGTGCTTCGCCTTCGGCACGGAGGATTTCCGACTGCTTGGCGGCTTCAGCCTGATTGATTTTTGACTGCTTCTCGCCTTCCGAGCGCAGGATGAGCGATTTCTTCTCACCTTCGGCGTTGAGGATCTCGGCACGGCGGTTGCGTTCGGCCTGCATCTGTTTCTCCATGGCTTCACGCACACTTTCGGGAGGCGTGATGTCCTGCAGCTCTACGCGGTTCACCTTCACGCCCCATTTGTTGGTTGCCTCATCAAGAATGGTCTGAAGTTTGGCATTGATCGTATCGCGCGATGTCAGCGTCTCATCAAGCTCCATCTCGCCTATCACGTTGCGGAGTGAGGTCTGCGTGAGTTTTTCAATCGCATTGGGAAGGTTGTCGATTTCATACACCGATTTCTTCGGGTCGACGATCTGGAAATAGAGCAGCGCATTGATTTCGGTCGTCACATTATCTTTCGTGATCACCTGCTGTGAAGGGAAATCATAGACCTGTTCGCGAAGGTCGATGACGCTTGTGGTGGTCACGCGCACATATGAGCGGTTGCCCACATGCTCGATGCGACGGGCATAAACCACCTTCGGCTTGTCAATAAACGGCCAGATAACATTAAGGCCGGCGGGCAGCACGCTGTGGAAACGTCCGAGACGTTCGATGACGCGCGTTTCCGACTGCGGCACAACCTTGACGGCATTCGATACGATAATGATAGCCATAAGCACTATCACACCGAGAATAATCCAAACTTCCATAATAAAGTTGTTTTTAAGATATTAATAATTCAAGTTATCTTCAAGTTGGCTTTTCAGTCGGCCACCGACTTGACGATCAGTATGATACTGTCGAAGCCTGTCACCTCGACCAACTGGTTTTCGGCGAGCGGCTGGCCGTCGGCTGTGCGCACGCCCCAGCGGTCGCCGTCGATTTTCATACGGCCGCGCGATCCGTCGGGTTCGGCGGTATCAATGCGCCCGCGGCGTCCGATCAAGGCATCCATGTTGCTTGCACCGTCGGCATTCGGAGTGAACAGACGGTTGTAGCGTTTCAGCAGCTTCGGCACAAACAACAGTGTGCTTATCAAAGCCACAGCACATATTATCAGCTGCACTTCGATGCCGGCGCCGCACAATGCGCAGACCATTCCGGCAAAAGCACCGAAAGCCATGCACAGGGCGATGCCTGATGAGGTGAATATCTCTATTATCACAAGCGCTATGGCGATGATCAGCCACACTGACCACATTGGCATTACCAGTTGTTCCATATCCTACTCCTTGTTATATCATCTGTTTAATAGTCATACAGCAGCTCATATTCCAATATATAGAGCGTGGCTCCACGTCCGCCGGTGAAATAGTCACCGTATTTCGAAGCCGAAGCGGTCACAAGCAGATAGGTCGGGATTCTGTCCGTGGCCACGTACTCAAGCGGAATCTCCACGTCGATATAATCGCTGATCGTAGAGCCGGAAGTGAATTCGCCGTAAGCGATGACGCCGGCATCATTGCGGTTGAACAGCTTGCGGTTGCTGGGATTGGTGCGGATCTCGTAGGCCGTATCCCAGTCGCCGAGCGAACACCACACGATGCATGTGTCAGGCTCGCCCTTCATATACTGGAAGTCGGGATTCGACTTGCTGCAGTCGGATATCGGAGCGGTGGTGTATTTCAGACGCGCGCGGAGCTTTGTGGGGCGCTGAGTGAACGGACGGCCGAAATCGAGGATGCCGTTTGTGCCGTCGATTTTCACGAAATCGCCCGCAAACAGGTTGCCCGCAGCCAGTTTGCCGAGAACCGACACGCCGACGAATTTAGTTTCGAGCATGGCACCGGCATATCCTGTCGATGAAGAGGGATCGGCGAGCGGCACAGTGTTGCTCTGTCCCAATGTTGTTGCGCCACGGTTGCCCGTCGACCAGAACGACGTGCCGTCAGCCGGCCACGGGTTCCACACTTTGCCGTCCTTATACCATTGCGAGAAATCGCTGTTAGGAAGCTGCACGACAGAGCCGGTGGTGAATTCCATTTCCACGGAATGTTCATCATCGCTTGTAGCGCGGGCCACATAATCGGTCTGCGACTCGAGATGTATCAGCCGGGCCACGTAGCTGCCTCCGTTGTGAGTGATCCATTCTTCGGGAACGACAATCCATTCATCCGAATCGGCCCGACGGTATTCAAAGCCGTTAGTCTTGCCCACTTCGGCATTTGCATAAAGCCATGCCACATTAGTCCATGCGTCCACACGCTCGAGATCCACGCTCACCTCGGTCTGTCCGACGGTGATGGTCCACTCGGTGTCACGGCCAAATTCGCTTACGGTCACTTTCACAGGCTCAGTAAAGTCGACATGCTGTCCGACAATGTCGGGCGTCATCACTCCGAGAGGGCCGGAAAGCTTCAGCGAGCGCACCATGATGTTGTCGAGCGGCTGAGCCATAGGCACGACGGCCGTCACCGTGTGGTTTTCCACATCGATATTCGCCGTGCCGATCTGCGATGCTATCGTGAAATAACGATCAATGTTTTGAGTGGCCGAAATGGTCCATTCAAAGACGCGGTCGTAGCGCTCCAGCTTAAATGTGACAGGATCGGTCAGATCGAGCGGGTGCTGAAACACCTCCGGATCAAGGCATGTGGTGCCTTCCGAAAAAACAATATCTTCAACCTCCACACTGCGGATATCTGCCCACTCGGTGAGATCCATCGAGATCGTGCGGCTGACTGAATCGATCCGCACTATGCCGTTGAGCAGAGCATGGTCTTCGGCATCGACATCCTTCACTTCCACTTTATCCACCGAAGGCATAACCCAGGGATAAGGCAGATCATTGGAGATACAGGCGGCAAAAAGAGCCGTCATCACAACGACAAGCGCGAGGTGAATTCTTGACATGAAATATTTATTAAATGTGTACACCGATTCCGAAATTAATGTTGAACAAGTTGAATCTGAAATTAGCGCCGCTGCTGAATCGCGAACCTTCTTCCACGCCGTCGGTCACCTGCTTCTCATTGCGCAGATGCACGCCAAACACGCCGAACGAGATATTGAAGCTTACATTGTCGAGGATGAACACGCAGAGGCCGGGGCTGAAATTAAGCGCCACCTCGGTGAGGTCGGTCTTCGTGTCGCGCAGTTTCCCGTCGTAGGGACGTTTGAATCGCGACGATCCGCTGCCAAACGAAAGGCATGCTTCATTGAACACCGCAAAACGTTTTGAGCGGCCGAGTCCCACATAGTTGCGGTAGAACACTCCGATCGAATATTTCGAAGAATAATAGCTTATATCATGAATATCAAAACTCAGATCATCGCCCATATTCACCGCGAGATGCCCGAGGTCGGCTTCCTGACGCGTATAGTCGAATTTCAGACCTACAGCCTGATTGTCGCGGAAGAAATACGACACTGCCGGCTTGATGGCATACTGTTTGCCCTTGAATTCAAAATCGTCCACGGCCTGGAAAAATTCCACATCGTCGGCATCAAATTCGCCATACGAAGCCATAAGCCCGAAAGCCCATTGCTTGCGCGGGATAAACAGATAGTTGAACAGGCCGCGGTCATAGCGCCCGAAATTGCGTTCGCGAAGCACCAGATTGACAGTGTCCTTGCCAACGATCACTTTCTCATCCATCTCGGGATGATGCGGACGTCCCTTGACAATGCCTTTATTCGGCAAAACTTTGTTGCTGCTGACGGCCGTAGTGTCGGCTTTATCCTGAGCCGAAGCGGCGGCGATGACCATTGCCGCGAGTGCTGTAATAATATATCGTTTCATGCTCATGATCTGTTAAAGGTAAAACGCCATGCCGAACTGGATGGAGAAAAGATTGATTTTGAAATTGGCATGCTTGCTGTTGCGGTGAGCCACCTGCACCTGATTCGTGACCGAGCGCGTGTGGGTGTAGCCGAAACCGAGAACGCCGACATTGACCTCTATGGCCGAGTAGTTGTTGAGAAACATTATGAAGCCCGGCGTAAGGCCGATGTTGAGCGAGAAGTTTTTCTCGTAAGTGCCTTCGAGATGACGGTTGGCTTCCGTGCCGCCGGTGAAGTTTGACAGTTTGGCCTGACCGCCGCCAAGCGTCAGCTGCAGCTCGTTGAACAATCCGAACCGGCGGTTGTCGCCGAACGATATATAGTTTCGGAATGCCGCAGTGGCGAAATAATTCGACTGTATCGTATTCACATGGTCGGCATCGAATGTCGTTTCCGAATCGAGGATCAGGCTGCCGGCATCCAGACCGGCTTTGCTGCGCTCGTAGCCGAATTTCAAACCGACGGCCATATTATCCTTAAACGTGTACAATGCCATCGGAGTCACCTTGAACGAATAGGTGTCGCCCTTGACTTTTTCAAAAACGAAAAACTGGTAGTTGTCCTGGTTGCTTTGCGAGTAGCCAACACTGACACCCGTGATCCACTGCCCTTTGGGAATGAATGACACCTGCTGCAGATCGCGCTTGAACTGTTCCTGAGCCTTCACGGGCGGAACGGCAGCGACAATCGCAAACAACAGCAATGCCATTAATCTCGAAATTTTACTCATGTCGTTATGCTAAGTGATGATGTGATTATATTATCGTTTAATATTAATATGAGAATGTGAGATCGTCGATCTGCAGACTTCCGCCAAGCGACTTCGACGTTACCGGATCGGAGAATGTGATGACCGATGCCGATTCCTCGGCAATCGTTCCGATATGGCTCGATGAAGAAAGCATTATCTTAAGTTTGTAGGGCTTGACGCCAAACAGATCGTAAGTCAACGGTATCGAGAATGCGGTATAGCCTGTGGCAACGGAGAGATAGCCTACGCCGCGCGACACAACGATATCCGTGCCGTCGCTGTCGGCCACCAGCTCTACTATCACAAGCCCCCGGTCGCTCTGGTCCGCAATGCACGGCATGTAACGGTAATAGCCGTTGAGCGATGTCGGGCGCGATGTGAACGAAACGCCTTCTTTATATACTTCTTTTCCCGTGGCAGGATCGAATCCGTATTCTCCGAGGAACACTTTACCTGCAGCACGATGGGCTATCGACGGGATGTTCATACTATAAGATGTGTAAGGCGTCCCCGTCTGACGGTAAGGCTCTATCGTCGGACCGTTGAGATCCCACGAAGTGCTGACTATCGAAACGGCATAGGCGCCGGCTGTAGCATCGGTAATCGAATAAACCGACGGCTGCATATACCAGGTGTTGTAATTGGCAGCCTGACGGCAGAATGTCTTGGCATTTGTGTTGGCCCACTGTTTCGGAGCGAAATAATCATACGTCGCATAGTTCTGACAGTTGAATATGTCGACGATATTTTGTGAAAAGCGTCCGCCGGCGGGCAGATTTTTATATTTCACGCCGTCGTGCACATCTTCAAAACTGCCGTTGGGCACCGCGAGGCATCGTTCGGTTTCAATCTTCACCGGGGCGCAGAACTGCGACTGCTCGGTGGGATTGTCGTAGAGTGATGCAGTTATGACATATTGCGTATGCTCGTTGAGTCCGCCCAGAAGTATCAGCCCGTTTTCGGGATCACGGCGCATCAGCACCTGCTTCTGACCGTTGACATATAATTTGGCCATCGACGTGACAGTCTCGAGCATACCGGCTTCGGCCGTCGAGAACCTGACGGCGGCATAGCGGGCATACGGATCAGCTTCGATGCTGAATTCCGGCGACACGAACCGAATCGTGGAGCTCACCCTTTCATCCCCGCAATAGAGCAGACGCACACTGGTCGAAGCCACGGCCATCTGCGGCACACGGAAGCGGACAATCCATTCTCCGTCATGCCCTTCGAGCGGCTCGACAGCAAGTATCTCTGCGGCTTTCCAGGCTGTGCCGTCAGCCGATTTCACTTCCACAGCTATGTTTTTCGCCACATCATCGCCGCGGGCCACGATGTGCATCTGGCCGATATTCAGCCCCATGAGCACATCCGACACGGAGATCACCGACAGGCCTGCCTCCTGCACATCAACACTGAGCGCCACCGGACCCGACATTTTCCCCTGAGCGCTCACAGCCGAAACGAAGAAAGCGTCGACGGGATCATCCGCGCGCAGATGAGGCAACACATCGGTAAGATCCACCGCGCTGATGCCTGAGGGCGTTTCGGTGAGTTTCAGCCCGAGCGCCTGCATCCGGCTGATCACATCACTATCGGCATTCAGCAGGTCGACCTCATCGGGCCATCCCCGCGATACGAGCGAACGGGCCTTGGTGGTAAGCAACAATTTTCCGCCGTCGCATCCTTCTACGCCGAATGCAACCGCCTCGGCGGGACGGTTGCCCTCGATAATCTCAACAGACGTCTGCTGGTCGAATCCCGTCGCGGTAAGCACCGGAGGCGCAGCCGCGAGGAACGACGGCGTAAGGGCTATGACAATATCGTCGGTGGATATACGGTCGTCAAACGATATGCGAAGCTGAGGATCTCCGTTTTGTGTCGTTTCACACCCCACAGAGATTTCATAAAGCTTCCCGGCATGAGCGTTGCTGACAGTCGCGGCAAGGAATTCAGCATGCGTCCCCGCGACAGTGGTCACATCAAGAAACAGCGACACCGCGCCCGGATTGACAAACGCCGTGCGCGTTTCGTTGCTCGGATATTCCACATACCCGCCTCCGGCCGAATGTATTGTCGCGCTGATATCCTGAAGCACATTGGTATATTGCGAATCAAATTTGATGGCTATTCCGGTGTTGGCAAGCCTGCATTCGACATCCACTTGCGTCGTAGTGCCGGCCACAAGATTCACCGTGCGGGAGCCATAGAAATACGGGCAGTCAAACCCTTCGGCATCGGCCGAACCGTAAAAGGCCTCGACGACATACTCTCCCGGACGAAACGGCTCGTCGGTCCGGAAATCGGTCAGAGGCATCCAGGTGTTGGAATAACGGCCGTCGGCGCTCTGAATGGTCAGCCCTAACTCGGCGTCGGAAGGCAGCTGCGCGAAAACGCCGGTGCTCACGGCTCCCGCCGAAGTCTCGACTATAGGATTCACCGTCACGACAGGGATAATGCGGCACGCGCCAAACTGCTCCTCGACCGTGTCATTGGAGCAGGCTCCGAAAAGCATCCCCAAAAAGGCCGTTACAGCAACCGTCGACAGTGAAAATATTGATTTACAAATCTTTTGACCCATAGCATTTATGTTATGGCTGATTTTTCCATGAAGAATGACATGCCTCCTGAAAGGAAGCATTAAAATTTGTGTAAAGGTAGCGTTTTTTGACGTAATAATAACTACCCCCTGCTTAAAATTCGTTAATCGGCGTTAACACAACATGCTCCCTTAGCGACATTCATTCAATTTATGCTAACTTTGGCGTCGTAAAAAAATCATCACAGCAATGAAAAAGATCATTACGCTTACAATTCTCGCCGCGATAGCTTCCCTCTCCGCTTTGCACGCATTCGACCTCAAAGGAGCGCTCAAAGGGCTCGGCAAAGACGGCAACACCACAATCGACGGTCTGGCCAACGTGATCGGCGATGTACTCTCGACCGACAAAATCGACGTCGCTTCGATCAGCGGGACATGGAGTTACAAAGAGCCGGCCGTAAGTTTCAAAAGCGACAATCTTCTGAAAAAAGCCGGCGGAGCCGCTGCCGCCACCGCCATCGCCGAAAAGCTCGCTCCTGTCTACAAGCTTTCGGGAATCGACAAGCTCACGCTCACCATTGATGAGTCGGGCAATTTCCAGATGAAAATGCGTGGCGTGACGCTCAAAGGCGTCATCGAGCCCAACACCGACGAGAACGATCTGTCGAACTTCACCTTCAAGTTTCAGGCTGCCGGCAAGAGCCTCGGCGCCGTCAACGCCTACGTGGTCAAAAGCATCGACAGTTCGATAAAGCTCACCTTCGACATCACAAAACTTGTGGATATAATCGGCAAAGCCAGCAAGGTAATAGGCAACAGCACGCTTAAGACGCTGTCGGGTGTGCTCTCAAGCTACGACGGCCTTTGCGCCGGCTTCGAGCTTACGAAACAGAAATAATCATTCCGCTCTGCCGTGACCGACAACGAAAATCCGGTGCTGAAAAACGCCGGCAGCCGTGCCGACGCAGCTCCTGCCGCACCGCGCCCGGCAATGGTTGCCGCATCGATCGTGACCTATCACACCGATGATGAAGAGTTGCGCCGGTGCCTCAGCTCACTGTCGCCGAAGCTTTTCGACCGCATCACCGTAATCGACAATTCGTCAAGCGAAAACACCCGCCGGCTGTGCGCGCAATGGCAGGGCGTAACATATTGTCCGTCAGAAAACATAGGCTACGGCGCAGCCCACAATATCGCCATACGGCAGAGCCTGGCCGACGGACTCAGATATCATCTGGTGTTGAATACCGACATACGGTTCAACGACCGCGATTTCCCGATTCTGATCCACTACATGGACTCGCATCCCGACACCGGTGCACTCCAGCCAATGATCCTTAGCCCCGACGGCACACAGCAATACACTGTACGCCTCCTCCCCACGCCATTCGACCTCATACTGCGCCGCTTCCTCCCTGGAAATATGATGCTGAAACGGCGCAACCGCTACGAGCTGCGGCACATCGACCACACCCGGCCGTTCAACGCCCCTTACCACCAGGGCAGCTTCATGCTCTTGCGGTGCGAGGCGCTGCGCGATGTAGGGCTCTTCGACGAACGCTTCTTCATGTATCCCGAAGATATCGACCTCACGCGCCGCATCCACGAACGGTGGCGCACCATGTATGTGCCCGACATGAAGGTGATCCACGACCATAAGGCAGAGTCATACCACAGCTTCCGCATGCTCCGGATCCACATCATCAACATGATCCGCTATTTCAACAAGTGGGGCTGGTTTTTCGACCGCTCCCGCAAACGCTTCAACAGAGAGCTTCTCTGACCGGAGGATACGACAAAGCGCTGTGCCCGGGCACAGCGCTTTGGCATTTCTATGACACTACTGTCGGTTATTCAAACTTGTGCGTCACAGGCAGATTCGAGGAATCGCCGTCGGGTTGCGGGATTTCCGTTTGATCGGTCACAACCACTATCTTAACCTGCGTTACAGCAGTGGCAAGTGTCGCACCCTCCTCGGCAATACCCATATTGGCAGTGAGCGTATAGGCGCCGGGGGTCAGATCTTCAGTAGGAATCTCCACACCAAAAGGAGCAACGAACGTGGTGTAGACGGGCACGCCGTTCAGCCAGTAATTCACAGGGCCTACGCACGTTGCCACATGATTGGGCCGGGTAGGTTTGACGGTTATGCCTTCAACAACCAGAGTGTCGGGGCTGACCACATACACCGTTCCGTCGCTGACAATGGCATTGGAGAAATTGAAACTGATGTCGACCTGTGGAAGGTCGCCGTCATCGTCACATGCCGCCATGCCGATAAGCAATGGCAAGGCACATAATAGAGCTAATAATTTTTTCATAGCGGGAATAGGATTACATCATAAAGGTTGTTTCTACTCTTTTTCTTCCTTTCAGTTACTGAATGTAAGCTCGTCATTCTTAACATCGATAACGATAGGATGGTCTTTATCGACTTTCTGTGCGAGGATGTCCTTCGACAGCCGGTTGAGCACCAGACGGTGGATGGCACGCTTGACAGGACGTGCACCGAATTCAGGATCGTAGCCTTCCTCTGCAAGGTAGTGCAGGGCGGCGGGAGTGACTTCAAGTGTAACGCCGTTGGTGGCAAGCATCTTCTGAACGCTGCGGATCTGCAGTCCGACAATCTCCTCAATCTCTTTTTCGTTGAGCGGGGTGAACATTATCGTTTCATCGATACGGTTCAGAAACTCCGGACGGATTGTCTTTTTCAGCATCTCAAGCACTTCGTTTTTGGTGTTTTCCACCACTTCGTCATGATTTTCGGGCGTCATCTTGGCAAAATTGTCACGAATGACCGACGAACCCATGTTGGAGGTCATGATGATGATGGTGTTTTTGAAGTTGACCAGACGTCCCTTGTTATCGGTCAGACGGCCGTCGTCGAGCACTTGCAGAAGGATATTGAACACATCGGGATGCGCTTTCTCTATCTCGTCGAAAAGCACGACGGAATAGGGTTTGCGGCGCACGGCCTCGGTGAGCTGACCGCCTTCGTCGTAGCCTACATATCCCGGAGGCGCTCCGACCAGACGGCTCACGGTGTGCTTCTCCTGATATTCACTCATGTCAATTCGGGTCATCATGTTCTCGTCGTCAAACAGATATTCGGCCAGCGCCTTGGCAAGTTCTGTCTTGCCGACACCGGTGGTGCCGAGGAAGATGAACGAACCGATAGGACGGCGCGGATCGTTAAGGCCGGCACGGCTGCGGCGCACGGCATCGGCGATGGCACGGATGGCCTCTTCCTGCCCTACGACGCGGTTGTGAAGCTCGGCTTCGAGATGGAGCAGTTTTTCCTTCTCGCTCTGCACCATCTTATTTACCGGAATTCCGGTCCAGCGCGAAACCACATCGGCGATATCTTCGGAGTCCACTTCCTCTTTGATGAGCGCTTTCTCGCCCTGCATCATCTTGAGCTGCTCCTGAATATCGGCATTCTCTTTCTCTTTCTGCTGAACTTTCGAATAGCGGATCTCGGCCACACGGGCATAATCGCCTTCGCGTTCGGCGCGTTCGGCTTCGAAGTTAAGCTGCTCGATATCGATCTTGTTTTGCTGAATCTTGTTGATGAGATCTTTTTCGGCTTTCCATTTAGCCATATATTCTTTCTCCTCCTCACGCATTCTGGCAAGATCCTTTTCGATCTCTTTCACTTTCTCTTTGTCGCCTTCACGCTTGATGGCCTCGCGCTCGATTTCCTTCTGGGCTATCATTCGGCTGATCTCATCAAGAGCCTGCGGCACGGAATCGATTTCCAGACGCAGCTTCGAAGCGGCCTCATCGATAAGGTCGATGGCCTTATCCGGGAGAAAACGGTCGGTGATATAACGTTCGGAAAGCTGAACGGCGGCAATAATCGCCTCGTCACGGATACGCACTTTATGGTGGTTTTCATAACGCTCTTTCAGGCCGCGGAGAATGGCGATGGCGCTCATCTCGTCGGGCTCGTTGACCATCACTTTCTGGAAACGGCGTTCGAGCGCTTTGTCCTTCTCGAAATATTTCTGGAACTCGTCGAGCGTCGTTGCGCCGATGCTGCGGAGCTCACCGCGGGCGAGCGCGGGCTTCAGGATGTTAGCGGCATCCATGGCGCCCTCGCCTTTGCCGGCACCCACAAGGGTGTGGATCTCATCGATGAAAAGGATGATGTCGCCGTCGCTCTGTGTCACTTCGTTGACAATGGCTTTCAGACGCTCCTCAAACTCTCCTTTGTATTTGGCACCGGCCACGAGCGCGCCCATATCGAGCGAAAATATCTGTTTCGAACGGAGGTTTTCAGGCACGTCGCCGCGCACGATACGCTGGGCGAGGCCTTCGGCGATAGCCGTCTTGCCTGTGCCCGGCTCACCGATAAGCATAGGATTGTTTTTTGTGCGCCGGCTCAGGATCTGGAGCACGCGGCGTATCTCGTCGTCACGCCCGATCACGGGATCGAGTTTGCCCGTGCGTGCGCGTTCGTTAAGGTTTATGGCATATTTCGACAGTGCGTTGTAGGTCTCCTCCGCACTCTGGTCAGTAGCTTTCTTGCCTTTGCGGAGCTCAGCTATGGCGCCCTGCAGCTCGGCGGCCCCCATGCCGGCATCCTTCATGATTGTGGATGCGGGCGAATTGACCTCAAACAGAGCGATCAGAAGCGCTTCGAGCGTCACATACTCGTCGCCCTGTTTCTTGGCGATATCGAGCGACCGCTGAAGCACGTCATTGGAATAGCGGCTGAGATAGGGCTCGCCGCCTGAAACTTTCGGCAGGGTGTCAATCTCGCGGTCGACAGCAGCCGTAAGATGTGCTATGTTGGCGCCCACCTTAGCAAAAATAAATTTCACCACTGACTCACCCTCAGACAGCACGCCTTTAAGCAGATGCACCGGCTCGATGGCCTGATTGCCATTGCCTTTCGCCAGCTCAAAAGCTTTCTGTACGGCTTCTTGCGATTTAATTGTGAAATTGTTGAAATTCATAATATCTAAAATAAACAGTTATTAAATTCATTAAAAACGGTCTTTCGCCCGATCTTTCCCAGACACTCATCACTCTAACAAATCAAAGTCCGTGAATGTTGCGAAGCAGTCGGTATTGAAAAGCCTGCGGCGGAAATTGCCGACCGTTTTAACCATTTTTTTATGCAAAACAGGCACATTATAAATGATTATTGTTAATTTTGTAAATGCAAATAATGTGCCAATATTCGGGCACGTCATAGAATTGAATAAGCATGAAATATTTTATTGCCCTCACGGCTCTTCTTGCCTCTCTGTGCGCCAAGGCTCAGGACAACGCTTTCTTCCAGCTCCCCGTTATTCCCGACGAGCTCCAGACTCTTCAGGAACGGTCGGACTATATGGTTCAGCACTATTGGGATTTCTGCGATCTCAACAAAGCTTTTTCGTCACGTGACAAAATGGCTGATGCGTTCGACGTATTTCTGTCATTTATGCCTTACGCTTCGGCCGAGACCGTCTATGCCGAGGTCGACAAGTTTATGGACAAGATCGGCAAAAAAACCGAAAATGTCCTGTTCATCGGCGAGCTTGCCGAGGCTAAGCTCTACAGCGACACGGCCGAGATGCAGAGCGACGATCTTTTTGTGGCTTTCGCCAACGCCATAGTTAAGAACAAAAAAGTCGACAAGACATCCAAGCTTCGCTATCAGCATCTGGCCAATGTGCTCACCGCCAGCGCGCCCGGAGCTCTGGCACCGAAATTCGACTATACGGGCCTCAACGGTGAAAAAGGCACTTTTGCCGTTGACTCCGCCAAGATCGGCACCATACTGTTTTTCAACGACCCCGACTGCGAAGACTGCCGCATGGCACGGCTGCGCCTCGACACCGACATCCTGACGCGCCGGATGATCGACGGCGGCCGCATGACGCTCATCAGCGTCTATCCAT
>OHEJ01000423.1_pt1 | contig 16428 bp, 14 predicted proteins | sample 1567261 | NCBI WGS metagenome assembly OHEJ01 (sample SAMEA3879550, study PRJEB24766) | human gut metagenome | biome: human-associated habitat; feature: feces | place: USA | collected 1985/1987 | reverse complement strand
CCCTCCGGCAGCCTCGACTCGCAGAACCGCGACGAGCTTCACCGCCTCTTCTTCGATCTGCGCCGCGATTTCGGACAGACATTCGTGATAGTGACCCACGACGAAGATCTGGCACGCCGCGCCGACCGCACCATAGAGATGCGCGACGGAAAGATCATAGACATCATCAACAACCTCAGTGCCACTCCCCTCTGTGATAAAATCTGCGACGAATGAAACGAACAGCCGACATATTACTGACACTCCTGCTGGCTGCCCTCGCCCCTGCCCTGCTCACGGGATGCGACGAGGGCGACAACGACACGCCCGCCGACCAGCTGCTCGAACAGATCGTGACTTTCACGGGCAACGAGGGCCCGAACGCAGGCTTCGAATATCAGGCCATTGACGATTCGCCTCTCATCCGCCTGACGGTCATGGGCAACCTTAACGAAGAGGAAGTCAATCCCGGCACTCGCCTGCTGATGCGCTACCGTCTGCCAGCCGGCACGCAACCCGACGCCGGCAGGGAAGTGAGCCTGACCGGCCTGCAGCGCATACTGACCGACACGGTGACGACCGTTTCGGAGCAGCCGGTTCAGGAACCGCTCTATCTGCTGACCATCCAACGGTCCGGCGAATACCTCAACGTGCAGTCGCAGATGGCCTCGACATCACACCGCAGTCTTGAGGTGACCGCCACTCCCCTGCCCGGCTCCGACGGCCTGACCGACCTCTACATCAGTCCGCGCTATGGCGAAAACGGAGCCGACGCCTATCTGACCACCACCTGGGCCTCGCTATGGATAGGGCCGGTGTGGCGCGACAATGCCTCGTCAGGAGTCAGAGTACACATAGCCAACAGCAACAACATCTACCGAACAGAATTCATATTCAAGAAATAAAATTATCTATCTATCAAACCACCAACTATGAAATTTAAAACAATCAGAACTCTCCTTATGGCAGCCGGACTGACCGTGCTGACCTCATCGTGCAACGATAACAGCAACGACAACGGTTTCAACGGCGTGACATACAACTCACTTGTAACCTACGACATGACCGTGGCGTCGGCCGACAACGATGTGACGAAAGACATTGCCTATTTCACCTTCTATACCGAAGACAACAACACCGCCCCCATCAGCTATACGGCCACCAATCTCAGCCGCAAGATCGAAGCCACACCCGGCTCACGCATGATAATCACCTACTATCTTAACGGCCAGACCATGGGTCAGAGCGGCCCGATCACACTGATAACCTACCGCACAGTGCCCGGGGGCGCCGTTGAAGTGAAACCCACGGCCGAAGCTGAAGCCGCAAACGCCCCGATATCGGTCACGACAATTAACCGCACCGGCAAATATATCAACCTGTTTGCCCGACTGATGTATAATCCCGACCGCACATTCACCATGATAGCCGACGAGTCGACCGTCGGCACGGAAACGGTGGACCTGTATGTCACCACAGCCGTACCGGCAAGCGGCGACAGCGGTGTGGTGAACGAGCAAGTGGCATCGTTTGACATCTCACAGGTGTGGAACAAAGCCGAGACAATGAGCGTGCGCGTGCATGTCAACAACACCGCCGGCACCCAGAAAGTCTATGAATTCAAGAAATAATCCAGCAATCACAGCAAACCCATGGAACAGAAAAAACAGGAACTTAAAATAGAGCTCACGCCCGAAGTGGCCTCGGGCCACTACAGCAACTTCACCGTCATCAGCCACGGCCCGACGGAATTTTTCTTCGACTTCATCACCGTAGCGCCCAATATGCCCCAGGCCAAAGTGCAGAGCCGCGTGATCATGACGCCTGAAAACGCCAAAAACCTGCTGATGGCCCTGAGCGAAAACGTGAAACGCTACGAATCCACCTTCGGCGAGATCAAACGCACCGTGCCCCGTCAGGAGCCGGGCGGCGACATCCCCAACCCTTTCTTCAACGGGGGCGGCAAGCTCAACTGACCCAAGCGGGACGGCCAACACGGCCGAAAACGCCATTTTAAGCCCTTCTAACAGACTTTGACGATGAAACCCAACCAACTGACCATCTACAACTCGCTTTCGCGCAACAAGGAGCTGTTCCGGCCCATCCACGAAGGCCGCGTCGGGATGTATGTATGCGGCCCGACGGTGTACGGCGACGGCCATCTGGGCCACGCGCGCCCTGCCATCACCTTCGACATCCTCTACCGCTATCTCACCCATTTAGGCTACAAAGTGCGCTACGTGCGCAACATCACCGATGTCGGCCACCTCGAGCACGATGCCGACGACGGCGAGGACAAGATAGCCAAGAAAGCGCGCATCGAGCAGCTCGAACCCATGGAAGTGGTGCAGCATTACCTCAACCGCTACCACAAGGCCATGGACGCGCTCAACGTGCTGCCGCCCTCGATAGAACCTCACGCATCGGGTCACATCATCGAGCAGATCGAATACATCAAGAAGATACTCGAAAGCGGATATGCCTACGAGAGCAACGGATCGGTCTACTTCGACGTGCCCAAATACAACCGCGACCACCACTACGGCAAGCTGTCGGGGCGCAACATCGACGAGCTTCTGTCGGCCACGCGAGCGCTCGACGGCCAGCAGGAGAAACACAACCCGGCCGACTTCGCGCTCTGGAAAAAAGCGTCGCCCGAACACATCATGCGGTGGCCTTCGCCGTGGAGCGACGGCTTCCCGGGGTGGCATCTCGAATGTTCGACCATGGGCGAGAAATATCTCGGCGAAACGTTCGACATCCACGGAGGCGGCATGGATCTGCGCTTCCCGCATCACGAATGTGAGATAGCGCAGTCGGTGGCCCACAACGGGCACGACACCGTGCACTACTGGATGCACAACAACATGATCACCATCAACGGTCAGAAGATGGGCAAATCGCTGGGCAACTTCATCACGCTCGACGAATTCTTCACCGGCAGCCATCCGCTTCTCACCCAAGCCTATTCGCCGATGACCATCCGCTTCTTCATCCTCCAGGCCCAATACCGCGGCACTGTCGATTTCAGCAACGAAGCGCTTCAGGGCGCCGAGAAAGCTCTCCAGCGCATGACTGAAGGGTACCGTCGCCTGCAGGCGCTGAAGCCGTCGGAGGAGTCGACCGTCGACGTCGACGGTCTGATGGCAAAATGCTACGCGGCGATGGACGACGACCTGAACACGCCCGTGCTGCTGGCCCATCTGTTTGACGCCTGCGGCATCATCAACCGCATCAACGACGGCCACGACAAAGCCACCGCCAAGGATCTGGATACGTTGAAAAGCATCTTCGACACTTTCCTCATCGAGATCCTCGGCATGCGCCTCGAAGGTGCCGGCTCCGAGACGGGCGCCAGCGACATGAAGCCCTACGAAGAGGCCGTGGACCTGCTCCTTGAGATGCGCTCCAAGGCCAAGGCCAACAAAGACTGGACCACCAGCGACATGATCCGTGACCGTCTCGCCGCCATAGGGTTCGATGTAAAGGACACCAAAAACGGCTTCGAGTGGAGTCTTAAATAACACGACAGATCAGAAACACTGCAAGGGGACGCATCAACACCTTCACGTTGATGCGTCCCCTTGTTTTTTGTTTCGCACGGGCGCGCCATGCGGGCGGGGGAATGCGGGTGCGTCCGCATCCGCATGGTCCACATCCCAAATGATTCCGGGAAATTACATTCGCATGATGCGGACGCACCGGTGGCGCGTCCGTACCGGGATCGCGGGGAATACCGTCCGCATACGCATGCCCCGACCCACATGATGAGGGGGTGTATTCAGGTGGGACGGATGTATATGCATGGGGGATGGGGGTTCATTCGGTTGATGCGGACGCACCGGTTATTTGAAGGTGAAGGTGATGTCGCCTGACTGACGATCGGGGGCATCGGATTTGGGGGTGACGCGGGCGCTTCGGGCACGGCGCAGACATTCCGAGGTGACCGCATTGCTGTAACCGCCGCCGCTTTTTAGCTTCGCTTCCACGACTTTGCCTTGCGGATCGACCGTTATTGTCACGACCACTTTGCCGGGATTAGGAGCGTCGATGCCATCGGTGCTCACAGACACTTTACGTCCACCCAGATTGCCGGAGCCGGAGCCTCGGTATTTTCCTTTCGACGAACCGGAACCGGCACCGGTGCCTTTATCCGACTCGCCAGTGCCTTCGCCGCCCTTTTGAGAGCCTTTGCCCCAGCGGGATGCAGCCTCTTTCTTTGTGTCGGGTTTCGGCGCTTCCTTGGCTGTGGCATCGGGCGTGGCCGATTTTTCGGGTCCGGTCTTTTGCTGAGGCTTGGGATTGGGCGCTGTGACGGGGGCGGGGAGTGGAGAAGTGACCTGCTGAGCGGGAGCGTCGGGCAGCACGGGCATCACCTCGACATATTCGTCGGCCAGGAGGACGGCGGTGGTGTCGGGGGCGGGAGGCCACTCCGAACCGTCGGGGGGCACAAACGACAGGCGCGTGAAGATGAGCCACAGCAACATCCCTGCAAAAAGCAGAACCGCCACCGCACCGGCTATCAGACGATATTTCTTTTGATTATCCATCCGCGATTAGGGTTAATGGGCATTGGTTTCGGCCGGAGTATTGTTTTCAGCCGGGGCAGGGGAGTCGGGAGCCTTGGTGGCGAGCACCATCTTGATGCCGTGGCGGGCGCCGATGTCGAGGATGCCGGCGATATCGCCGTAGGGCACAGAGACGTCGGCACGCACCGACACCACAAACTGCTCACCCTCGGCCACGTTGCCCTTTTGCGTCTCGAGATAGCTCTCGAGCGAGGCAAGATCAAGATTGGTGAGCGAATTGTCGTCGTCGGAAAGCTGGGCGATGATCACGCCCTCGGGGAGCACGTGGACATAGACCTGCGGCTTTATGGCCGTCTGCTCCGAGCTCTGCGGGAGATTGAGCTCCAGTGCTGTGGGGAACACGTAGGTGGAGCTGACCATGAAGAAAATGAGCAGCAGGAAGATTATATCGGTCATCGATGCCATCGAGAATAGCGACGACATCTCATATTGTCGTTTCAGAGCCATCGGCGTGGGGGATTATGAGTTGGCGGCGTTGTCTTTTTTCACCGGCTCGTTGAGGAGGTCCATGAACTCCATCGTGGCCGATTCGAGACGCCGCATCACACCGTTGATGCGAGCCACGAGATAGTTGTAGGCAAAGAGCGCGATGATGCCCACGATCAGACCGGCAACGGTGGTTACGAGAGCCTGATAGATGCCGTCGGCGAGGACGCCGATGCCGGCTGAAGAGCCTGCCGATGCCATACCGTAGAACGACTGCACCATGCCTATTACCGTGCCGAGGAAGCCGAGCATAGGCGCACCGGCGGCTGTGGTGGCGAGCCAGGGCAAACCTTTGCCGAGGGCGGCCACCTCGATGTTGCCGGTGTTTTCGATGGTCACGAGGACATCGTTCATGGGGCGTCCGATGCGACTGATGCCCTTGTCGATGAGCCGTGCATATGGGGTGTCGGCACGACGGCAGATGTTGTGAGCGTCGTCGATGCGGCCTTCGACTATAGCGTCGTTGATTCGGTGCATAAAGCCCGAATCCTGCCGCGAGGCACGGCGGATGACCAGAGCGCGCTCCACGAAGACATAAATGGAGATGAGCGCCAGCAGGGCGAGAGGAATCATGATGAAACCGGCATTGACGCAAAGATCCCACAGGTTGGGACCCTGGGCGGCCGGCGTTGCTGCATTCAGAATCATGGGCGGATGATTGATGGGTTAGGGGGTGGGTTAGAGATAAATGTGGGTTCAGCGCTTGCCGAGACACTGGCGGTAGCGCTTAATGGTTTCTTCGATGCCGAGATAGAGTGCGTCGGCAATGATTGCATGACCGATCGACACCTCGTTGAGATAGGGCAGACGGTCGTGGAAATATTCGAGATTTTCGAGGTTGAGGTCGTGACCGGCGTTCACACCGAGGCCGGCCTTATGTGCGGCGATGCTCGCCTCGACGAATGGAGCGACGGCATTTTCGCGGTCGGCGGCATAATTGTCGGCATAGGGTTTGGTGTAAAGCTCCACGCGGTCGGCTCCGGCACGAGCGGCGGCGCGTATGTTTTCGGGATCCGTGCCCACGAAGATGGAGGTGCGGATGCCGGCTTCGCGCAGACGGTCGACAATGGCGGTAAGGAAATCGAAATTGGCCTCCACATCCCAGCCCTCGTGAGAGGTGAGATCGCCCGGGGCATCGGGGACGAGGGTCACTTGTTCGGGGCGGATTTTCAGCACCAGGTCCATGAACTGATCCGAAGGATAGCCTTCGATATTGAATTCAGTCTTTATGAGGGGACGCAGAGCGAAAACGTCGTCATGGCGGATATGGCGCTCGTCGGGGCGCGGATGCACGGTGATGCCGTCGGCACCCAGTCGCTCGCACTCGCCGGCAAAGCGCTGCACATCGGGGACGTTCTCGCCGCGGGCGTTGCGCAGCGTGGCTACTTTGTTGATATTTACGCTTAAATTTGTCATCACTAAGATAAAACCTTACTATTATGAGCTTGTTTAATAAAAAAGCGCTCTTCTGAAATATAATTGCTAAATTTGCATTCTCATTCCATTGAGAGCACAAATTTACAGAGAATAAATGGGAATTGAAAGCGAAATGAAGGCAAATAAGGGCATATTTTCCGCGGGCGGCGAGCACGAGACGGAGATCCGGCATACGGCGCGCCACCTCTTCCCGCCGCTTCCCGAGAGCAGCGAGCTGACACTTGTGTGCCGCCGCGACGACTACAGCGCCTCGGCGATAGCGCGCGCCGTGGAGGATGCCGACGCCCATCTGCTTAACCTCAACGTCACATCGGCCGACGCCGGACCCGACGAAGTTTCGGTTGACCTCCGCGTGAGCCACCGCAACACAGGCAGTGTGGCCCGCTCGCTCGAACGCTACGGCTTCCGTGTTACCGACATGCGCGAAGGCTACGACGACTTCGAGAAGATGCGCCGCCGTATCGACGAGCTCATGACGCGCATCGAGCTATGACCCAGCCGCTTCATCCATTCCACCACCAGTCACTCCACATCATCTCCACAATGAAAAGAATAGCCATTTTCGGCAACAAATCACAAAAGACCGGTTTCGACAAACTGGCGCGGCTCATCGAACTGCTCCGCACTGCCGACGCGCACTTTGAAATCGCTGTGCAGCGGCGCTACATGGAGTTTCTCGAGCGCACGACAGGCCTTGCGCCCGACACCTTCCCGCGTTTTGAGACCTACGAAGGCGATGCCGACCTGGCCCTCAGCATCCACGGCGGCAAGCGTGGGCGGCTACGAAACGCCCATCCTCGGCATCAACTCCGGCCACTTAGGCTATCTGTCGGCGGCCGAGCTTGAGAATCCGGAAGAGATCATTGCCGAGATAGCCGACGACGACTTCATCATCAGTCCGCGCTCGGTGATAGAGGTGGAGGTGAGCGGACACCATAAGCTCGTGCGTCAGGCCGCCCTCAACGAGGTGGCGATACTCAAGCAGGACACGGCGTCGATGATCACCGTCGACACCGCACTCGACGGCTCGCCGCTGGCCAAATACCGCGGCGACGGCCTCATCATCTCGACGCCCACCGGCTCGACGGGCTACAACCTGTCGGTCGGCGGCCCCATCATGGACCCGACAGCGTCGAACTGGATCATCTCGCCCATCGCGCCCCACACGCTCAACATGCGGCCGCTTGTGGTCAGCGACAGCGTGGTGATGCAATGCGCCATCAGCTCGCGCTCCGACCACTTCCTGCTGAGCGTCGACGGCAAAGCCACGCCGCTGCCCGTCGACACCCGCGTCACGATGCGCCGCGCCGGCTACGATGTCAACGTGATCATGAGCCGCGACTATAACTTCACCGAGACCCTGCGGGCAAAGCTGCTCTGGGGCATCGACGGGATATGAACTCCCGGGTAAAGATAATCCACCGCGCCGGAGCGAAAAGATTCATCGGACGGCGCCTTGCCGACGGCACCATCCAGATCACCGTGCCGGCGGGACTCGATTATAAAGACGCGGCCGAGACCATCGACCAGCTGATACGCCGCATCGAAGAAAGCGTGCCGGTAGCGCCCGCCGACGGAACGGGGATGTTTCACGACGGCATGGTCGTGGAGAACGATCTGATAAAATTCACCGTGTCGAGAAAAGGAGCCGCCCACGGCCGCATCATCGCACTGCGTTCCGATGAAGCCTGGACAATATCCGTAGGGGAGGGGTGGGAGTTCGGCCTTCCGGCCACCGACGCCGCCATAAGCCGCGTGATGCTCAAAGCGGCCGGTGCAATTTCGCCCGCCTATCTCATCCCCGAAGCCAAAACGATAGCCCGCAGGATCGGCAAGAAGCCGAGCTATTGGAAGACGGGGCGCGGGCTGCGCACACTCGGCACATGCCACTCCGACGGATCCATAACCCTTTCCTCAGCGCTCATGTTTCTGCCCCCGGAGCTGCGCGAATATGTGGTGTGCCACGAGCTCGCCCATCTGACGGAGATGAACCATTCGGCTGATTTCCATCGCCTCTGCGACAGCTATTGCGGCGGCCGCGAGCGCACGCTCGCCGACGCGCTGAAACATTTCCGGTGGCCCATCATGCGCGTCTGACACCTAAGAGCCTATTCCACAAAAATCGCTATCTTTGCAGCCACAACCAATCACCGACGATGAAAAGATACAATATCCTCAACAATTCCTTAGGCTGGGCCTGCTTCCTGATCGCAGCCGTCACCTACCTGCTCACGATCGAGCCCACGGCCAGCTACTGGGATTGTCCGGAATATATCACCCAGGGCTTTAAGCTCGAGATCGGGCACCCGCCCGGCAACCCGGTGTTCATGCTTGCGGCCCGCTTCTTCGCCAACTTCGCCATGGGCGACGTGACGAAAGTGGCGCTGATGATCAACGCCATGTCGGCGCTGCTCTCGGCCGGCACCATCCTCTTCCTGTTCTGGACCATCACCTATCTCGTCAGGAAACTGATTGCGCGACAGGACGCCGACAGCATCACACCGGCAAAAATGATAGTGATTTTCGGCTCAGGCATCTGCGGCGCCCTGATGTATGCCTGGAGCGACACCTTCTGGTTCTCGGCCGTAGAGAGCGAGGTCTACGCCTTCTCCTCATTCTGCACGGCACTCGTGTTCTGGCTCATACTCAAATGGAACGACCGCGCCGAGCGGCCCGACAGCGACAAATATATCTTGCTGATAGCCTATGTGATAGGCATATCCATCGCCGTGCATCTGCTGAACCTGCTCTGCATCCCGGCCATCATGCTTGTGGTGCACTACCGACGTCACCCCGGCAGGATCAGCGGCCGGAGCACCCTCGTGGCGCTGCTGCTGTCGTTTGTCATCGTGGCCTTCGTGCTCTACGGACTCGTGCCGGGACTGGTGGAAGTGGCACAATGGTTTGAACTTGTGTGCGTCAACACCCTCGGCATGTCGTTCAGCGCCGGCGTGCTCATCTATGCGGCTGTAGCACTGACGATTTTCGTGGCCACGATTGCCGTGATGGTCCACTCCCGGAGCGTCAGTCCGGTGGTGGTGAAGGTGATGTTTTTGCTCACGGTGCTCATCTCGGGAGTGCTTCTGCTGGGCAAATCGCTCATAGCCGGCGGCGTGCTGCTGGCCGCGCTCTGCGTGGCGCTCTTCATCTATCCGCGCCGTGTGCCGGTCCGCGCGCTGTCGCTGGCGTCGCTCTGCATCATGGTGATGTTTGCCGGCTATTCCTCCTATGCCCTGCTGCTGGTGCGCTCGGCAGCCGGAGTGCCCATGAACGAAGGAGCACCCGACAACGTCTTCTCGCTCGCCTCCTATCTCAACCGTGACCAATACGGCGACCGCCCCCTCATCTACGGCCCGACCGTCAATTTCCACACCGACGAAGCGGGTAATCTTACGGGCGACAACTCCTATGTCTACGTCATGACACCCACCGGCAAACGCATCGTAAACCATGAGGGCGAAGCCATCTATCAGCCCTGCCTCAAGGATTCCGCGGGGCAGCCCGACGCTTACCGCTTCACAGGCCGTAAACCCGGCTATCAGACATCGCCGGAGCTTAACATGCTCTTCCCGCGAATGTATGAAAACAGCAAGGTGGCCAGCTACAACACATGGATCGGCAACTCGAAAGCCAACCCCATGAAAGGCACCCGCATCGAAGCCACAGTGCTTGTCGACTCGGCCGGCAACACGCTGAAAAAAGAGCCGATGCAGAAAGCCACACTCCTCGACAACATCAAGTTTTTACTGGGCTATCAGCTCAACCACATGTACTTCCGCTACTTCCTATGGAACTTTGCGGGACGGCAGAACGACATCCACGGACAGGGCGAACCAACACACGGCAACTGGCTCTCGGGCATTCCGGTGCTCGACAATGTGCGCCTCGGCGACCAGTCGCTGCTGCCCGACGATCTGGGCAAAGGGAATGCGGGCCACAACGTCTACTATATGATACCGCTCATAGTCGGACTTATCGGCTTCTGGTGGCAGATCAGGTCGGGACGGCATGGCAAGCGCCAGTGTCTCATCATCTTCATGCTCTTTTTCATGACCGGCCTGGCCATCGTGCTCTATCTCAACCAGACGCCCGACCAGCCGCGTGAGCGCGACTACGCCTTCGCCGGCTCGTTCTACGCCTACGCCATCTGGGTGGGCATGGGCGTGGCAGGGCTGTGGCGCATCGTCATGCGGGTGCTCAACCTTATCAGCCGCAAACGCGGTTCGCGCAAAGGCAAGAGCGGTGAAGATCCTGATGCCGTTTATGCCAAACGCGTCCTCACCGCCGCATGGACAGCGGCCGCCATCGGGCTGATAGTGCCGCTGCAGGTGGTGTCGCAGACATGGGACGACCACGACCGTTCGGACCGCTACACCACGCGCGATTTCGCCTTCAACTATCTCAACTCGCTCGAGCCCGACGCCATCATCTTCACCTATGCCGACAACGACACCTACCCCCTATGGTATGCGCAGGAGGTGGAGGGCGTGCGCACCGATGTGAAAGTGCTCAACATATTCTATCTCGGCACCGACTGGTATATCGAGCAGCTGCGCCGCGCGACCTACGGAGCGCCAGCCGTGCGGTACCTCATGCCGCGTGAAGCCTATGCCTACGGCTCGCACTACTATTTCTCCTTCCCCCGGAGCACCCGTCCGCCGATGGATGCCTGCCAAGCGCTCGAAAAGCTCTATGCGCAGAGCGACCAGGCCACAATGAAGTTCGCCACACGCGACTTCGTCATCCCGGCCCGACGCGACGCCGCCCTTCAGGCAGGCCTCATCAGCGCTGCCGACAGCGTTGCCGACATAACGATGTCGTTCACGGGGCGGTCGCTCTACCTCAACAAGCTCATGCTCCTCGACATCGTGGCCTCGGCGGCCGCCGACGACTGGAAACGCCCCGTCTATTTCTCATCGCAGATGCCCGGCGGCTATCTCATTGTGCCCAAGACGCATCTGAGGCAGACCGGCATGGCCTTGCAGGTGACGCCGGCCGTGAGCGAATGCGAGAGCGATACGGTGCCGCGGACAGGTTTCGACGTCGACCGCATGTATGACAACATCACCCGTCACTGGCGCTGGGGCGGCCTCGACAAAGTGACGCGCCCGGGGCAGATATATCTCGACGAAACGGTGCGCGGCGAAGTGGAGCGCGAACGCCTGGCCATGCTCAACCTCGCCATCCATATAGGTGAACAGGCCCTCGACTCTGTGAATGCCGGCAACACATCCGTTGTCCCGGAGGCCACATCACGCATACTCACGCTGCTTCGGCTGGTGAAAGAAAAGCTGCCCGAGGCGGCATTGGGCTATTCGGCAATCGAATATTACAAGATAGCCGAGCTGCAGCGACTCCTCTATGACCTCACAGGCAAGCGGGAGCACCTCGACAAGAGCCTTGCGACGCTCCGCACCTCGCTCGAGCATCACAGCCCCCACATATGCTATTATCAGAATCTTCCGGGCTATCTGGCCGGCACGCTCTCGAGCCGCGACAAACGCGTCGTCACCCTGTTTGTGCGCACATTTGACCGCTTCCGCGAATACAGCGGCAGCGACCGCGAGGCAGCCGCCCTGCAGAAAGATCTCGAAAGCCGCTACAGCATCAAGATTGACAAACTCAGGCGCAAACATTAGGAGAAAACAATATTTAGGCTCTGATTTGTTTATAAAACGGTGAAAACCGTTAACTTTGCATCGACAAAAAGGCTTCAGGCGTGTCGGATATCCGGCATTCCTGATTGTCGTGTACTCGTAACTAATTATTATCCAACGATAAACAAATGAAAAAATACAACATCCTCAACAATTCCCTAGGATGGTTTTGTTTCGTGGTAGCGGCCGTCACATATCTGATGACCCTCGAACCCACGGCAAGCTTCTGGGATTGTCCGGAATTTATCCTGCAAGGCTTCAAACTTGAAGTGGGGCACCCGCCGGGCAACCCTATATTCATGCTCACGGCACGCTTCTTTGCCAACTTCGCCATGGGCGATGTCACGAAAGTGGCACTGATGGTCAACGCCATGTCGGGCCTGCTATCGGCGGGCACCATCCTGCTGCTCTTCTGGACCATCACGCATCTGGTGAAAAAGCTCATCGTGCCCGACAACGCGGAGACGGTGCCTGTGGCCAAAATGCTCGTGATTTTCGGCTCGGGCATCTGCGGCGCGCTTATGTATGCCTGGAGCGACACCTTCTGGTTCTCGGCCGTCGAAGGTGAGGTCTACGCCTTCTCGTCGTTCTGCACGGCGCTCGTGTTCTGGCTCATCCTCAAATGGGAAAACCGTGCCGACCGCCCCGACAGCGACAAATACCTCATACTGATAGCCTACGTGATCGGCATTTCTATCGCCGTGCACCTGCTCAACCTCCTGTGCATCCCGGCCATCGTGCTTGTGATCTACTTCAAGCGCGCAAAAAATGCCAACGCAAAGGGGGCGATACTCGCGCTGCTGATCTCGTTTGCCATCGTGGCCTTCACGCTCTACGGTCTCGTGCCGGGTCTTATCAGCGTGGCTCAGGATTTCGAGCTTTTCTGCGTCAACACCCTGCACATGCCGTTCAACACCGGCGTGATCATCTACGGTGCGCTGACCACCGTCTGCTTCATCTGGACCATCTACAATCTCTACAACAGCAGCCGCGTCAATCCCACCATCATCAAGATTTCATTCGCGCTTAGCGTGCTCCTGAGCGGCATCCTGTTCATCGGGGCCTCCGGCATCATCGGCGTACTGCTCTTCATAGGCCTCTGCATCTATCTGTTCACGGCCAAAGGCAAATTCAAGCTTTCGGTGAGAATGCTCTCGCTGATCACGCTGAGCATCATGGTGATGTTTGTGGGCTATTCATCGTATGCGCTTCTGCTTGTGCGCTCGTCGGCCCACACCCCGATGAACCAGAACGCCCCCGACAATGTGTTCACCCTCGCCTCCTATCTCAACCGTGAGCAGTACGGCGACCGTCCGCTCATCTACGGCCCGACCATCGGCATCGAGCAGGGCTACGACGAAAAAGGCAACGCCTATATCACGGGCGTCGATTCGCGCATGTGGATGCAGCAGGGCAACAGCTTCGTGATGAAGACCCAAAAGGGCGCCGACCAGTATGCCCGCGAGGTCAAGGAGACGCCCGGCGCTCCCGACAGATACCACAACATGGGACCGAAGGAGACGCCTGTCACCGTGCCCGGACTCAACATGCTATTCCCCCGCATGTATGAGGCAGCCAAAGCTAGCGACTACAACAACTGGGTGGGCGCTTCGGCTGACAAGCCCATGAACACCAATGAAGTGGAAGTGATAATAGCAGAAGATGAATTCGGCGATCCGATGGAAGATTACTCGCGGTACGTGAACAAGGCCACCTTCGGCGAAAACCTCAAATATCTGCTCAACTATCAGCTCAACCACATGTACTGGCGCTACTTCCTATGGAACTTCGCAGGCCGCCAGAACGATATCCAGGGCAACGGCGAACCGACGCACGGCAACTGGATCTCCGGCATTCCGGCTCTCGACAACGCCCGTCTGGGCGACCAGTCGCTGCTGCCCGACGAGCTTGGCAAAGACAATCCCGGCCACAACGTATTCTTCATGATACCGCTCATGATGGGCCTCTTCGGACTTTTCTGGCAGGCAGCCGCCGGCAAGCGCGGAATCGAGCAGTTCTGGGTAGTGTTCTTCCTCTTCTTCATGACCGGCATAGCCATTGTGCTCTACCTCAACCAGACGCCGGGTCAGCCTCGTGAACGCGACTATGCCTTCGCCGGCTCGTTCTACGCCTACGCCATCTGGGTGGGCATGGGCGTGGCCGCAATATGGCGCTTTATCTACGCTTTCGCCAAGAAGAACAAGAAAGCTCCGAACGCCACCGATCCCGCCGAGGAGACTCAGGGACAGAAGACGTTCTCACTCGTCGGCGCCATCGTTGCCGCCGTCATCGGCATCCTGGTGCCGCTGCAGGTGGTGTCGCAGACCTGGGACGACCACGACCGCTCGGGACGCTACACGGCCCGCGACTTCGGCATGAACTATCTCAACTCGCTTGACGAAAACGCCATCATTTTCACCTACGGCGACAACGACACCTTCCCCCTCTGGTATGCCCAGGAAGTGGAGGGCGTGCGCACCGACGTGAAAGTGGCCAACCTGTCGTATCTCACCACCGACTGGTATATCGACCAGCTGCGCCGACAGAGCTACAACGCGCCCGGCATAGACGTCATGGCCAAACCCGCCGACTACGCCTACGACGCCCGTCAGGCCTTCTTCTTCCCCGAAAATGCCAGCACCGATTTTGTCGATGCCACAAAAGCGCTTAAGGCCGCGTATTCCAATGCCGACAACCAATTCCCGTATCCCTTCGTGACCGTGCCCGCCAATGCCGAAGCTGCGGTGAAAAGCGGACGCATCAAGGCCGGCGAAGAGCCGTCGGACATCCAGATAGCACTGCCTTACAGCAGCCCGCGCGGCGTTGCCATCAACAGTGTGATGGTGCTCGACATCCTCAACACAAGCGCTAAGAACGGCTGGAACCGCCCGGTCTACTTCGCCACTACCGTCCCGACTGAAAACTATATCGGCCTCGATCCCTACTTCAGTCAGACAGGTCTGGCCTACGAAGTGGTGCCCGTGTATCACGAAGACGCCGCCGGCGTAAACACCGAGAAGATGTACCGCAACATCACCGAACGCTGGCGCTGGGGCGGCCTTGACAAGGTGACGAAAAAAGGCCAGGTTTATCTCGACGAAACCGTGCGCCGTATGCTCTCGTCGAACCGCGGCGCCATCTTCGATCTCGCCCGCTGCCTCGGCGTCGAAGCCTACAACGCCAAGATCAACCCCGCCTCGGTGATCTACGGCAATCTCCCCGACTCCGTTGAGGTTGTAGCCCAGCTGACCGATGCCGAGCAGGCCAAGGTCGACAAATATGTCAGCGACCGCGTCAAGAAGATCCAGACGCTGCTCAAGCTTCAGCAAGACAAACTGCCTGAAGTAGCGATGGACTACACATTCATCGAGTATGACCAGCTTTGCGAGATCTACGATCTGCTCTACGAAATCACCGGCGACAAGCAATATCAGGAAAAATGCCTGTCGCTCCTCGAGACAGAGCTCAACCGCTTCGGCAAGTTCATGCAATATTATGAAAGCCTGCCGGCTCCGCTCTACAACTCGCTGTCGAGCCAGGATCTCATGATCGTCAGCTACTATCCCTACCTCATCCGCCAGTATTACAAATACTCCGGCATGGATCAGAAGAAGACTGAAAATTTGCTCAGATCGCTTGAGAAAAAATACAAATTCAGCCTGAATCTCCAGTAGACGGCATCCATCATCCGACCCCGAACTCAATGCTCATCGAACAGCCGCCGTTGCTCTACCGGCTTCTCTTCCCGGAAGCAATCTGGCGAATAAAAAAGAAGAAACGTCGCGTGGTGTATCTCACCTTCGACGACGGCCCTATCCCGGAAGTGACGCCGTGGGTGCTCGACTTGCTCGACGCCCACGGCGTCAAGGCCACATTTTTTCTCGTGGGCGACAACGTGCGCCGATCGCCCCATCTGCTTGAGGAGATCAAGCGCCGCGGCATTCAGGACGCCATGGTCACGCAGACCGGCTGCATCGGCGTGTGCCGCCTGGAGCCCATGGTCGAAGTGTATATGCCCGGCCAGGAGAAGGTCACCTATGTGCTGATGACCCCCGAAAAGGTCGCGCGCGTGGTTGGCGAACACCTGATCAACGGCAAACCTGTGACCGAATACACCATCGGCGCAGTGGAGTAAACAGCCCGGCTTTGTCCGGTTGCAAAAAGAAATAAGGTACACATTCTAGGAGGTTTTAGAACATGGACTTGTTTCGTTCGCAGGTTCTGATTTGCGGCGGTACGGGCTGCACTTCCTCCGGTTCCCCTGAGCTGATCCGTCTGTT
>OHEJ01000400.1_pt1 | contig 17119 bp, 15 predicted proteins | sample 1567261 | NCBI WGS metagenome assembly OHEJ01 (sample SAMEA3879550, study PRJEB24766) | human gut metagenome | biome: human-associated habitat; feature: feces | place: USA | collected 1985/1987 | reverse complement strand
CAATACGGAAGAAGATGCCTTATTGATAGAGAATCAACTTATCAAGCAGTACAAGCCAAGATATAATGTACTGCTAAAAGACGGCAAGACTTATCCAAGTATTTGCGTAACAAAGGAGCCATACCCAAGAATATTCAAGACCCGCACCATAAACAAGAAATATGGCACGTTTTATGGTCCATATAGTCACATCGGCTCCATGTATGCCATACTCGACATTATACAAAAAATCTACAAACCACGTACTTGTCGTCTTCCGCTGGACGAAGAATCCGTAAAAAAAGGAAGATTCAAGCCCTGTCTCGAGTATCACATCAAAAAATGCGAGGGGCCATGTATCAACCGTCAAACTTACGAAGAATACCAAGAGGCAATACGTGAAGCACGTGAAATCCTCAAGGGAAACACAAGAGAAGTACAGAAAATGCTGCAGGAAGAGATGATGAAACGGGCAGAAAAGATGGAATTTGAAGAAGCAGAAGTACTCAAACAGCGATGGATTGCGCTCAACAACTTTGCAGCTAAGAGCGAAATAGTAAGCCATACGATCACTGACGTAGATGTATTTACCATTATAGACGATGAGGAAAAACACGCTGCATTCATAAATTACATCCATGTTAAGAACGGAGCTATCAACCAAAGTTTCACCTACGAATACAAGCGAAAACTGGATGAAACCGACAAAGAACTGCTCAACGAAGCAATTTTAGAAATTAGAGAGAGATTTCAGAGTAGTGCAAAAGAGATCATCGTACCTTATGAATTAGATTTTAAGATTAAAAATGCCGATTTCTTCGTACCTCAGCGCGGAGATAAGCGTCATCTATTAGAACTATCTGAGATGAATGCAAAGCAATATAAGTTTGACAGACTCAAACAGACCGAAAAACTAAATCCAGAGCAACGACAGACCAGACTGATGAAGGAGCTACAACGCCTCTTGCAGCTCGACAGAATGCCTTTCACTATAGAATGCTTCGACAATTCCAATATATCTGGAAGTGATGCCGTGGCAGGCTGTATAGTATATAAAGGTATGAAACCATCGCGTAAAGACTATCGAAAATACGACATCAAGACGGTAGAGGGACCCGACGACTATGCCTCAATGCAAGAGGTTGTGCGAAGACGCTACACGAGAATGAAGGAAGAAGGCGCTCCCCTACCCGACCTTATCATTACAGACGGTGGAAAGGGCCAAATGGAGGTTGTCAGATCGGTTATTGAGGACGAACTTCATATACACATTCCCATCGCAGGTTTGGCTAAAGACGATCGACATCGCACCAATGAACTACTATTTGGTTTTCCTCCAATGACAATCGCCGTAGACATAAAGAGCGAACTCTTCAAGATTCTAACACAAATACAAGATGAAGTACACCGATACGCCATCAGTTTTCACCGAGACAAACGCTCCAAACATCAACTTCATAGCGCACTCGATGAAATAAATGGTATCGGGCCGAAGTCAAAAGATCTGCTGCTTAGAAACTTCAAATCGGTAAAGCGCATCAGAGAAGCAACATTCGAAGAGCTAAAAGAGATCATAGGTGAGAGCAAGGCGAAATCCATTATTAATTATTGGAGCGAGCAAACAGAGACAAGGTAATAAGAACATGTCTAATGATACTGTTTCTTATAGATTAAACACAAAGGAAGGAGCAAATTTGGCTGTTTAGGAAATAAAACGTATCTTTGCATTATGAGAATAGTCATACAACGTGTTACAGAAGCCAGCGTAGCGGTGAATGGAAAGACTGTCGGCGCAATAGAGAAGGGATACATGATACTTGTTGGCGTGGAAAACGCTGACACTCAAGAAGATGCAGAATGGTTAGCCCGTAAGGTTGCCTCACTTCGCGTTTTCGACGACGAAGCTGGCGTAATGAACCGTGACATTCGTCAGACAGAAGGTTCTGTACTAGCGATATCCCAATTTACGCTCTTCGCAAGTTACAAAAAGAACAATCGCCCATCATGGTTTCGCGCATCCGAACAAGCCTACTCTGAACCACTCTACAATTACTTCTGCGACCAACTGGAGCTACAACTGGGCGCAGGCAAGGTTGCACGCGGTATCTTTGGAGCAGACATGAAAGTGGCCTTGATCAACGATGGACCTGTTACCATTATTATGGACACGAAAAACAAAGAATAGATAGCAACCTCTTCTATAATAATAGGAGACAAAAGCGTCACAACTCTTTCAATTAAAATCGAAAACAATGACCATCACAGAAGCTCAACTTGCAGTAGATCAATGGATTAAAAAATACGGCGTACGCTATTTCTCGGAGCTAACCAATTTGGCATGTCTCACAGAGGAAGTAGGCGAACTGGCACGTGTCATTGCCCGCACCTATGGCGAACAAAGTTTCAAGGCTGGCGAGAAATCCAATTTAGGGGAGGAAATGGCCGACGTACTGTGGGTTCTTCTCTGCCTAGCCAACCAAACGGGTGTAAATCTCGAAATCGAATTACAAAAAAGCATTGAAAAGAAAACAAATAGGGACGCAGAGCGTCACAAAAACAATTCAAAACTGAAATAAACAAATAAACAGAAAGAATATGACTTCAATCAAAGACACTGTAAGACAGGATATAGAGCGTGCCAAAAGTATCCAGTCAGAGAACAAATACGAGCAAGTGCTAGCACAATATAACACTGATGTGGACGATGCGGAAGTTCGCGAGGAAGTAAAGAAAATCATTGCAGAAAAAGCACATGAAAACGACACTCCAGAAGTAAAGAAATTTCTCTTAGGGAGCGTGGAACTTACCACACTTCACACTACTGATTCAGACGTGAGCGTGATGCAGTTTACGGAGAATGTCAACCGGTTTGACGAGGTCTATCCCGACCTACCACACGTAGCCACCATTTGCGTCTTCCCATGCTTTGCCGAGGTCGTCAACGACACCTTGGAGGTAGAAGGTGTTAATATAGCATGCGTCAGTGGCTCCTTCCCCTCATCACAGGCTCTCATTGAAGTAAAAGTGGCCGAAACGGCACTTGCCATCAAAGACGGTGCCAACGAGATCGATATTGTCATGCCAGTAGGCAAATTCCTCACAGGTGCCTATGAAAGTATGTGCGACGACATTGCAGAACTGAAAGAGACTTGTGGACAAGCAGTTGCAATGAAAGTGATTCTGGAAACAGGTGACCTCGTGACTGCATCCAACATCAAGAAGGCCTCCATCCTGTCCATGTATGCAGGAGCCGACTACATCAAAACCTCCACTGGCAAGGAAAAAGTCTCTGCTACACCGGAGGCCGTTTATGTAATGTGTCAAGCCATCAAGGAGTACTACGATAAAACAGGCATTCAAATCGGTTTAAAACCTGCTGGAGGCATCAATACTGTAATGGACGCCGTCATCTACTACACTATTGTCAAGGAAGTGCTTGGCGAGAAATGGCTTACCAACCAGTGGTTCCGCCTCGGGACGAGCCGCCTTGCCAACCTCCTGCTGAGCGAGATAGTAGGAGAAGAGGTGAAGTTCTTCTAAAAGCTTCGTTTCAGTTGCTCCAAGTCTTCCTATAAGACTGAAAACGCTTCCGGAACATACCGGCAACTAAGTTGAAATTATAACGTCAATGGCCAAATCATCAGAAACTCCTGGTGATTTGGCCATTGACGCTGCTTTATGATCTTTAAAAGAGACTATTGTCCCTACCCTTCTCCTTTATTTAGTGCGTTCGCTGACATAGTCAAGATAAGCACGAAGGGCGGCGGCAATCTGCTCGTCGTGACAATAATCATCAAGGAACTGAAGACACAACTGGTGGTAGAAACGCATCCTACCCTCTGAATATTCTATACCACCATTGTCCTTTGCAAACGCTACAAGACGGGCTATTTCCTCTTTCGTAACGGTTCCGTCCTTCACTTTTGCTACCAATTTCCAGTGCTCAGCCTTGCCCGCTTTATGCAATGCGTATATCACGGGGAGTGTAAGTTTCCCTTCCGCCATATCATTGCCAGTAGGCTTTCCAATATTGGCATCATCATAATAATCGAAAATATCGTCTCGAATCTGGAAAATCACTCCCAAGTTATGGCCAAACTCCTCCGCTGCAGTCACTTCATCCTCAGTAGCACCGACAGACAAAGCACCGATTCCTGCGCAAGCACTAAAGAGCGCAGCAGTCTTATTCTTGATGATCTCGTAATACACATCCTCCGACACTTCACGGTTCTGGATGTTCGAGAGCTGGAGAATCTCACCATTCGACAAGGTCTGGCCTAATTTTGCCAAATTGGTAACGATTCGCTCACGCCCACTATAAGCAATGTGAAGCAAAGCGGTAGAAAGCACATAGTCGCCTACCAGCACGGCTACACGGTTGTCAAACAGAGCGTTGGTGCTGGCTTGTCCACGACGTTCCTTTGCTTCGTCCACAACATCGTCGTGGATAAGAGATGCAGTGTGCAATAGCTCAAGTCCTACGGCGGAATGCAGCGTTACTTGCGAGACAGTACCAAAGTTTTTGGCCATCAGCAATATCAAAATAGGACGCATCCGTTTCCCAGCGCGCTGCTTGACGTGCTCCAATGCACAGCCCAGCATACCGTCGTCGTGGGTAAGACTGCTGTTGAAAAGCCCGATGAAATCGGCTAATTCGTGCGAGATAGGCTCCTTGATGAGCGATACGTAATCCATGAAAGTCCGAAATTTGATACAAAATTAAGGATTTAATCGGAGAATATCACAAAAAAATTGTACTTTTACACTTTAAAAATATCATTAGCATGACAAAACTGATTCTTCTCGACGCCTATGCGATCATCTATCGCTCTTACTATGCCCTTCTGCGCACACCGCGCATCAATAGTAAGGGACTCAACACATCGGCCATTATGGGTTTTTGCAATACACTACATGAGGTATTGACCAAAGAGCAACCCGACTACATAGGCGTGGCCTTCGACCACGGCAAGACCTTCCGTCACGAAAAGTTTCCCGCCTATAAGGCACAGAGACAAGAAACTCCCGAGGACATCAAGCGCTCTGTACCTATCATTCAAGATATCCTCGGCGCTCTACGTATTCCCGTACTACAGAAGGATGGCTTCGAAGCCGATGACGTGATAGGAACGCTTGCGCACCAAGCCGATGAAATGGGCATTTTAACCTATATGCTTACCCCCGACAAGGACTATGGTCAATTGATAGCCGACAACGTGAAGATGTACAAGCCTCGTCATGGCGGAGGCTATGATATCATCGGCAAAGAGGAAGTACAACAGAAATATGGTATAGCTACCCCCGCGCAGGTAATCGACCTGTTGGCACTAATGGGTGATAGCGCAGACAACTTTCCCGGATGTCCTGGTGTGGGCGAGAAGACTGCTGTCAAACTTATCAACCAGTTTGGCTCCGTTGCCAACCTCCTTGAGAGCACAGACCAACTGAAAGGGAAAATGAAGGAGAAGGTAATGAATGCTACCGAAGACATCAAGCTATCCTATTTCTTGGCAACCATTCGACAAGACGTTCCTATCAGTCTCGATCTCGAAGCGATGAAGTGTAAGGAGCCGGATGCGGAGACATTGGCAAAACTCTTCGACGAACTGGAGTTTAAGACTCTTACGAACAAGTTTTTGGGAAAGGCTGAAAAAACCAAGAAAAAGAGTCAAAGACAGCTTGATCTCTTTGCTGAAATCACGCCCGACGGCCAAGAAGAAACAAAAAACGAGCAGTATGAAAGCATTAAAACAACGCAGCACAAATACCATCTCATTGATAATGTGGACGATGCGCTTGTTTTATATGATTTTTTACGGACAAAAGAAATTCTTTGTTTAGACACAGAGACAACCTCCGTACACCCGATGGAAGCCGAATTGGTGGGATTCAGTTTCGCCGTGAAGGAAAAAGAGGCTTGGTACATAGCTGTAAAAGACGACCGTGAAGAGACGTTAAAAATGCTTTCGATATTCAAACCGCTATTTGAAGACGAGAAGATTCTCAAGGTGGGACAAAATATCAAGTACGACATGGAGGTGCTCCACAACTATGGTATCACGGTGAAGGGTCGTCTCTTTGACACGATGCTCGCCCACTATATCATCCAGCCAGAACTCCACCACGGCATGGACTACCTTGCAGAGGTTTATCTCTGCTACCAGACCGTACACATAGAAGAACTCATCGGACCGAAGGGAAAAGGGCAGAAAAACATGCGTGACTTACCACCAGAGGCGGTCTATGCTTACGCTTGCGAGGATGCCGATATTACCTTGCGCCTCTACCATATCCTTGAACCAAAACTAAAAGAGGTCGGCGGAGAAGATTTGTTTTGGCAAATCGAGATGCCCCTCGTTCCAGTCCTGGCCGATATGGAACAAACGGGCGTCTGTCTCGACACAGAAGCCTTAAAAGAGGCCTCCCGTATCTTCAACGAACGGCTTCACCTCTATGAGACACGCATCTACGAAGAGGCCGGTGAAACATTCAACATCGCAAGTCCCAAGCAAGTCGGTGAGATTCTTTTCGGCAAATTGCATTTGGTCGACAATCCCAAGCGGACAAAGACAGGACAGTACGTCACCTCCGAAGAAGTACTGCAATCCCTCAGTGGCAAGCATCCCATAGTGGACAACATTCTTGCCCACCGAGGTCTAAAAAAACTATTGGGCACCTATGTCGATGCGCTTCCGAAACTCATCAACCCTCGCACGGGCCGCATCCACACTTCTTTCAACCAAGCAGTGACAGCCACAGGTCGCCTCTCGTCAAGCGACCCTAACTTGCAGAACATCCCCGTCAGAGACGATGACGGCAAGGAAATTCGCAAGTGCTTTATCCCTGAAGAGGGGTGTCTGTTCTTCTCTGCTGACTACTCGCAAATAGAGCTGCGCATCATGGCCCACCTTAGTGGCGATGAAAACATGATCGAAGCGTTTCGGAGCGGACAGGATATCCACCGAGCCACAGCCGCCAAGATATGGCACGAACCGATAGAGCGTGTCGAGGACGCACAACGAAAGAAAGCCAAGCAAGCCAACTTTGGCATTATCTACGGCATCACGGCCTTCGGGCTGGCTCAACGGATGGGAATAGCCAACGGGGAGGCGCGCGACCTCATCGCCGACTATTTCAGGACCTTCCCCCGTGTCCACGCCTACATGGAACAAGCCAAGCAATTGGCACGCGAGAAGGGTTATGCTGAGACCATCTTCCATCGTCGCCGCTACCTGCCTGATATCACCTCTCGCAACAACACCGTTAGGGGATTTGCCGAGCGCAACGCTATCAACGCACCGATACAAGGAAGCGAAGCCGACATCATCAAAGTGGCAATGATCCGCATCCACCGCCGCTTCGCTGAGGAAGGCATCCGGTCGAAAATGATCCTGCAAGTACATGATGAGCTCAATTTCTCTGTCTATCCCGAAGAGAAAGCGCTTGTCGAACGCATTGTCGTGGAAGAGATGGAACATGCCTATACACTCTCCGTACCCCTCGTGGCCGACGCAGGCTGGGGACGAAACTGGCTGGAAGCACACTAACCCCTGTTCAAGCCAGCCTACATCCTAAGATCAAAGGAGCAAAAACACCCAAACAACGGGTGCTACATGAATAGAAATTGACATCGCGAAATGTCAATAATGGTTCATGTTGCACCCGTTGTTCAAACTATGAATTGGGAAGACCGATGCTACTGAGAAGCCTCACACCCACGAAACAGAAAAAGACTATCGGGTTCTCCAGCCAAAGACTAAGCAGCAAGGCCCAAAAACTGACGAACACGCCTCTTCATTTTCAATTACTAAAACAGGATTTCCATGTGGCTTTTCAGATAATAGCAAACTATTAACTACAAGTTGATGAAAGCATAAAAGCTTGGTGTTAAAGCATTTATACAAGAAAAAGAAATGCAACGCAGTTTTGAAAAAGTGATGAGACGGCTTGCGCACTCAGGGGTTTTATTGTAACTTTGCAACATAAATAATTCAACAACAAGTTATATCAATCGTCTATTATGAAAAAGAAGAACCTATTACTTTTCGCTGCATTGGCACTGAGTGCCTCCGCCAGCGCACAGGAAGTAGTCACGGTAACATCCACGGACGGCAAGAAGGAGTTTGACAAAGGTCAGATTACCACCTTCACCTTCGACGGCCCCGCCGTCATCTTGCACCGTAGCGGTAATCAAGAGCCCGAGGAATACATGATGAGCGACATCGTGGAGATCACCTTCAGCCTGGCCACCGGTTTCGACAATGTGAAGATGGGAGAAACCAACATCACCGTGAGTGCGGAGCGCGGAACCGGCATTCTCCGTATCAATGGAACGGAACCTGGCAAGATCTACAACGTAGCCGTCTATGACGCAGCAGGCCGTATTGTCTGGAACGACAAGCAGTGGCAGGGCCAGACCATCGATCTTTCGGGCAAGCCCGCTGGCGTCTATATTCTGAACATCAACAACACAACACTTAAATTCAGAAAGTAATCTATGAAGAAATCCATACTCCTCATGTCCGCCCTTTTCTTCTGCGGCATGACTGCGCTGGCCCAGGAGCCACTTTACAAGATGAAGTTGACGCTGCAAGACGGAAGCAAGCTCGCAGCCCTTACCGACGAGATCGACTCCATGCAACTCACGACAGTGAAGGCAGCCGAGGTACACGTCACAGAGCGCTACAAGACCTCCTCCTCCATCGGCATCAATATCGAGGCCGAAGCAAGTGTGACACGCGTCCAAGCGGCCATCGTCGCTGGCAGCGAGAAGGACCCCAACATCAACTACACCGAGTATGTGCAGAAGCATAGCGTCTGTGACGCCAAGGGATCCTATACGCTGGCCTTCGACTTCCTCAAGCCGGAGAGTATCTACACCATCTATGTGCTCGCATACGACGAGAACGGTCTGCCCACGGGTCTGAAGAGCCTTACCTGCTCCACGGGTGCCGTGGCCGACGATCCCTTCACGGTCACGACGACACACGTCGGAACAACAACACTCAAGTACAACGTCACGGCCAAGGACGCTTCCGTGAAGTACTGCACTTTCGCCACAGGCTATGACTACTACCAGCGCTGGCAGCTGGAGGAAGGCACCAACGGCGACGTCATCAAGCACTTCATCAGCATGTGGTCCACCTTCGCCTCCTGGTATGGCGAGAACTGGCAGACCATGATGAAGTACGACCGCCGCGAGGGCACCTACGAGGGCGATGGCTACCACCTGATGTGGGACGCTCGCCAGGTCGTCATCACCTTCGGAATGGACGACGACGGCAACCTCGTCACGCCAATTCAGGTTGACAGCATCCACACCAACGCCCCGACACCGGTGGACATGGACATCCCCGTGACCGTCCTCTCCAACGAGTGGGGAGACCAGCAGATCAAGGCTGCCCCGACTACCAACACCCCCTATTTCATCACCATGCAGCCCGCCGCCTACGTTGACCTGTACAAGACCGACGCAGCGCTGCTCCGCGCCCTTTGCTACGAGGCCGACAACATCAACCCGACCGACCTGGCCCGTACTCGCGACGAGGACCTCAGAGATGGTCTGTGGGAGTTCCGCGTGCGCAAGGATGTCGACACCGACTACTACATCATCGCTGTCGGACTGGACGAGGGCGCACCCGCTACCCGCGCCTTCAAGACCAAGATCACGGTGCCTGGAGGAAGTTTCTAAGCCTATTGTATGTACAACAACGAAAGAAGAAAAACAATGAAAAAGATCATAGCAACTATCGCCGCCTCCGTGCTCTCTGTGGCGGCCATGGCCCAGAAACCGGGCGACGGTGTGTTGAGAATCCATACCACCGACGGCGAGGTGACGCCCATCTTCACCAAAAACATCAAGAGCATGACCTTTGAAGAGGTGACACCGCTGACCATGAACATCGATGTCGAGGAGACTGGCACAGACTACATCCTCGTCGATTTCCCCATGCCCGAGGGCTGCTCCCACTGGCTGATGTACGTCGGCGACGAGGAACTGGTTGGCGACGACCGCGACGTCCGCATCGAGATGAAGAAGCGCTACATGGAGGACTGGCGCGAGTCGAAGTACCTGCAGATCCCTGGTCTGAAGGATAACACCACCTACTACATCTACGCCCTTCTCTACGACAATGACGGAGTGCCCGCAGGTCTCAGCCGCGCCACGGCAACGACCAAGGCCAAGGCCAATGACGAGTTCTCTGTCAACGTCACGGACATCAAGTCCAATACGGCTACCGTCACCTTCACCCCGAAGGACCAGACGCAGCAGTACTACTGCTTCATCGTGTCGGACGAGACCCGCGACTTGATGATAGAGAAATATGGAAGCATCGAAGCTGCCGACCAGGCCTACTGGGACTACATAGCTGGGCAGTACGACATGGACCTCGATTTTTATTTGAACCAGACTCTGTTCCGCGGTACGAAGACCGTTGACGCCAAGGAGTTCACTGGTCAGGCCCTGCAGTCCGAGACCCTCCACTGGGCCTATTGCTATGCTGTCAACTCCTCTACGGGCGAGATTACATCTCCCGTCTATGAGCAGCGCTTCACCACGCTGGCCACGGAAGCATCAAGCAATCAGCTCACCGTCACCGTTATACAGCCGTACAAAGATGGTTGCGACGTAGAAGTCAAGACCACCAACAACGACAAGTATATCCTCGACGTGCAGAGCAAAGAGGTCTGGGAGAGAAAGCTAAGCGCCCACAACGGCGACGCCAAGAAGGCCGCAGCCGACCTGCTGAAGATTGTCTATAGCGGCGAGGCTGACGACTTCACAAGACAAGGCGACTTCACAGGCAAGCTCAACTACGGCCAGCCTGACACCGACTGCGTGGTCATCGCCTGTGGCTATGACGGCGGCGTGACGACCGACGTGCAGGCCATCCCCTTCCATACCTTGGCAGAATAAAGGACAGCGGACGTAAGACCGCAGTCTAACAGAGATAGCCCAGCCCTTTGCGCATCACAAGCGCCAAAGAGCTGGGCTTTTTTGAAGCCAAAATTCTTTTATCACCCGAAAACTTGCCTATTTCATGAAAAGGCAGTACTTTTACACCATCATTCGACAAAGGAATCATGAGAATCATCATCATCAACGGCCCCAACCTCAACCTCTTGGGCACACGCGAACCCGACCTCTATGGGCAGGAGACGATGGACCACTGCCTCGCGTCGCTCCGAAAACGGTTTCCACAGGTGGAGATAGAATACTATCAGAGCAACCATGAGGGCGCATTGGTAGACCGGCTTCAGGAGACCGGATTCACCCACGACGGCATCATCCTCAACGCGGCAGCCTATACCCATACCAGCATTGCCCTGCTCGACACCATCCGAGCCATCAGCACACCAGTCGTAGAGGTCCATCTGAGCAACGTGGCCGCCCGCGAGGACTTTCGCCACCGCTCCATGATCGCCCCCGCTTGTGTCGGAACAATCGCGGGGTTCGGCATGGACGTCTATCGACTGGGCGTAGAAGCGCTGCTCTGTTTCACCCACCACCCCCAATCGAGTCGGTCATGACTGAACAACTGCAACGATATATAGAACAGCACAGCGACCCCGAGGGCGACTATCTGCACCGCCTTTGGCGGGCCACCCACTTGCACACACTCCACGGACGCATGGTGAGCGGCCATGTCGAGGGGCGCCTGCTCAAGATGTTGGTCACCATGATACGCCCCAAACACATCCTGGAGATAGGCACCTTCACGGGATATAGCGCTCTCTGCATGGCCGAGGGACTGCGTTCGATAGGCGATGGGGGTATCATCCACACCTTCGATGTCAATGACGAACTGGAGCCCTTCACGCGCCAGTGGATCGATGGATCAGGACTGGGCAACTACATCGACTTCCGCATCGGCGACGCCATCGAGCAAGCACCCCAACTGGGCGTGACCTTCGACCTTGCATTCATCGATGGCGACAAGCGCACCTACCTCCAGACCTACGAGATGGTGCTACCGCTGCTGCGACAAGGTGGCTTCATCCTCGCCGACAATACACTATGGGACGGGCATGTCGTCGATTCGGCCTATGCCAAAGACCAGCAGACCTTGGGCATTTGCCGCTTCAACGACGCCACAGCACAGGACCAGCGTATCGAAAAAGTCATCCTTCCCATGCGCGATGGCCTCACGCTGATGCGCAAATTGTAATTTTATGGAGACAACATGGCCATTTCTCAACAAGATTGAGTAACTTTGCAATCAAATAACAAAGAAGAATATGGAAGAAACAAGACAAAACCGCATAGCCCGCCTCCTGCAAAAGGAGCTGGCGACCATCTTTCAGGGACAGACACGCATGATGCACGGCGTGCTGGTCAGCGTCACCCGGGTGCGCGTAAGCCCCGACTTGAGCATCTGTACCGCCTATCTCAGCATCTTCCCCTCAGAGAAATCGGAAGAACTGATCGAGAACATCAACACCAACGAGAAGCAAATCCGCTTCGAACTGGGACGACGCGTGCGCAACCAGCTCCGCATCATCCCCGAGCTACGCTTCTATCTCGACGACTCCCTCGACTACATCGACCACATTGACGAACTGCTGAAGAAGTGAACTTCCCGCTATTTGTCTCCCGCCGCTACCTGTTCTCCAAGAAGAGCACGCACGCCATCAATCTCATCAGCGTCATTGCCGTGCTCGGCGTGGCCGTGGCCACGATGGCCATGGTGGTCGTCATGAGCAGTTTCAACGGTTTTGCCGACCTGATAGCGTCCCTCTTCACAGAGTTTGACCCGCAATTGAAGGTGCAGCCAGTGAGTGGCAAAGCTGCTCCTGCCGACGATGCTGCCTTGGTGAAGGTAAAGCAGTTACCCTTTGTCGCCGTGGCAACAGAATGCGTAGAGGACCAGGCGCTGGCCGTATATCGGGATCGTCAGATGATGGTGACTGTGAAGGGTGTGGAGGCCAACTTCGACTCGCTCACCAACATTCGCAACATCCTCTACGGTGACGGCGAGTTTCGTCTCTCCCAGGCCAACCTCGACTACGCCGTGCCTGGCATCTGGATTGCCAAAGACCTCGGCACAGGCACCGATTGGCCCGACTATCTCCACATCTATGCGCCACAACGGCAGGGACAGTACGACATGAGCAACCCCACAGAGGCTTTCACGGAAGACTCCGTACTCTCCCCCGGCGTGGTCTTCCAAGTGAAACAGAGCCGCTACGACCGCAAATACATCCTCACAAGCATCGCCCTTGCCCGAAGGCTTTTCGATCGGCAGGGAGAACTCACGTCGCTGGAGTTGCGGATGAAGCCGGGCGTGGATATCGACGAGGCCAAGAAGGAAATCAAAGCCATCCTGGGCAACCGCTTCACGGTTAAGGACCGTTATGAGCAACAAGCCGACAACTTCAAGGTCATGCAGGTGGAGAAACTCTTTGCCTACGCCTTTCTGACCTTCATTCTCCTCGTGGCTTGCTTCAACATTGTCGGATCGCTTTCCATGCTCATCATCGACAAGCGCGACGATATAGCCACCCTGCGCTTCCTCGGAGCCAGCGACCGCACCATCACGCGCATTTTCCTGCTCGAAGGCCGCCTAATAGCCCTCGCTGGGGCCGTCATCGGCATAGGAGTGGGCCTTCTGCTCTGCCTCCTCCAACAGCAATACGGCCTTGTGAAGCTCGGCAACAGCAGCGGCAACTACATCGTCGATGCCTATCCTGTGAGTGTACACCCATGGGACGTGGTCATGGTCTTCCTCACCGTGACGGTCGTGGGATGGCTGGCCGTCTATTTCCCCGTACGCTACATGAGCCGCAGAAGTAAAGTGTAGGGAGAGAAATGTATATCCAAAAACCAAGTATATGATTCGCCTCAATTGTTTCTTCACGCTCGCCGACGAAGAGAAGAAAAAAGCGTTTGTCTCCTTGGCCCAAGAATTGGTCGAGAAATCGCGTACGGATGCTGGTTGCATTGCCTACGACATCCTTTTCAGTTGCACCAACCCGCTCGCTGGTATGATTTGCGAAACATGGCAGGACCAGGCCTCGCTCGATCTCCACGCCCATGCCGAACACTTCACACGCCTCGTACCACAGATCAAAGCCCTGACGGTGGAGGGTATGAAACGCGACGACTTTCTCTTCTGATTCCCTTTCAATCACCATTAGGGTATAAGGGAAACTATTATCTTTCCAACGCCTTTAAGGCTTGGAAAGGTTGAGGAGAGAATGCAAAAGCGTTTTAGACACTTTGGAGGGCTACTGTTTCCATAGCTCTTAAAAAGTCTTTTTTGTGTCAACTGAAAGCCTTTTGTTCATGAGAAAAATCCTCGTAAGCATATTGCTACTCTTGTCTTCCATCACCTTGCCGGCACAATCGCCACAGGTGGGTTGGGAGACGCTCTATGCGCAGCTCTTAGAGCAGGACGACGAGACTGGTCAGTCCGACGAGGAAACCTACGAACTGCTCTCAGAGCTTGCCGAGCACCCGATCGTCCTCAACCAAGCCACACGGGAGGATTTGGAACGCATTCCCTTCCTCTCCGAGACACAAATCGAGGAACTAATAGCCTATATCACGCAGTATCATGGGATGCGGACGATGGGTGAACTGTCGCTCATCGAGTCGCTGGACGGCCTGCGCCGTGCGCTCCTCCCCTACTTCCTCCTACTCACCGACGACGAGACCACCCATTTTCCCTCCCTTCACACCATCCTTCAACGAGGCCGTCACACGGTAGTGGGACAAGTGGGCGTGCCCTTCTACGATCGTCAAGGAGACCACGAAGGTTTTTTGGGGCCGAAATACCGCCACTCGATCCGTTACACTTTCCAGTACGGCCCATACATCACGGCTGGTCTGACGGCGTCACAAGACGCAGGCGAGCCTTTCTTCGCTGGTGGCAACCGATGGGGCTACGACCACTATAGCTACTATGCAGTGGCACGAAAAATGACTCGCCACCTCAAGACCATTGCCGTCGGACGTTACCGTGTACGAATGGGCTTAGGACTGGTAGCCAACAACGATGTGGCCTTTGGCAAGATGATGACGCTGCCAAGCCTCTTCCGTACAGGAAGCACCATCCGGGGCCACGCAAGTCGATCTTCCTACAACTACCTGCAGGGGGCGGCTGCCGAGATCGCTTTGTCGAAGCATTTTGTACTGAGTGCTTTTTTCTCGTGGCGCACCATCGACGCCACGCTGACCAAGGACGGCAGGGGCATTGCCACATTGCTCCAGACGGGCTACCATCGCACCACGTCGGAGATGGACCGCAAGGACAACGCCTCACAGACGGCCTCGGGAGGCCATATCGCCTGGCGACACGGAGGCTTCCACCTCGGTGCGACGGGCGTATGGACACGCTTCGACAAACCGCTGCAGCCCAACACGTCACAGGCTTTCCGCAGGTTCTACCCTGCTGGTGAAGCATTTTGGAATGCGAGCATCGACTACGGCTACACCAGCCACCGACTCTCCTTGAGCGGTGAGACCGCCACGGGCGGCTGCCGAGCGCTCGCCACGCTCCATGCGCTGTCCTTCCGCCTCTACCCCACCCTAACGCTGACAGCTGTCCAACGCTATTATAGCTATAAATACCAAGCCGTTATGGGACAGTCGTTCGCCGACGGAGGATGCGTGCAGAATGAGAGTGGTGTGATGGCAAAGGTGGATTGGGCCTTAGGCAGCTTTTGGACTCTGACAGCCTACACCGACTTTGCCTATTTTCCGTGGGCAAAGTATCAAGTCTATGCCTCGTCCCACAGCTGGGACCACTTTCTGCAAACCACCTACCACCGCGACCACTGGATCCTCACGGCACGCTACCGTCTCCGATCCCGTATGAAAGGCGATGCCACGAAAGCTGGACTCATCGACGAGACCTCACAACGGGCACGACTCACCGTGGCCTACACTGGGGCTCAATGGGCCTTCCGTACCCAGGCAGATGCCACTCGCAGCGCCTCCCAACAGACCAGCAATGGCTATATGCTCACGCAGTCGGCGACATGGAGCGGCCTCAGAGGACTGCAGGCCACGGTTCAGGGCGGCTATTTTCATACCGACGACTACGCTTCGCGTATCTACACCTACGAGCGTGGACTGCTCTACGCCTTCTCCTTTCCCGCCTATTTTGGCGAGGGGCTCCACTATGCGCTCTTCCTGCGTGCGGATATGGGGCAAAGGTGGATGCTCATCGCCAAACTAAGCGTGACAGACTACTTCGACCGAGATCACATCTCGTCAGGACTCCAGCAGATAGACCGTTCGTCGAAAGCCGACCTGGAACTTCAGTTACGACTCAAATTGTGAGCCAGTCCCACCCCTGTTGTACGTCAACTGTATATATGCCATCGTTTCAACCAGGCTTTGGCCCCAGAATAAAGAACGGGTTATATACACTCACACGAACTGGTGTGACTTCTAAAATTAGTCTTTGAGCGCATAGGTGACAGTAGTGACGACCCGCACCCGCTTGATATAGGGCGTATTGGCATCACGGTCATCGATGGAGAACTGTCCCTGATCGGCAGAGATGATCTTGCTGATGGTCGAATGACTATTGCTGGCAAACTGCTTAGCGGTCTGCTCAGCATTTTCAATGGCTTCGGTCATCATCTTCGGCTTCATCTTCTTAAAGGAGACATACTCATAGACGACAGGGTTCTGATACTCATCGGCTACGATCGCCACGCCTTGCTTGAGCAATTCGCCTTGGCGGGCAATGATACTACGCACCTTGTCAACCTGGGTGGAGGTGACGGTGATGACCAGCGTAACATTGTAGCGGTAGGGCTGGTTCTGCTGTGAGTACTGCTCTGCCGTGAGGTCTATCACCTTGGGTGCATTGATACTGATCTCACCCTCCCGAATGCCGTTCTTCAGCAGAAACGCCTTGATGGCCTGCTGCTTGGCGGCTATACGCTCATAGAGCATCGGCAGGTCGTCGCCCAGTTCCTTGGAGACAATAGGCCATGTCACCTTGTCGGCTTCCACCTCCTTTTCTGCCAAACCCTTAACCACTACTTTGCGGTCCTTACCTGCCAGACCCTCCAAGCCCGACTTGATACAAAATCCAAGCGCAATGATGCCGATGGCTAAGATCGCTGCTTGCTTGATACCTGCATTGACATTCATGTTTTCTTTGTTATTAAGTTATACTTA
>OHEJ01000390.1_pt1 | contig 17550 bp, 19 predicted proteins | sample 1567261 | NCBI WGS metagenome assembly OHEJ01 (sample SAMEA3879550, study PRJEB24766) | human gut metagenome | biome: human-associated habitat; feature: feces | place: USA | collected 1985/1987 | reverse complement strand
AAGCTGGAGTGGGAGCAAGAGCCTGAGGGTGGCTCCTATGACGTAATTGAGGCTGATTCGGAGGAGGAACTTCGTATGTATGAAACTAATATGAGACTACGGCCTAAACTGTTTGAGCAGAATCCTGAACTTAAAGCTAAGGTGGAGGCGCGTATCCGTGCCATCAGGTTGAAACTTTATGGTGCGGAGAATAACAGAAATGATGCGTCTGACGTTAATATAGAATAGAATGGCAAAGAAATTTGAAATACGAAATAGCACGGCTGAGTTCCTGATGTTCGTTGCCGAGGGCAAGGAGGACGGGATTCAGGTGATGTATCGCGATGAAACGATTTGGGCCACGCAGAAAGCGATGGCTGAGTTGTTTGATGTCGGCGTACCCGCTATAAGCAAGCATCTTAACAATATTTTTTCTGACGGAGAACTGCGTGAAGAAGTGGTTGTTTCCAAAATGGAAATAACCACTGAGCATGGTGCCATTGAGGGTAAAACCCAGACAAAAGAAGTTAAGTTCTATTCCCTCGATGCCATAATATCAGTCGGTTATCGCGTCAATTCGACCCGTGCAACGCAGTTTCGCCAATGGAGCACCTACATCCTTCGCCAGTATGCAATTCGTGGGTATGTGATTGACCGCAAGCGCATGGAGAACGGTAGCTTTATCGGCGAGGATTACTTCGAGCATTTGCTCTCGGAAATACGGGAAATCCGACTCAGCGAGCGTCGTTTCTATCAGAAGCTAACCGACATTTACGCCACCAGCATAGACTATAACCGCGACGCTCCGACAACTCGTGAGTTCTTCAAGAAGGTGCAGAACAAGATGCACTACGCTGTGCATGGTCACACCGCTGCCGAGCTGATTATGGATAGAGCATCCGCCGAGCGTGAGCACATGGGTCTGACTACGTGGGAGAAAGCTCCTGATGGCAAAATCGTAAAGATGGATGTCGTAATCGCCAAGAATTATCTCAAGGAGAACGAAATGGAGGCAATGGGGCGCATTGTCAACTCTTTCCTTGACCTTGCCGAGGATATGGCGAAGCGTCATGTCCCCATGACTATGGAGGATTGGGCCAAGCGCATCGACAAGTTTCTTGACCTTACTGACCGGCCGATTCTCACCGATGCTGGTCATGTCAGTGCTGCAGAAGCTCAATTCCATGCAGAAACTGAGTTTGAGAAATACCGAGTCATTCAAGACAAGCTCTTCCGTTCTGACTTCGACCGATTCAACGACGACAATCTTCCGGCTCTGGATCTTCCGGTGGAATAAACATAACAACGACTGCCTTGACAGGGCGGTCGTTGCAGTTTCTGCGGTTTTGGAGTATGGGCTGAGGGGGTGCGCATTTCGAGCACTCCCTCGCCTAATGCTGAGGGAGGCTATTGGTTAGCCGGGGTTTGGTTTGGGGTATATAGTTCATAGACCCTTTGGAAGGGGTTAGTGATTCGCTAACCCTTTCGGAAGGGGTGTTCGTTTTTAGCACCCCTTTGTGGATTGAAGGGAGTCTGATTTTAAGATGGGTGGCGGAGGAGTTCAATTTGGGCTTTTTGGTGGCCGATTTGCTCTTGCTGGGAGAGGATGAAGTAGGAGGAGATGACGGCCATGAGGAAGATTGCCACGAAAATAAGGGCGAGGAGCCAAGACGGGAGGATGTTGAGACCGCGGATGAAGAGGCCGGTGTGGCGCGGTTTGAGCGATTCAATGTCGAGGGCGCGGCGATAGTCGGCACGGAAGGTCTGGAGCTCTGCGGTGAGCTTTTCGATGTGGGTATCGAAGGCTTTGTCGCGGGCTTCGAGGTCTTTGAGTCGTTCAAGCATGGCATTGTGTTTGACGCAAAAGTCGTGGTTATCGTCAGTGCGGAAGTCGGCAAGTTGCTGGCGCTCTTCCTCCAGAAATTCCAAGAGCTTGGGGCGGATAGAAGGTAGATAATTGGACATTACACGACTTACTTCCTCCACGCAGAGCTGGCCGATTGCCTTGTCGCGATAGAGATTCGTAACCATCTTTAGGTGTTGCTCCGGTGTCTTGGTGAGCCAGCGTGGCAGATCGGGATAGACTTGGAAGAGGTATTCTTCGTCGGACATAATGCCTTCGGGATTGTCATCCATGTCAATCGATACTTCATGTTTCTGATAGACGCATGAAGGGGTCATCGTTTCAGTGACCACTTCTGAAGAGGTGGTCACTGAATCAGGGTAAGAGGTTTCTTCGAGTTTTGCGACTCGTTCTTCAAGGGGATTGACGGCCTGGGCGACTGCATGGTTGACGTAGTCGGTGGTGGCCGGAATTAATTTTTTTGCCATAGTTATCTGCGGAATTTACGATATGATTTTGATTCTTGTTCTTGTTCGCGGGCGCGTTTGCGGAAGGTGTCGAGGCTGGTGTCGGTGCCTCCGAGCGAGGGGAATTGTGCCTCGTAGGGCTGGAGAATGAGGTCAAGGGCGACGCTGACAGGAATGAAAAACTCGTTGCCGGAGTCGTCATCGGAGGGGGTGGGCGTTTCGCCAACACCCTCGGAAAGGCTGAACGATTCGTTCACCCCTTTTGAAAGGGTGGGTGAAACGCCCCCTCTATTCCTTAATGCGCGAAGCTCCGGATTATCCGCCAGTCCCAGTCGATGCGGGCAGACATCCCATACCGACGGCAGGAGTTTGCGATTGATGTCAGGATTGTCGGCGCAGAGTTTGTCGAGAAATTTGTCGTAGCGGTGACTCGCCTCGGTCTCGGCTGCGACTTCAATTGTGCCGAATCGCTCGGCGAGTTTGCCGTAGGTGAACAGCGTCTTGTCGAGTTTCGAGCCGGTGATTCTGAACTCGCCCTTAGAATAGCTGACCCCTTGGATGACTCCGGTGCGTGAGATGGCTAATGACAATTTCACGCCATCACGTTTTAGAAGAGTTTCGAATGACCTCCAGTCGCTGGCCGACTCCAGAGCCTTGTGAGCGGCCATCAGTATCTCATGGCGATGCAGGGCATAACCGCATAGCCGGTCGGCGTTGATTCGTTTGCCGTCACGTTTGCCGAAGGTCAGTCCATACTTCTTCTTCAGTCGCTTGCAGATGGCCACGTTTCGCCAGAGGTCATTCTGTGTGTTGAGCAGCTTGCCGTCGTTGTCGACGAGGTTGACAATTAGATGCGCGTGGGGGTGGGCATGGTCGTTGTGGCGAACAAGCAGCCATTGCGTATTCGCATAGCCCATGGCCTCCATCCAATCCTTGGCGACGCGGAGCATGAGCTCGTCGCCCTCCTCGTTATTCGGAAACTTCGGCGCATCGTCGGGGTGAAACGAGATTGAAAAATGTCGCACCGGATTCGGTGCATCGGGTCGCATCGCGGCCTGAAGATTGAATGAATCGGCCACCGCTTGATTGGTGACGGTGCACACTCCCTGCGACCCGAGGATGCGGGCCGCAGTGTCGCGGTCATCTCGATTTGCGTAGTTGACGACCCCGATGAAATCGGAGCCGCTGGTGAAATTTACTATCATGACATTCGGATTTTGTTGATTAAACTTAGGACATCGTCGAGTTTGCGACGCACCTGCGTGGCGAGTCCCTGAAGGTTGTAACTGTTGGCCAGATGCATGGCCTGGTTGAGATTGTTGGCAATTCCGAAGAGCTGGCGAAGCTGTACCATCATCTCTGGCGAGATTCTTTCAGCCACAGTTTGCTCCATCGCGGCCTGATTGAGATAGGTCGCCAACGGCAATCCGGCACGGTCAGCTTGTGCCTTGACGAAGCTTAGTTCCGCATTGGTGAAGCGGACCATCGCCCGGTTTTTGAGCCGTTCCGACTCTTCTTTTGTGGGTCGGCCACCTTTATTCTTTGACATATATATTGATTTTGAAATGAGTGAAATAGGGAAGCCTTGGCTTTCCGTTATCCGCCAACAGCTCGCATCCTTGGATGTGGTTTGGCGGGGTTTTCAGCTGCTGAAAACATAACCTCGCTAACCCCTCCATTCATCCCTATGGGATTCACGGAGTGCGACGAAGCTGGCTAAGCAATTACCCGCAAGCGGGACCGTCGCGGGTTTGCTCCAATAGGAAGTCGGCGATGTCGAGCCCCCGGGCCCGTTGTTCATCTGTAGCTCGGTCGGTCAGCGTCGTCAGCACCTTGACCGACTTGCAAATGGGCCGGAGCATCTCGGCTTTCTTGTTCCATTCATCCTCGGCACCGAGGTCGGGCATTAGCATCACATCCCGGCCACGAAGCACTTGCGAAGCCTCGACGTTGAAGCATCCAGCTTTGCCGCCGGTGGCGATCCAGACAAATGAAGGGAAGAAATGAGCGCAGATGATAGCGGTTTTCTCGCTCTCAACGATGACTACTTTTGCCTTCGGATTTGTCAGTAATAGATGCTCACCGAAGAAACATTGACAGAGGTGGAAGTCGGGTAACTTCAGCAACGAATGTACCCATGACACATGAGCGCGTTGCGGATCTTTGATTCTGTGACCGTCCTCGTTGTAGTGCATGACCTTGCCCGCACGAACTAGGCCAGCCGAATCGATTTGCCAGAACACAGTCGCTCCCGGCCACTGGTCTGAATGGCCTACATTATATAATGTGTAGAGTCGCTGGGCTTCATCCTGACCGAATTGTCTGGCAAGGAATCGGAAGAGATTGTCATGCTCGTAGCCGGATAATGTCGCCGTCATGATGTCGGGGGATATGTAGGACGGCGGCTGTTTTGGCGGCGCGACTTTACGAATCGGGGTACATCTTCTCGTCAAATCGGCAGGATGATTTTTGAAGAATTCGGCCGGGGTATAATGATATTCGCAATTGTTCTCACGGTCACATCGGCCGACGTTGGCGTCGTGAAATCGCTGGGTATATTCGCCAGTGTCATCTACATAATATGTCAACTTCCGCTGGCCACACCAAGGGCAAATTCCCTTGCGTTTGGGCTTGGAGTTTTCGAGATGAAAATTACTTTGATGCATAAAATCGCTGCTGAAAAAGTTGGTTGGTTGAGCGGGAGTATATATATGTACGCACCCACTCAACTAACTTTCGTTTAGTCTTTATAATCGGGAATTAGGCGGAACGGATTGCCTTTGACAAGGCCGGTTTGGACTTGCTCGATCATCCGTTTGTTTGTGTAGAACTCAATCAGTTTCTTGATTCGATGCTGGGTGATATTAAGAAATCCTTCGGCGAAAAATTCCAATTTCAGCCCTTCGGACAGTTCTCCACGTTTCAGCTGTTTGTTGCCGTCCTCGAAGATTTTGAAGAGTACTCGGCGGTGGGTGTCCGAGGGAATGTCGGAGAACGGCTCCCATTTTGGATCAGAGGAGGAGGTTTGCTTGAAATCCTCAACTATCTCCGGCAATCCAAGGTCATTGATTCGGAAGGCAAAAGTCTCGAAAGGAATATCACGAGTAGCTCCGGCTTCAACGGTACTATAATCCTGATCCTTGACCTTTTCAATTTTCAGAATTGTCTCGGCTTTGTTGATGATTTCTGTGCCGATATGGCCACGGGCATTGTTGTCATTCTTGTTCTGATGAATGATGGTGTGGAGATGAAAATTGCGCTCCTCGGTCCACTTCATCAACTTGTTGACAACATCGGTCGCCTCCTTTGGTGAATTAATATCGAAGAGCAAATCTCTGACACCATCGATTACCACGAGACCCACGTTAGCAGTATCGTAGATAAGCTTCTCAATAATAGCCATTCGGTCATCGACGGAATACTTGCGAAGAGCACAGAAGGTCACACGTCTACCGACCTCGGTATCCGACATTCCCGACAGCCGGGCAATGCGCTTGAACACCTTCAGCGCATGATACTTACTCTGCTCCGTGTCGAAGTAGAGGACATTACATTGATCGCCAGGCAAACGACCTTGGTATTCCAGAATCTTACGCCCGCTCAGAGCCGCGGCTACTATAGCCGACCCGTTGAAAGTCTTCTTACTCTTGGCGGATCCGACGGCCGCGCTGAAGTTGCCGAAAGTACAAGACGGCGACTCACCGATGAGAATGGCCACCGGCGGTGGCGGCACATTCTCAAAGATGTCGAGCTGGCACTCCTTGGTGATTACTTCCAGCTTAGTGGGCTCAGCCATCTCCGCCTGCAGTGCGTTGTAAATCTCCTCGTTCATGTCGCTCCCCAATTGTTACGCGGTTTGCGACGCTGGCCTTCCTGCATCTTGGCAATAAGGTCTTCCTTGGTCTGTTCGGTAGTCTTGCGGCGACCGTTTTCCATCCATTCGATGAGTTCGCCACGCTTAAAGAGAAGCTTCTTGCCGGGGCGATAGTGAGGGATTTCACCATTCTGCACTTTGGCGTAGATGGTGGTTTTTTTCAGATTGAGAATCGCACATGCCTCGTCAATTTCAATCATGTCCTCGATGTCGGCAGGTCGGTCTTTCTCCAGGATTTGGCCAAGCATCTCCTTGAGTTGCTTGACCTCGGCGGTGAGATTCGCAATTGCTTGCGGCATCGCCTCAAATGTCAGTTGTTGTTCCATAAAAGATTTGATTAAAATTTTTTGATGGCACGAAGTTCCTGAAATTTGATATTTTTTGTGGGTTATAAATAGAGTAACCACCACATAACCAGCGAATAACCATAACCTCATCTAACATCAGCCACAAAAACGTGGATATAATAAATGCCAGCCCAGGAAAAGAGACTGGCATTTGAATCGGTTATTTTCGTTCGCTTAGAAGTGTGACTCTGAATGTTCCACCGTCATAGGTCAGTTTTGAGTTGATTGTCCCCTCAGCCCAGTTGGCGAGAATCTTAGGGAAGGCTCGTTTGAGAAAGCTTGACACCTGTGGACCGCTCCAGTTATTGTCGGCTAATGCCTTCAGGTTCCTTCCGAAATGAAGAACATCCATTGGGGTCAACTGCGAGGTTTCCCTATCAACTTCAAGAGCAGTTGGCATCCTCTTCTTATTAGCGAAATCCTCGGCGATTTTTAGAATCGTCGGCATATCCTCAGCTCTGGCATATTTGCTCATCTCATTTTGAGTGTAACTGATCACCTTTTCAAGAGCCTCGCTGTTGTTCTCCGGAGGTGGCGAAATCACTTCCAGCTTTTTCCGTGCCTGACGGATCTTTGGATAAGCATCGACAACCATCCATCGGAGGGTGAAGTAGATCATCACCATGAAAACGCTTGAAACGATGAAGGCGCAGATGCCAACGAAGGTGTCGGAATGGAGTTCGGTAATGACATAAATGTAGGTCACCACTCCTACGAGAACGGTTAAAATGGCGTAAACCGCTAAGGAGATAATTTTGAAGATGTTCATATCGTAATATGTTTTTGTTTGTTTCTGCTTGCAAAGTTATTGAGGGTAAATGTACAATACAAATACTAAACTCCAGCTTTACAGAATATTAAGGATATCGGAATATCGTCACTCATTTTTGTCACTCGTTTTCTTTTAAACGAATGAAGACTGCATCTTTCGCCAAAATTGAACGACATTGAACAACAATGAACGCTTCGATACGCTTTCCTACAATGTTTAACGCTGTATTCGAGACTTTTACAAGGGCCAGTAACAACATTCCCCGTAAGCTGGACATAAGGTAACGACATTCCCCATGATCTGGACATAACGCAACATAAGCTGCTCTGGGGGAAATGGCCATTTGGCCCGGACGATGTAATCAATTTTGCGATTGTCATAGATGTAAATTTTGGGTTCGTATCAGAAAAACGTATGAAATCGCAGATAAACCGACCGCCTCCCACATTCTCCCAACTATTCCTAACAAATACAATATTCTCCCATCTTCTCCCAACTTGGAAGGGAGGACGCTGCTCTTGTATGATGTAAATCTCTGTTGCCATAATCATTGAAATTTGAAGTTTTGTTGACTTTATAGTATAACAAATTCAGAGGACATTTCAATGCTATATTACAGATATTTAATTAGTTAGGTTTCTTGAGATTACATTCACGAACATTGTCGCACTCAAAGAGATTCAAGCGCACTCAAACAGACTCGTCCTCCATCCCAAGCCCCGTTAACGATTGTTTGCATGACACAAAAAAACGCCAGCCGAAGCTAGCGTTAATAGTGGATTGATGGAGCTGTTTATCCGAGTATGTCTTCAGCTTTGACAACTGGATCGCCGTATTTTTCTCCTGAAGATTTCAACATGAATCCGACAAGGAAGTTGTGGATGAGTATGCAACCGCCTCGCCATTGCTTATCATCGAGTTCACGTAGCGCATCATTGGCTACAATGCTATAGCTCTGCTCAAGCAGATCAAACACCTGGTTGGCCTGCTCGCGGTTCTTGCAGGTAATTACAATGTCCTTAGGAAAGCCATTGTGTTCCATATCAGTTGTTCTTGTTGATGAGATTGACCACTACTTTTACCATGGTGTCTTTCTCTTCGGTGCGGCTTTCGGCAATCATGAGGGTGAGCGCCACGAGGGTGTTGTCGGCGATGCGCTTGGAGCCGTCTTCGTTGTAGAGTATGCCGTTGTTGTTGAGAAACCAGAGGAATAGCGTGGCGGCAATGCGTTTGTTGCCGTCGCTGAACGAGTGATTCTTGGTGACGAGATAGAGCAGCATGGCTGCCTTCTCTTCAACGGAAGGGTAAAGGTCAACACCACCAAAGGTCTGATAGATCTGACCGATGGAGCTTTTGAAAGAATCGTCCTTCTCGTTGCCGAACAGGTCACTGCCGCCAAATTTCTCATGAAGACCACGGATTACTTCAATGGCATTTTCATAAGTAGCATGGAATGGTTCGTTGCCGGTAGTGTTTTCGATTGAGAGCTCTTGATAGTCGTAGCGGTCGAGGGTGTCGAGGGCATAAGTATAATCGACGACCACGTTGAACAGAGAGCGACTGTCCTCGGTAATCAGCTCTTGGTGCTGAATGGCACGACCCATCACCTTGACGAGCTGGCTTAACTCGTCAAACTTCTCGGCCCGGATGCGCTCGTTGACGGCATAACCATTGAGCAGGTATTGCTTCAGAACCTTAGTAGACCATTGACGGAAGGCTATGGCGCGTTTTGAGTTAACTCGGTAGCCTACAGAGAGAATCATATCGAGATTATATATTTCAATTGCCTCCGTTACAAGCCCTCGTATGCCTCGATTCACGACAGTTTCCATTTTGGAAACTGTCGTATCCCGATCCAGTTCTCCGCTTGCGAAAATATTCTTAATGTGTTTGCTTATTGCAGGAACTTTTACTCCGAAAAGGTCTGCCATGGCTTTTTGGCCAAGCCATACTGTCTCGCCCTCGACGGTGACGTCGATTGACGTGCTCCCATCGGGACTCTGGTAGATTACCAGTTGATTGTTGTTGGGTTGGTTGTTCATGTTATCTTCTTCTTTTGCAAAGTTAACAATAATATTCTGATTCACAAAGGGTCAGCAACTATTTCTAAAATGGAAACAGTTGGAGTTGTTTCCATTTTGGAATGAACTGACGGTCATTTCAGCGAGAGCTTGTTGATTGCTTCGGTGGCGCGGGGGCTGAACTGGTCGAGGTAGATTTCGGTAGTTTTGACTGATGAGTGGGTCATCAGGTCGCGCAGGGTGTATATGTCTGTTCCCTCGTAGATCTGCAGTCCGGCGAAGGTGTGGCGGAAGCCGTGGAAGGTGAACGGCTTCGTGATGCCAGCATCTCTTAGCCATTGCTTGAATGGATGCTGAGTCATGCTGCGGCGGAAACCTTTGAACACCAATCCTTCGCCTTGTTCCCCGCAAAGCTCAAGCGCCTCCTCGTTGAGCGGAAGAATCGCCGGTGTGCCGGTCTTTTGTGTGACAATGTCGAGTTGCCAACCGCCGCTTATTGACGGCACAATGTTTTCCCACCTCAGTTTCTCGATGTCGCTGATACGCAGTCCGGTGAGGATGCCGAACAGGGCAACTCGCTTCAGCACCTCGTGTTTGCATGGAGTGGCTACCAGTGCTTTGGCCTGCTCGAGTGTCAGAGACGGCTTCTTGACCTTTTGCAGGGGGATTGACTCGATGTAGTCGTTGATGTTTTCCTGCAGATACTTAGCCTTGTAGGCTTGCTTAAGAAGTGCGCGGAATGTGCAGAAGAAGGCTGCGGCCGAGTTGTTGGCCAGATGACGTTTGCCATGCTTGAGATCCTTGGCTTCAACGAGCAGATAGGTGGCAAACTTCTCGCAAAGCGTTTGGTTGATGTCGCCGAAGCGGCATTTGCCCTTGACGAAGTTCTTGAAGTGTAGATAGGCCGACATCCATTTGTCGCGCTTCTTCTTGGCGAATCCCTCGAAATAGGCGAGAATGTCCATCTTCAGCTTTTCGTGGTCGAGGAATCCGAATTGCTCGTTGAGCAGGGCGTTGAAACGGATGTTGCGGATTGCCTCGGCTTTTGCCATCATGTCGGCATTGTATTCTCGTTCGGCCACGGTCTTGGGCTTGGCGAAAATGTAGATGCCGAGAAACTCGCGACGCGTGAGCTTCATGGTTTCCGGGTTGCGGACTGGTGGATAGAAGTCGAGGTAAAGCGTAAGTTTACCGTTCTTGATCGGTCGCTTCAGGAGCGACACGGTGGTACATGTTTTGTGTGGCATAATTTTATATTTATGGTTTGGTGGGCAAAAGTAATAGATGGTACTTGCATGAACTGGTTATAATTGGGATAACCTGCAATAACCAGCAAATAACCATAACCTTAGGCTACAGAATGGGTGGCGCAAGCAGATTGTCGAACTCCTCGCGTGAGAATTTGGTGAATTTGCCGACCTTCACCTTCTTGATTTTATAAGTCTTGAGATAGTGGCAAACCTGGTCGTGGGTCAGGCCATATTTCTCCATGGCCTCGGCGTAGGTGTACCATCCGATAGTAGGGTCGGGCACATCGAGTCCTTTGGCGATGTCAACATCTCGCTTGGAGTAGTAAGTCACGCCGCCTACCTTCTTCTTTGGAATAGCCTTCTTGCTGACGAAGTTCCAGATGGCTGAATCGGTCATGCCGAATTTCTCCTTCATTTCGGCGGCAGTGTACCACTCGGTGATTTCCGGGTCGGCCTGCTTTTTGGCGAATACCCGGTCGCAGTGACTTTTGCTCCAGTATGTTCGGCCAAACTTCATCACCTTTGGAATGCCCTCCTTCTTCCCGGCTTCAAACACCCAGGAATTCGACACTCCAAACTTCTCGATGATTTCCTTGGTAGTGTACCACTCCTCGACAGAAGGGAAAGAAGATTTATGTCGGATTTGGTAGTTGCTGCCAGCAATCATAGCTTCCACATCACTCTTTCTGATAAGAGTCATACGATTGCTGAGATGAGCAGCTTTCAGCTGTCCACGATAGATAAGATTATAAACAGTCCTGCTCGTCATGCCCAACAGGACTGCCACCTCCTTGGGCTCAAGATACTCGCGGAGATTTACAGCTCCGACGGACTGATTTTCTCTGTCGGAAGAATCAGCAGATTCATTACTCTCGACAAGCTGGATGCGTTGTCGCTTCTTGTACGCCCGTTCTGAGCATCGCTTGCTGCAGTAACGCGTCGTTACCTTTTGTGCCTCGAATTCCGCACCGCAGAACTCGCAGACCTTTTTGATTCTGATGTTTGTCGTACTCATATTTGCTCTCTTTGTGAGGTTTCATTTCGTCTGTTGGAGAATTATCTTGAATCATCTTGAACCATGTTGAAAGATGTCCATTTCCTCTCTGATGGAAACCGATAGTAAGAGGGCGAGGTACGAAAAAGGTCGGAAAAGCATAACAAAAACGGTCACAATCGCTTAGAAACGAGAGTGACCGCTATTGTTTGCGCTCGCAGAAAGTGCTTATTTTCTAGTATTTAGTGTGTAATATTCTGATTTACAACGTGCTATCTATTTGCCGATGCAGAAGCGGGAGAAGATGGTGGTGAGGATTTCGGCAGAGGGGATGTCGCCGGTGATGGAGGAGAGGTGGTGGATGGTTTCGCGGATGTCCTGGGCGATGAGGTCGCCTGGGATCTGGGCGCGGAGGGCTTCGATGGCGCGCTGCGACGACTGGGCTGCGGCGCTCAGGGCTGCGGCGTGGCGTGCGTTGGTGATGAGGATGTCGTCGGAGCTGGCGGCGTTTTCGCAGTCGGCCATTCTGACGAGGCTGTCGCGGAGGCTGTCGATACCCTGAGAGAGAGAGGCGGAAACGGCGATGGTGGCTATGTGGCCGGAGGCGATGTCGCTGTGGCCGGCGAATGCGTGCGCTGCACTGACGGTGGCTTCGTCGGCGTGAAGGTCGGATTTGTTGAGTAAGGCGATGAGGTAGCCGTCGTTTTGCAGCGCGGGCATGGCTGCTTCGTGGAGGACGCCGTCGGGCAGGGGGGCCGTCGAGTCGATGACGCAGATCACGATGCGGGCATGTGCGATGGCTTGTCGCGAGCGTTCGATGCCTATCTGTTCGATACGGTCGGCGGTGTCGCGCAGTCCGGCGGTGTCGATGATGCGGAACCGGTAGTCGCCGATCACCATGGTCTCTTCGATGGTGTCGCGTGTGGTGCCGTGGATGTCGCTCACGATGGCGCGGTCGTCGTCGAGCAGGGCGTTGAGGAGCGATGATTTGCCGGCGTTGGTGGCGCCGACGATGGCCACCGGTATGCCTTCTTTGATGGCCTGGCCGCTGCGGAACGATTTGTAGAGGCGCTCAACTTCGCTGTGCACCTGTTCGGCCAGGTCGATGAGGCGCGTGCGGTCGGCAAATTCTACGTCTTCTTCGGAGAAGTCGAGCTCGAGTTCGAGCAGTGCGGCGAGGTCGACGAGCCGTTCGCGCAATGTGGCGAGGCGCTGCGACACTCCGCCGCGCATCTGTGTCATGGCTATGCGGTGGGCGGCGCGCGAGTCGGAGGCGATGACGTCGGCCACGGCTTCGGCTTCGGCGAGGTCCATGCGCCCGGCTGCGAAGGCTCGGCGGGTGAATTCGCCGGCTGTGGCCATGCGCGCTCCGTGACTGATGAGTGTGTGGATAAGCTCGCGCTGCACGTAGCGTGAGCCGTGGACACTCAGTTCGACTACGTCGTCACCGGTGAAGGAGTGCGGTGCGCGGAACACGGTGGCCACGGCCTGGTCGAGCTCGCGTCCCTGTGCGTCGGTGATGATGCCGAGATGCGCGGTGTGCGATGCCGCCTTGGCCAGCGGGAGGCCGTTCCAGATGCTGTCGGCGATGTCTATGGCCTGCGGGCCGCTGATTCGTGCCACGGCAATGCCGCCGACGCCCGGCGGTGTGGATATGGCGCAGATGGTGTCGTTGAGTGCTTCGGTTGTCATTTTCTGCTGTTTTTGGGCCGGATGGTGCTCCAGCGGTGGAAGTCGCATTGTTTCTCCACTTCGTTTTCAATCTCGTCGGGGAGCGATGAGAAGAAGTCGAGTCCGGTGGCTTTTTCAACATCGTCGATGCTCACGGCGGCTGCCTGCATCCCGCCGGGCACTTTGTCGTTGGGCATTATGAAGCCGATGCCACGCACCGGATTGGCATGCGGCGCGAGGATCACCTTGAAGAAGCGCTTGGGGACGGCGACGCGTGTGTCGCCGATATATTCGCGGATGTTGTCGGTGAGCACCGGACCGCAAACGATGATTATCGAGCTGTCGGCTTTGGCCCATGTGCGGCATTTCTCTTCAAGTTTCTTCCACGAGCCGGAGTTGAGCGAGTGAGCCTGGGGGCAAATGTTGGCCAGAGAGAATGTGGCGTGCATGGCGTCGCTCGACCATTTCATGTCGCCCGCCGGAGCCATGTGGCCGCGGTCGTAGCCCGAATAGCTGTAGTCGTAGGTCTCGGCGCAACCGGCAACGTCGGGGTCGTTGTAGAACCCTGATTCTCTTGGCACTTTACCCTCAGCCATTGAGGCGGTAAGCTCCCAGGCCACCCAGTTGGGCACATGCTTGGCGGAGTTGAACGACACGGTCATGCCGGGATAGGTGACGATCTGTTCGGGTGTGCCTTTCGGGGTGATTACTTTTGTCAGATTCTCGGTACCGACAGCCTGTGCATCCGCCTTCTTTTTTGCCGATGAGGCGTAGAGTTGCCAGGCGCCCACGCATGCTGCGATGATTATTAGAAATATGAGCATCTTTCCGATGCCCGTTCCTGATTTGCTGTTACGTTTAGCCATTTTATTGTTTGGGAGAGATGTTGTTGATAATGCGGGATATCTCGATGATCTGGCCGGTTTCGAGCGGATCACCGATGGGCAGACTCACGATTTCGGCCGCCAGCTTTTCGGTGACCGGCAGCGGTCCGTGGGGCAGCCCGGTGTAGCAGGGCTGCAGGTGGGGCGGCACGGGATAGTGGATGTCGGTGCCTACGCCTTGCTCAAGCATGTATTGCCGTAGGCTGTCGCGCATTCCTTCGCCAACGCGGATCACATACTGGTGCCATACGCATTCAAAGTCCGATTCCGGCATCGGCGGAAGGGTTATCAGCGGGTTGGTGATGTAGCGTGAATAGGCCTCGGCGCGCTCGCGGCGTCGACGGCTTATGGCATCGATGTCGGCCATTCTCACGCGCAGCATGGCAGCCTGCAGGGGGTCGAGGCGGCAGTTGTAGCCGGCGAAGATGTTGTGGTAGCGGCGGTCGCTGCCATAGTTGGAGAGCGCGCGGATGGCGGCTGCCAGTTCGCCGTCGTGAGTCACGACAGCTCCGGCATCGCCCAGGGCGCCGATGTTTTTTGTCGGATAAAAGCTGAAAGCGCCGGCGTGGCCGAGAGCTCCGGTCATGTCCGACGTGTGCAGCCCGCGGCAGCGTGCGCGTGCGCCTATCGACTGCGCCGCGTCTTCCACCACGATCAGACTGTTGTCTCGTGCCGCCTGAGCTATCTGCGGGTCCCAGCAGGCGCGGCCGTAGAGGTGTACCGGCAGCACAGCCTTTACGCGGTCGGTCATAGCTTTTTTGATGCCTTCGGCCGACAGGTTCATGGTCGAAGGGTCGGGGTCGACGGGCACCGGGATGAGTCCGGCGTCGGTCACCGCGAGCAGCGAAGCAATATATGTGTTGGCCGGGACGATCACGGCGTCGCCTGAGCCTGCCCAGCCGTATCAGAGCGGTGAAGATGAGGCGGAGCGCGTCGAGACCGTTGCTCACGCCCACGGCATACGGCGCTCCGCACAGCGAGGCGAGCTGTCGCTCGAAAGCTTCATTTTCCTCACCGCCGATGTAGCGGCCGCTCCCTATGACGCGTGCGGCGGCTTCTCTGAGCTGCGGCTCGTAGGGAGCGTTGGCAGCTTTGAGATCAAGGAAGGGATATTTCAGGCGATTGTCAGTCATCACGCTCCCCGAATGCTTTGCGTTTGGCCTCGACGAAATCGTCGAAGTGCCGGATATAGTCGGTTTCGTCGAAATTTGTCGACGACAGCACAAGAGCGATGCTTCCCGATGAGAAATTGGAGAGCGAGTCCCAGATGCCGGCCGGGACATAGAGGCCCTCGTAGGGACGGCGAAGCGTGAACGTGCGCGACGAGATGCCGTCGGAAACGGTCACGTCGAAGCATCCGGCCGTGGCCACGATGATGCACTGGTCGGTGTTGTGGCAGTGGCCGCCGCGCCGGGTGTCGGTCGGTATGTCGTAGATGTAATAGATGCGTTTGATGGCAAAAGGCAGTTCGTCGGAGTTCTGAGCTACGGTCAGGGTGCCATAATTGTGCGGATGCCGTTCGAGGCTGATTATCCGGCAGTCATCGATTGTGGTGGCCGGCGTTTTAGATGTCTTGTCCATAATGGCTGTCGTTGGATAATCGGTCGAATTCGTCTTTGTTGCGGATGTAGTCCACTTCGTCGTAAAGCGTGTCGGTGGCTATGAGCACCGAGGCGTTGGTGGCGAAATTGTCGATCTCGCGCCAGGTCATAGGAGGCACAAAGAGAGCCTGATCGGGGCGTGAAAGCGTGAACCGGCTCACTTCGCCTTCGGCAGTCTGGGTGGTGACGCGCACGCTGCCCGACAACGCCACTATCACTTCCTGCGCGGAATAGTAGGCATGGCCCAAACGCATCTGACCCGAAGGCACGTCGGTGATCCAGTAGACGCGCACCGGATTCAGCGGCAGAGTCGAAGGATATTGCAGCACCGAGAGGTTGCCGCGCGTGTCGGCTATTTTGATGACATCGAATATGTGCGGCTTATTCGATACCATTTTCCGCGAGGTTTAGCAGATATTGTCCGTAGTGGTTGTTTTTCATCGGCTCCGCGAGCTTAGCCAGCTGCGCTGCGTCGATCCATCCTTTGCGGAAGGCTATCTCTTCAAGAGCGGCCACTTTGAAACCCTGACGTTTCTCGATGGTCTCGATGAAATTCGATGCCTCCATCAGAGAGTCGGTGGTGCCGGTGTCGAGCCATGCGAATCCGCGGCCCAGACGCTGCACCGACAGGTTGTCTGATTCGAGGTAGGCCTGGTTGACGGAGGTGATCTCAAGTTCGCCACGAGCCGACGGACGGATGGTCTTCGCCGTTTTCACAACGGAGTTGGGATAGAAATACAGCCCCACCACGGCGAGATTCGACTGCGGTTTCTGCGGCTTCTCCACGATGGATGTGGCGCGCCAGTTCTCGTCGACGGTCACCACGCCGTAGCGCTGCGGGTCGTGGACGGGATAAGCAAAGATGGTGGCGTCGCCGCTGTCGGCCGTCTCGGCGGCCTTGCGGAGCATGGCTGTGAAGCCCTGGCCGTAGAAGATGTTGTCGCCGAGCACAAGGCACACGCTGTCGTCGCCCACAAATTCCTCACCGATGATGAATGCTTGCGCCAGACCTTCTGGACGCGGCTGCTCGGCATACTGGAAGTTGACGCCGATGTCGCTGCCGTCGCCGAGCAGACGCCGGAACATCGGCAGATCGGTGGGCGTGGATATGATGAGGATGTCACGGATTCCGGCGAGCATCAGCACGGAGATCGGATAGTAGACCATCGGCTTGTCGAAAACCGGGATCAGCTGTTTGGAGATGCCTTTGGTTATGGGGTAAAGTCGGGTGCCTGAGCCGCCGGCCAGTACGATGCCTTTCATTGCTGCGAATTAAGTGGTTAGAGGAGTGGTTTAACGGTTGCCGTACATCTCGTCGTAGTATTTGCGATAGTCGCCCGAAGTGACGCTCTCGATCCAGGGCTGGTTGTCTAGGTTCCAGCGCACTGTCTTTTCGATGCCTTCAGTGAACGGCGTCTCGGGATACCATCCGAGCTCTGTGGCTATTTTTGTGGGGTCGATGGCATAGCGCATGTCGTGGCCGGGGCGGTCGGTGACGTAGCGGATGATGCTGTAGTCGATCGGGCGCTCGGGGTGGCGGAGCAGACGGCGGTAGGTCGGCTCCTCGCGCATGATGCGGGCTATGATGTCGATGATCGATTTGACGATGTTGATGTTTTGCTCCTCGTTGAAGCCGCCGATGTTGTACACCTCGCCGATGCGTCCCTCGCGGAGCACCATGTCGATGGCTTTGGCGTGATCGGCCACGTAGAGCCAGTCGCGCACGTTCTCGCCCTTGCCGTAGACGGGCAGCTCTTTGCCTTCGAGGATGTTGTTGATGATGAGCGGAATCAGCTTCTCGGGGAACTGATAGGGGCCGTAGTTGTTTGAGCAACGGGTAATGTTGA
>OHEJ01000387.1_pt1 | contig 17563 bp, 14 predicted proteins | sample 1567261 | NCBI WGS metagenome assembly OHEJ01 (sample SAMEA3879550, study PRJEB24766) | human gut metagenome | biome: human-associated habitat; feature: feces | place: USA | collected 1985/1987 | reverse complement strand
ATTCCTGGTGATTTTCCGCACCAGACCGCTGAGGGCCACAACGCCGATCAGGTTGGGAATGGCCATAAGGCCGTTGAAGGTATCGCTGAGGTCCCAGGCCAGATCCAGCTGCATGGTTGCACCGACAATGATGAAAAGGACAAAGACGATTTTATAGAAAATCGTGGCCTTGGTGCCGAAGAGATATTCAAATGCCTTGGTGCCGTAGTGGCTCCAGCCCAGCACCGTGGAGAAGGCAAAAAGCAAAATGGCAATGGCAATAAAGGCGCTGCCGAAGCTGCCGAAATGGAGACTGAAGGCCTCAGCCACCATGGCGGTTTTCTCCATAGAGGTCAAAACCGCACCGGTATTCAGGTCCACAAGGCTGCTGGTGAGGACCACCAGGGCGGTCAGGGTGCATACCACCAGAGTGTCGGCAAACACCTCAAAAATGCCGAACATACCCTGCTTGACCGGCTTTTTGGTGTCGGCGCAGGCATGGGCGATGGAGCCGGTACCAAGACCGGCCTCGTTGGAAAAGATGCCGCGGGAAACGCCCTTCTGCATACTGAGGAAGATGCTGCCGATGGCACCGCCGGTGAAGGCCTGCGGGTCAAATGCACCGCCGACGATGGAGGCCAGCACCGCCGGGAAGCGCCGGTAGTTGATGACCACGACGCCCAGTGCCAGCACGACGTAGAACAGTGCCATAAACGGCACCAGCTTCTCGGTCACGCTGCCGATGCGCTTGACGCCGCCCAGCAGCACCATAGCCACCATCATGGCCACCACCACGCCCACGACGAGGTTGACCGTGGGCAGGATGCTGTTCAGGCTGCTGCCGTAGGCCAGCAGGGCCGAGTCGATGGCTGTGACGATGGTGTTGACCTGGGTAGCGTTGCCGGTGCCGAAGACCGTCAGCACGCCGAACAGCGAGTACAGCACCGCGAGGAACTGCCACCGGCTGCCGAGGCCGTTTTTAATATAGTACATGGGGCCGCCCACCAGCTCGCCGTTTTTGTTCCGCTCGCGGAAATGCACAGCCAGCGTCACTTCGGAGAACTTGGTACACATGCCCAGCAGAGCCGAGCACCACATCCAGAACACCGCACCCGGCCCGCCGATGGCGATCGCGCCCGCCACGCCGGCGATGTTGCCGGTGCCGACGGTAGCGGCCAGCGCCGTACACACTGCCTGGAACGGAGTCATCGCGCCGTCGGAGGCGTCCTTTTTGCGGAAGATGCGGCCAATGGTCGTTTTGATGGCATAGGGGAATTTCCGGAGCTGCAAAAAGCCTGTCCGCACACTGAGCAGCAGGCCCACGCCGATGATGCAGACCATCGCCGGGATGCCCCAGATAAAGCTGTTGACCGCCTGATTGACGGCTGTGATGGTTTCGAGCATACTTTTACGCCTTTCTTTTTCACTTTGACACAACGAAAATTATTTTATCGTATTTTAAGCGGCCTGTCAATTTACTTTGAACGCGAAATCTGCACGTCCCGGCTGAAAGTTTGTTAAAATAGCTTCACCTTTATTTTCTCTGCTTCTTTGCCGCTTTTTTGCCCGTCAAAGCCCTACACAAACCGCGCGGGTTGTGCTATGATAAGGGTGAAATTTCGGTTTGGCACTGCCAACCGCAAGGAGATGTCATGGATGTCTGAAACATCTGCTCTAATGGATACGCTGCGGCAGGAAGGGGTCTCCCCCGACCTGCTGCGCGCTGTGGAAGAATACCGTACCGCCCACCCGCTGGCGGAGGCCCTGCGCCCCCGCATCCCCTCCCCTGCCTTCGTCTACTACGGCAGAGAGGTGTGGGAGCAGGCGCTGGCCGCCCTGCTCTGCGGCGAAAACCTGCTGCTGGCGGGCGGCAAGGCCACCGGCAAGAACGTGCTGGCCGAAAACCTCGCCGCCGCCTTCGGACGCCCCGCGTGGGACATCTCGTTCCACGTCAATATGGACGCGGCGTCCCTCATCGGCATGGACACCTTCGAGGGCGGACAAGTCAAGTTCCGCCCCGGCCCGGTCTACCGCTGCGCCCAGAGCGGCGGCTTCGGCGTTCTGGATGAGATCAACATGGCCAAAAACGAGGCGCTGGCCGTCCTGCACGCGGTGCTGGATTTCCGCCGCGCCATCGATGTGCCGGGCTATGAGCGCATCCCGTTGGCCGATGAGACCCGCTTCATCGCCACCATGAACTACGGCTACGCCGGCACCCGTGAGCTGAACGAGGCCCTCACCTCCCGCTTCGTGGTCATCCAGATGCCCACCATCACCGAGGAGAACCTCGAAAAGCTCCTGCGCACCCAGTTTCCCGATTTGAACAGCAAGTATGTCAGGCAGTTTGCCCTGCTCTTCCTCGATTTGCAGAAAAAGTGCGACAGCGCAGAGATCTCCACCAAAGCTCTCGACCTGCGCGGTATGCTGGACGCCCTGCGCCTGATGCGCCGGGGCGTCGCTGCCGGGGCTGCGCTGGACATGGGCATCACCAACAAAGCCTTCGACTCCTACGAACAGGGCCTCATCCGAGACGCCATTGCCGCCCGCATCCCGGCCCAGCTCACCGCCGCAAAGCTCTTCGATTAAAAGGGGCGTTTTTATGGAAGCGCAGAGCTACACCGCCGAAGAGCGGCGGGCCGCCAATCAGGTGTGGGCAGCGGCAGGAGCTTACGGCTTCGAGCCGCTGTTCCTCGCCCGGAACACCGACGGCACCATTGATTTTTACATGAACTGCGTCGTGGGGCTGGTCCACAAATACTACGGCGACGAGCTGGTGCGCAGCCTCTTTGACGCATGGGAGGGCGACATCCGGCAGGCCATGCTGGACGATTTGACCTGGCTCTACCTCGAGAGCGCGGTCTACGCGCTGGAACTGCCCCGCCGCCCGGTGCTTTCGGCCCTCCGCCGCGCCCATGCGGACTACTTTTTCGGCATCCAGTACAAGCTCTCGCGGCAGGAGTGGATGGCGAAGAACCAGCTGGTCTACTCCATGCAGGCCGCGCGCTGGCGGGCTGTGCAGGGGCGCACGCCGCCGGTCATGACCCCCTACGAAAAGGGTCTCGACGCCGCCCTCAGTCCCGAGACGCCCCCGAAGCCGGACGAGCTGAAAGCCGCACTGCTGGCCGTCTACGCCAAATTCGAGCTGTTCAACGGCACGGTGCATCAGAAGGCCGGGCTGCATCTCCATCTGGACGGCCTGCTGGCGTCGCTCATGACCCGCACCATGCCCACCCAGATGATAAAGACCGACCGGGTGACGGTGGAGCATTCCGGCTCGGTGGACGCCTCCGGCGGCGGCATCCATGCCGACAAGCGGCTGGCCCACATCACCCTGCGCCAGCGCGCCGAGGAAGACCGCGCCTACATCGAAAGCTGCTTTGGCCGGTCGCTCTACCCGCCCGAACGGCTGCGGAAGGCCGAGCAGGAGCTTTGCACCGGGGAGCATCTGGGCTGTCACCTCTGGTTTGCCTCCGGCGTCCCCAGCCCGGAGCAGGCCCCTACCCCCGAGGCAAAGCACCTGGCCGAACAGGCCCAGCTTCAGGCTGAGCGGAACCGGGCATACTATTCGAAAAATCTCGAGCTTCACCGCAGCGTCGTGCTGCGGCTGACCGAACAGATACGCAACTGCATCCTCGTCCACCAGCAGCCCAACGCCCGGGTCGCCCGCAGCGGTAACCTCGACCCGGAGCGGGTCTGGCGCACCGTCATGGACGACGACCGGGTGTTCCGCTGTGCGGAGGAAGAGAACCACCCGTCCTTCACCGTTGACCTGCTGCTGGATGCTTCGGCTTCCCGCCTCCACTGTCAGGAGGTCATCGCGGCGCAGGGGTCTATCCTCGCCCAGAGCCTCGCGGCCTGCGGCATCCCGGTGCGGGTGAGCTGCTTTTCCAGCCTGCGGGGCTACACCGTCCTGCGGGTGCTCAAGGGCTTCAAGGAGAAGAGCTTACAGGGCATCTGCCAGTATTTCGCCTCGGGCTGGAACCGGGACGGTCTGGCTCTGCGGGCCGCAGGCGACCTCATCGGCTTCGACCCCGGCCCCGCCGCGCGGCATCTGCTCATTCTCCTGACGGACGCCTCCCCCAACGACAGCCGCCGCATCCCGCCCTCCCCCGATGACCCGCTGGGCCGCGACTACGGCGGCAGCGCGGGCGTGGAGGACGCCGCCGCCGAGGTGCGGGCGCTGCAGCGGAAGGGTCTGCGGGTCTCCGCCGTCTTTATGGGCGAAGACGCCAGCGCCGCCGACGCCTCCCGCATCTACGGCAAGAACATGGCCCGCATCCGGGGCATGGACCAGCTGGCCCGGGCCGCAGGCCGACTCATCCAGAACGAGATACGGGAGCTGGGCGACTGAATCATAATAATGTACGGGGCCGCTGTGCAGTTGTATCTGCTGCCAGCGGCCCCGTATTTTTGTTGTCGCTCACAACCATCTTGTTTTGCATTGCAGAAGAATCAAAAAGTTTTTTGGTTTATTTGCAAACTTATAGTTGTATTCTGGCGTAATTTATGATATACTACAACCAACGAAGGGCCGCACGCCTACACATCACCCCGCGCCCACAGGAAGGAGAACCGCTATGGATGCCGCACGTTATTTTGAAGAGATGCATCTTGCCATGTCCAGCCAGAAGCCTGAGTACCGCCTTGTGCTCAGCGTCAAGGTCCAAGACCTCGGAGGCGCAGACGCTTATCTCGAGCTGCGGCAGGAGCCGGTCAGCGGCAAGGCCCGGGTGTTCTATTCCACGATGGGACGTCAGAAGCTGAACTTCCAGCTCGTCCGCAAAGGGTGGCAGAGCTGCCACAACGCCTCAGGCGAGCTGACGGGGCGCTTCCCCGCCACCGCCGACGGTCTGCTGGCCCAGACGGATTTCTCTGCTTTTGTCCGGGACGACGCCCTCGACAGCGGCCGGATGGCGCGCATTCTGGATGTTCTGGCCCATACTGCCGGTGGTTGTGGGACGGTCTCCCCTTCTGCTGCCCGGGAGGGTGCGTTCATCACGGTGGAGCGGTTCGTGGGCCGTCCCGCCCATTGGAGCTATTGGAGCACCCGCGCCGCAGAGCAGCTGAACATCGCGGCCATCCTCTGCTGGCTGGGCGACTACCTCGCCGGGGCCGAGCGCCGCACCCTGCAGAGCTGCCCGGAGGCCATGCAGCTTGCCGCCGCATGGCAGTCTGCGCTTTTTGCTCCCCTGCCCCAGACGGCTCAGCGGCCTCAGCCTGTACAGTCCCGGCCCGTCCGCCGTGCACCTGTGGTCGAGAACAAACGCTGGCAGAGCATCCTCGCCGTGCTGGCGACGGTGTAACAGAAAGGCCTCCCGCATTGGGAGGCCCATCGCCGTATCCGGCGCGCATTCGTTCATATTTTCAGTTTCGAGAAATCGGTGCAGAGATATTCATAGAGCTTGTCAACGGCCTGAAATCCCATCTTCGCATACAGTTCCTTCGGTGTATCCTCGGAGTCAGCGTGAAGATACAGGATCTCTCCGCGCTCCTGCGCCTTTTCGGCAATATGCTTCATCAGGGTCATGGCGATGTACTGGTGCCGGAAATCCTCGTCCACCAGCAGGCCGTCCATGCAGACATACCCATCGGATGCGAAAATATAGCAATCACCCACCAGCTTCCCGCCCAGATACGCGCCGAGGTAGGTCAGCTTTTCCCGGAGGTTCCGGTTGTTCCGCACGGTAAAATCATCTCCGTACAACGGGCCGTAGTATTTCAGTTCGTGCTGTTCCAGCTGGTCTGCGTCCGGGGCCTTGATCGAGACGTCCGGGTTCGTTTTCCAGCTGCGGATGTCTGTTTCCGGGGGCAGAACCATCGTCAGGGTCTCTTCGCACTCCATGCCGAATGCATCGGCCAGCGGCTCGTACCCTTCCAGCTTGAGGAAGGTGTCTCCCCGCTCTTTCTGGTAGGCCAGCGCGGCCCGGACTTCATCTTCCGAGGGCTGGCTGTAATAGCAGAACGCGTTGTGGTCGTATTTATCGCGCAGCTCGCTGTCCTCCCGCTTGGTCAGATGCTCTGAAACGGTGTGAGACGCGGAAAACAGCCGGTAAAAGCTTTCATCGGTCTTTCTTGTAGGGTTCATTGCGCTCCTCCAAAACTTATCGCTCACTTCCATCCCCGGGCCGAGGGGTCGAGCATCTCGGCGGCGGAGTAGATGAGGGCGTTGCAGATGGCGGCGGCCACATTGCTGCCGCCCTTGCGGCCCATCGCCACGATGGCCGGTACATCATGCTTTTCGCAGACGGCGAAGAGCCGCTCCTTGCTCTCCACCACGTTCACAAAGCCCACCGGCACACCGATGACCAGTGCGGGCCGCAGGCCGCTTTCGATCTGTTCTGCAATCGTCAGCAGAGCCGTGGGCGCGTTGCCGACGGCGAGGATGGCCCCGGGATGCTCCTGCGCTGCCTTTTTCATCGCTGCGACGGCCCGGGTGGTGCCTGCCTCTTTTGCGGCGGCGGCCACCTCGGGGTCAGCCATATAACAGCAGGCCGTGCCGCCCAGCTTCGCCAGACCGGGCTTGGTGATGCCGGCCAGCGCCATATTCGTATCGGTCACGATGACGGCCCCGGCGTGGAGGGCCTTGACGGCCTGCTCCACCGCGCGGGGAGTGAAGTGGAGATTCCGCGCATAGTCGAAGTCGGCGGTGGTGTGGATGACCCGCTTGACCACGGCTTCGTGCTCGGGCGGCGGGGTCATGCCCATCATTTCCAGCTCTTCGGTGATGATGTGGAAGCTCGTCCGCTCAATGTCAGCAGGTAAATGATGCTGCGGCGTCAATATTCTATCCCCTTTCGTGCTTTTATCCCCTTCTGGTAGGGGTGGCGGTGGCATTTCATCTCGGTGGAGTAGTCGGCGGCGTCCAGCATCCACTGGGGCGGCGTGTGGGCCGTCAGGACGCACTCACACCCAGCAGGCCGCTCCAGAACGGCCTTTTTTAATAGATCGACGTCCACCATATCCAGCTCTTCTGCGCTCCCGGCTTCGTCCAGTATCAGCAGGTCGGCTGGCTGTGCTATGGCGGCGGCGAGGTTCTGGTTTTGCAGTTCCCGGGTCGCGGCCTTTTCCTCCGGCGTCATCTGAAAGACGAATTTCTGCCCGGCCTTGCCCCGGTAGATCTCCGCGCCAAGCTGGGCCAGAAGCGGGATCTCGCCGCTGTTCCCGCCCTTCAAAAATTGGACGATGACCACCCGCTTCCCGGACCCCAGCGCACGGAGCGCAAGACCCATAGCGGCGGTGGTCTTCCCCTTTCCGTCGCCCCAGTACAGATGCAAAAGTCCCTGTTCCATTCAGCGCTTCTCCATTCCCATCGCGGCATACACCGCGTCCATATCCAGCGCCCCGCGCACACCGTCGGCCAGGATGTCGAACTGCTGGCGGCGGTACTCTTCCATCGGGATGAGGGCCGCGTCGGAGGGGTCGATGCCCTTCCGGCGGCAGAGCCAGCCCGCCAGCGCCTCGGTCAGCGTGCCAGTGTCGAACAGACCGTGGAGGTAGGTGCCGAATACATTGCCCTGCACACAGCCTTCCCGGCCTCCGTCGGGGTAGTGGGCGAAGGGTTCGCCCTCCGCCTCGGTCACGCCGGTGTGTATCTCGTAGCCTTCCAGCTCTGCACCCGCAAAGGGGGCGGCGGCGACGGTCGCTTTGACCTGTGCGCGGCGCTTCTGCTCGCTGAACACGGTCCGGGTGGGCAGCAGACCCAGCCCCCGCAGAGTCTGCGGCCGACCGCTCTCGCTGCCGGTGGGGTCGTCGAGGGTCTGGCCCAGCATCTGGTAGCCGCCGCAGACGCCCAGCACCGGCGTGCCTTTCGCGGCCAGCTTGAGCAGAGCCGTTTCCAGCCCGCACTGCCGCAGCCAGAGCAGGTCATCCACCGTGTTTTTCGTCCCCGGCAGCAGGATGAGGTCGGGTGCGCCCAGCTCATGAGCGTTCGAAACATACCGCACGCCCAGCAGCGGGTGCTGTTCCAGCGGCATGAAGTCCGTAAAATTGGACAGATGCGGCAGACGGATGATCGCCGCATCCAGCGGCTTTTTGCCGTCCCGCATCTCGAGGCGCTGGCTCAGGGAGTCCTCATCCTCGATGTCCACCTTCAGGTACGGTACGACGCCCACCACGGGCAGATGGGTCTTTTCTTCCAGCATCGAAAGGCCGGGGCGCAGGATCTCCACGTCTCCACGGAATTTATTGATGACGAGTCCCTTGATGCGCCGGCGTTCTTTTTCTTCCAGCAGCTCCACCGTGCCGTATAGCTGGGCGAACACGCCGCCCCGGTCGATGTCGCCCACCAGAAGCACCGGCGCGTCCACCATCTCGGCGAGGCCCATGTTCACGATGTCCTCGCTCTTGAGGTTGATCTCTGCCGGGCTGCCCGCGCCCTCGATGACGATGACGTCAGCCTCCTCGGCGAGGCTGTCATACGCCTTCAGGATGTCCGGCACCAGCTGCCGTTTCGTGCGGAAATACTCCGACGCTTTCATCTGGCCCCGCACCTCGCCGTTGACGATGACCTGACTGCCCACGTCACTGCTGGGCTTCAGGAGGATGGGGTTCATCCGCACGTCCGGCTCAACACCGGCGGCCTGCGCCTGCACCACCTGCGCCCGGCCCATCTCGAGGCCGTCTTTGGTGACGAAGCTGTTCAGAGCCATGTTCTGGCTCTTGAACGGCACGGCGCGCAGGCCGTCCTGCGCAAAAATGCGGCAGAGCGCCGCGCAGAGCAGGCTTTTGCCTGCACCGCTCATCGTACCCTGCACCATGATGCATTTTGCCCTGCTCATCCCAGCACCTCTTTCATAAGTTCCAGCAGCCGGGCGTTCTCGGGGGCCGTGCGCACCGCCGTGCGGTACCACTCCGGCCCGAGGCCCGGATAATTCGCGCAGCTGCGCACCTGTGTTCCCAGCGGGCGAAGCCTCTCGTTCAGGTCGGCGGGCGCGCGGAAGAGCAGATAGTTCGCCTTTCCATCGATGACCCGCAGGCCCAGCGCCCGCAGGCCCGCCGTCAGAACGGGCCGCTGCCGGGCGATAAGGGCACGCACCTCGTCCACATAAGCGGTTTCTTTCAGGGCCGCGACGCCTGCCGCCTGCGCCAGACTGGACACGGCCCACGGCTGGCCCGCTGTCTGCATTTTTTCCAGAAGCGCTTCGTCGCCGCAGAGGCAGTAACCCAGCCGGACGCCGGCCATGCCGTAGAGCTTGGTGAAAGCTTTCAGGATGACGAGGTTCCCACTTTCCAGCAGAGGCTTTGCCGTCCACCCGTCGGCGTCGGGCAGAAAGTCCAGAAAGCACTCATCTACGGCCAAAATCGTGCGGCACTCCCCGCACCGGCGCAGCAGCTTTTTCACCAGTTCGGGTGAGGCCAGCTGCCCCGTCGGATTGTTCGGCTGGCAGAGGAACACCATGTCGATGCTCTCGTCCACGGCGTCCACGAGGGCGTCCGTCGGGGCGAAATCATTCGTTTCATCGAGGAAGAAGCGTTTCACTTCGCACCCCACCGTATCCAATGCAGAGGCGTACTCGGCAAAAGTCGGGGCAGTCACCAGCGCCTTATGGGGCTTTACGGCCCAGACCAGCCGGAAGATGAGGTCCGCCGCGCCGTTGCCGCAGAGGATATGCTCCTGCGGCACACCCTCGGCCCGGCTCAGTGCCGCCCGCAGGGTGCGACAAAGCGGATCGGGGTAGCGGTCGGCCAGAGGCAGTGCGTCCCGGATGGCCTGCGCCACCCCCTCGGGCAGGCCGAGGGGGCTGACGTTCGCCGAAAAATCCAGCGCGTCGCGGCCAAAGCGTTCGCGGTAGCCCATCCAGTCACCGCCGTGGACCAGTTGTTTCATCCCAAGAACCCCCGTATCGCACATCCAAACGCCAGCGCAAACCCGCTGGCTACATACATCATCCGATCTGCCCGCAGAATATCCTCCGGCTCGATGGGCCGCAGCGGGTCGCCGATGGTGGGCTTCGGGTAATACTCGCCGAAATAGTAGGCCGGCCCGGCCAGCTGAACGCCCAGCGCACCCGCGCAGGCGCTCTCGGTCTGAGCGCTGTTGGGGCTGGCGTGATTGCGGCGGTCCCGCCGCCAGATGCGCCACGCGCCCTTGGCGTCATTGCGGGTGAACGCCGCCGCCATGATCCAGAGCAGCGCCGCCAGACGGCTCGGGATATAGTTTGCCACATCGTCCAGTTTTGCGGCGGCGCGGCCAAAGTAGAGATATTTCTCGTTCTTGTAGCCCACCATGCTGTCCATCGTGTTGATGGCCTTGTAGGTCAGGGCCAGCGGCGCACCGCCCAGCAGCATATAAAGCAAAGGCGCAATGACGCCGTCGCTGGCGTTCTCGGCCACCGTCTCCACCGCCGCTTTGGTCACGCCCTCGGCAGTCAAGGCTTCCGTGTCGCGGCCCACGATGCGGCTCACGGCCTTCCGGGCAGCGGGCAGGCTGCCTTTTTTCAGCTCGACATAGACATTCGTGCTCTCCTGCACCAGCCCCTTTGCGGCCAGCGCCTGCCCGCACCAGAACATCTGGACGGCCAGCCCCAGCAGGGGGTGAAGCATCGCCGCGCCCCAGCAGACAAGGCCCGTGAACAGCAGCGTCCCCACCGGCAGGCAGAACGCCGTCACCGCACCGCCCAGCAGCTCGCCCTGAGGCGTTTTGGGCAGGCGGACGCGGAGGAATTTTTCCAGCCGGGAGATGGCTTTGCCCATGTACACCACCGGGTGGGGCAGCCATGCCGGGTCGCCGAAAATGGCGTCCAGCACGAAGCCCCCCAGCACAGCCCAGACGGTCATCATACGCCGGCCTCCGCGTCTTTCGTATACTGCACGGTCTTCACGAGGCGGAGCTGGCGCTTCTCGGCCCAGTCGGCGGCGTCCAGCACATAGCCGCCCGCGTTGGGGCCGCACCACGCATAATAATCGCGCCTGGGCAGGGCGTACCGCTCCATCGCCGCCATCTGGGTGCCGCCGTGAGCCAGGATGACCAGCAGCTCTTCGCCGTCGGCCAGCGCCTTGTCCACCAGAGCAGAAAAGGCATTGCAGATGCGGTTCGAGAAGTCGTCCTTCCGCTCACCGTCGGGGCATTTGCTCTCGCAGTTGGCCTGCACCCACGCCTGATAATCGGCGTCGTGCTCCATCTCGACGTAGTTTTTGCCCTCGAAGCTGCCGAAGCACATCTCCTGCAGGTCTTTCACGACCACGAGTTCTGCCTCCGGGAAGAGCACCCGGGCCGTCTGGGCCGTCCGCTGCAGCGGGGTGATATAGACCACCTTCGGGTCGATGTCGGCCCGGTGCAGCTGGCTCAGGCCCTCCGCCGAGAGCGGGATGTCGCGCTGGCCCTGATAGCGCTTCTGGGCGTTGTATTCGGTCAGGCCGTGACGCAGCAGATAGATCAACATTGGGGTAATTCTCCTTTCAATACCGTCGGGATGCCGCAGAACATCTGCACCACGCAGTCGGCGCGCTCTGCCAGCAGGCAGGCCAGCCGTCCGGCGGCCTCCCGCCCGGCGCGCTCCTCAGCATCCATCGGGACAACACCGCCGCCGACCTCGGTGGCGATGACAATATCATATTCCGCCAGCTCCCGGGCCAGCATTTCGAGCTGCTCCGGGGTCTGAGTCTCGGCAGCGGCGTCCTGCACATCGGCGATGACGCTGCCCCGGAAGTTCCGCGCAAAGGTGCGCTTGCCGCTGTAGAGCGGCCCTGTGATGAACATCATTTACAGCACTCCTCCCCACTGACTGACGGCCAGAGCCGCCAGCATCCACAGCTCGGCCCGCTGTAAAAACCACCCGGCCAGGTCGCCGGTGATGCCGCCAAACTGCCTTTTGGCCACGAAATAATAGCGCCACAGCGCCAGAAGCGCCGCCGCCGCCAGCCCGCCGCCGCCCAGCGCCAGAAGCGCCAGGATGAGCAGAGCCGACAGGCCGCAGAGGAAGCGGCAGACGGTCTGCTTGTCGGCCGCTGTGGCAAAAGTATGGGCGAGGCCGGTGTCTTTCGCCAGCGGGAACGCCGCCACGGCAAAGCCCGACAGCGCCCGCTCCAGCACCAGCGCCAGCGTCCAGCACAGGCCCGCCCGGGGTGTGAACCGCACACTGCCGCAGAGGCCGAAGTAGGCCACAAAGTAGCAGCACAGCCGGATGACAGCGAAGGCCCCACAGTGGGAGTCTTTCAGGATTTCAAGCTTTTTTTCGCGGTCGCCGTAGCTCGAGAGGGCGTCCGAAGTGTCGGCGTAGCCGTCGAGATGGATGCCGCCGGTGACGGCCACCGGCACGAGGCAGAACGCCGCCGCCCGGGCCAGCTCCGGCAGGGGCAGGACGCCGCAGAGACACCACAGCCCGCCACACACCAGCCCGATGAGGGGGAAGGCACACATGGCGTACCGCATATTTTTTTCGTTCCACTCGAACTGCGGCACCGGCAGGGCCGAAAACATCGCAAAGGCCACCGCGATGGTCTGCAAAACAGTCACAGCTTTTCTCCCCCTTTGTAGTACACCGGCAGGCCGCAGACCACCCGGCAGACGTTGTCCGCCCGGGCGGCGAAGGCGTTGTTCACCTGCGCCAGCGCCAGCAGATACTGGTCGGTGTCGCCTGCGTAGTCGGCACCGCCGCTGAACACCTCGTTCGATACGACGATAAGGTGATCGCACCCGGCGGCGAGGCGTTCCAGCCCGGCCAAAACGGCCTCGGCGGTGTGCTTTCCTGCCCCGCCGGGGCTGTAAAGCTCGTTGGCGACGAGGTTGCCGAGGTCTTCCAGCAGGACGGTCCCCCGGTCGGGCAGAGCCAGACGGTCGAGGTGGAGCGGGCATTCCAGCGTTTCGAACTGCTTTTGTGCCCGCATTTTCCGGTGCTTTTCCACCCGGGCGGCGCACTCGGCATCCCAGACCTGCATGGTGGCGAGGTAATAGCGGGGCAGGCCGGTCTTGAGCACAAGGCTCTCGGCGTAGGCGCTCTTGCCGCTGGCCGCGCCACCGAGCACCAGCGTCAGCATCCCGCACTCCCCTGCGGCGTGTAGGCTTTGATTCCGCCCTCTTCAAAGGAATAACAGCCATCGTAGACGGCCAGCGCCATGTCCCACAGCGGGATGGCGGCCACCGCGCCGGTGCCTTCGCCCAGATGCAGGCCCGCCGTGATGAGGGCTTTTTTGTTCAGAGCGTTCAGCACCAGCTTTGCGGCCGGCTCGGTGGAGCAATGGCTTGCAAAAACAGCCTTGGCCGCTGCCGGGCAGAACCGGACAGCGCAGAGCGCCGCCACACAGCTGATGAAACCGTCGGCCAGCACCGGCACACCTTCCAGCGCACCGCCGAGGAAGACGCCGCAGAGCCCGGCAATATCGAAACCGCCCAGCTTCGCCAGCACGTCCAGTGCATCGGCAGAGTCGGGCTGATTTTTTGCGATGCCACGATGGATAGCGTTTAACTTCCGGGCAAGTCCCTCGTCCGAAAGGCCCGCGCCCCGGCCCGTCATCACTTCGACGGGCTGGCCCAGCAGCACAGCGGCCACGGCGCTGGATGTCGTGGTGTTGCCGATGCCCATCTCACCGGTAGCCAGCAGGCCGACGCCCGCTTTCTTCTGCTCCTGCACCAGCCGGATGCCCCTGCCGATGGCCTCCACAGCTTCAGCCCTGCTCATAGCCGGGCCGAGGGTGAAGTCCGCTGTGCCGGGGGCGATGCGGCAGTCGAGGACGCCCGGGATCGGGTCGCCCACGATGCCCATATCCACCGGCACCACCTCGCACCGGGCGGTCTGTGCCATCCGGCAGACGCTGGTGCGGCGGGCGGCGAGATTCTCAGCCACGGCGCGGGTCACGCTGCTGTCGGTCTGGCTGACGCCCTGGGCCACCACACCGTTATCGGCGCAGAGCACCAGCACCGCCCGGCGGGAAATATCCAGCTTTGCGCTGCCGGTGAGGGCGGCGGCGTCCTCGATGGTCGTTTCCAATCCGCCCAGCCCGCCCAGCGGCTTTGCAAGGCTGGCCCAATGGGCGTGCGCCGCCGCCCGGGCGGCTTCGTCCGGCGGCGTAATGGCCGCACAGAGGGCAGCCAGTTCTTTCTCAGTCATGGTCTCTCCTGTAATTTTCAGCCGCGGCGGCAAAGCGCTGCGGCAGGGGCGTACCCGCCCAGTACAAATGCGGGAAGCCCGCATAGAAATGCTCGTTTACAGATCCGCACCGCCACTCTGCGCCGCCCACCGGCTTTTTTGCCGCGAGGGCCGTGCCGTTGGCGGTGGAATCCCAGTGGTGGAATTCGTGGATGGGAAAGCTCTCCCCGGCCCGGAAGAGCATACTGTCCGAGTCTGCGCTCAGCGTAGCATAGCCGAAGCGGACGAGACGTCCGGCATCTTTTGCTTCGCCCGGCAGAACACCCACCATCGGCCAGCTCTGCCCCTCGGCGTCCGTGAGGCTCTGCCCCAGATAGAGGAAGCCTCCGCACTCTGCCGCCGTGGGCAGACCGGACTCGATTTTTCGCTTTATCTCGCGCAGAAGCGAGGTATTTCCACTCAATTCTCTTGCGTGAAGTTCCGGGTAGCCGCCGGGCAGATACAGCCCGCCGATGTTTTCCGGCAGAGCCGTGTCGCGGAGGGGGCTGAAAAAGACCACCTCTGCCCCGGCGTCCCGGAAGGCTTCCAGCGTCTCGGCGTAGGCGAAGCAGAACGCCTCGTCCTGCGCCACGGCGATGCGGACGCGGGCCGGAGGCGTCTCCGGCTGCACCGGCAGGACGGGCGGCTCCTTTTCGCAGAGGGCCAGCAGGCGGGGCCAGTCGATGTGCTCCTCTGCCGCGTCGGCCAGAAGGGCCAGCTTCTGCTGTAAATTTTCCACTTCCGCCGCCGTGTAGAGGCCCAGATGGCGGGAACCGATGACAGCCTCCGGGAATTTCGGCAGAAAGCCCAACACCGGCAGACCCGTCTCTTCTTCCAGCATCGGAGCCAGCAGAGCGTGCATCCGTGCCGTGCAGTTGTTCAGCAGGATGCCTGCGATGTGACTGGGAGTGCGGAAGTTTACGAGCCCGTTCAACTCTGCAGCCAGCGTCAGGCTCTGACCTTTCGGCTCTGCCACCAGCAGTACCGGCAGACCCAGCGTGTCGGCCAAATGCCACGCACTGGCCCTGTCGCTGACGCCCCCGAGGCCGTCGTAAAAGCCCATAGCCCCCTCGCACACCGCCGCACCGTGGCCGGCGGCCCCCTTCGCGTAGAGGGTGCGCACCGTCTCGGGCGCAGAAAAAAAGAGGTCGAGGCTGCGGCTCTCCACCCCCAGCACGGCCCGGTGGAACATGGGGTCGATGTAGTCCGGCCCGCTCTTGAAGGCGCAGGGCGCACAGCCCCGCCGCTTCAGCGCCATGAGCAGGGCGCAGGTCATGGTGGTCTTGCCGCTGCCCGAGCGGGGCGCCGCCAGCAGAAACTGTATCATGTCATTCTCCTGTGATGAGGTAGATGGGGTTCTGGGCCATCATGAGGTGCAGTCCGCCCACGGCCCTGGCCCGGCTGACGGCGATCTGGCTCACCTGCACGGTCCGGCCTTTGGCCGTCAGCGCGGCCACCGCCGCCGAAAGGCTCTCAAGGGCGATGGCCGACACGCAGATGCGGGCGTCGGGGTTCTTATCCAGCGCGGCGTCCACGATGGCGGCAAGGCTGCCCTTGCTGCCGCCGATGAAAACAGCGTCCGGCGCGGGCAGGTCCGAAAGCGCGGCGGGGGCAAGCCCCTCCACGAGGACGAGGTTCCGGGTCCTGAATTTTTCGCGGTTGGCTTTGATGAGCGCACAGCCCTCCGGCCTGCACTCCACCGCGTAGACCCGGCCCCGGGGCGCGGCCAATGCCAGCTCCACGCTGACGCTGCCCGTCCCGGCCCCCACGTCCCACAGGATGTCTTCCGGGCGGACGGCCAGCTTCGCCAGCACAGCGGCCCGGACTTCCTGCTTGGTCATGGGGACGTCGCCCCTCTCGAAGGCTTCGTCCGGCAGGCCCGGGGCGCGGCGGGGCAGCACCTCCGCCGCCTCCACGAGAAGGACGCTCAGGCTGTTGAAGCGGCCTGCGGCCAGCTCTTTGACGCTGCCGCGGAAGATCTTCTCTTCCGGCGTGCCGAGGCACTGGCCCACAACAGCCTGCACGTCCCCGAAGCCCTCTGCCGCCAGCTGGGCGCAGAGGGTGGCGGGGTCTTCGCTGCCGCCGGTGAGGAAGAAGGTGGGTCTGCCCTGCATACACTCGGCCACCGGGTCACAGGTGCGGCCATGGGCCGAAACAAGGTTCCACCCCTGCCACGGACGGCCCAGCGCCGCCGCCAGCAGCTGGATACTGGAAAGGCCGGGCAGCACCCGGGCGCGGACGCCGAGGGCCTCCAGCTTTTCCATCATGGAGGACGCGCCGGAGTAAAAGCCGGTGTCGCCGCTGTAGACCAGCACGGCGTTCTCTGCGCCGGAAGTCTGCAGCAGCTCTGCCACCTCGTCGGGGCGGTAGGCGGCGGCGCGGTTCTCGGTGCAGCCGGCAGGCAGAACTGCCAGCAGACGCCGTGCGCCCAGAATGAGGTCGGCCTGCCGCAGTGCGGCCAGGCCCTGAAGGGTCAGGTTCTCCGGCTGGCCGGAGCCCATGCCGATGAGTGTCACGTTCATCTTATCATCTCCTTGCAGCGTTTCAGCACCTCGGAAGCCGTCTCGCCCTGCTCGGGCGGGCGGCGGATGACCACCAGCTGCGCACCGGCAGCAGAGGCAGCGGCGGCTTTTTCGTCGAAGCCTCCGGCTGCGCCGCCGTCCTTTGTGACGAGCCAGCGGATATGGAACTGCTCCATCATGGCCTGATTGAGGGCAAAGCTGAAGGGGCCCTGCATGGCGATGATGTTGCGGTGGGGGATATTCGCCGCCTCGCAGGCCGCGATGCTTTCCAGCGTGGGCAGGACGCGGGGGTAGAGCCGCTCGGGCGGGATGGCCGCAAACTGCGCCAGCTCCTTGGCCCCGGTGGCCAATAGAAGGTTGCCCTCTTTTGCGGCCAGCGCCTCGGCTGCCTGCTTTGCGCTCTCAAAGACGAGACAGTTTTCCGGCAGCGGACTGGCCGGGCGCAGCAGGCGGAGGTATCCTACCCCGGCCTTCTCTGCCGCTGCTTTGATGTTTTTGGTCGCCTCCACCGCATAGGGGTGGGTAGCGTCGATGACCAGATCGAACCGCGTCCCTTGCAGCATCCGGATGATGTCCTCTACCGGGATGCGTCCCGCCAGAATCGTAATGTTTTCCGCCTCCGGCAGCAGCGTTTCACCGTACTCCGTGGCCACGCATACCGTAGCCTGCACCGGCTGTCCGGCCAGGAATTCCACCAGCTCCCGGCCCTCCGTGGTGCCGGCAAACACGCAGATATTACACATTGCGGTATCCTCTGGGTGTGACCAGTTGACCGGCCACCGTTTTGACGGCGGCGCTGCCGATCAGCACGGTGCAGAACATATCCACCTCCGCCTCCCGCAGCTCTGCCAGCGTCAGGATGCGGCTGCTCTGCCCCTCACGGCCAATATTGCGCACGATGCCGCACAGCCGCTCTCCCGGCAGACGGCGCAGCAGGATATCGCAGGCCCGCTTCAGATGTTCGGGTCTGCCGTGACTGGCGGGGTTATACAGGGCAAT
>OHEJ01000363.1_pt1 | contig 18324 bp, 10 predicted proteins | sample 1567261 | NCBI WGS metagenome assembly OHEJ01 (sample SAMEA3879550, study PRJEB24766) | human gut metagenome | biome: human-associated habitat; feature: feces | place: USA | collected 1985/1987 | reverse complement strand
ACATCATTGCCCTGACCTACATTCTGCCCCTGACCGACCGGGATTTCACCCGTGCCCTGTGGCAGAGCGCCACCGAGTGTCCGGTGGTGTTCCCGGAGGGCGTGGGTGTCTGCCCGTGGATGGTGCCCGGCGGGGCAGACATTGCCATGGCTACCAGTGAGCTGATGAAAACCTATCAGGCCGCCATCTGGGCACAGCACGGTCTGTTTGCCTCCGGCCCGGACTTTGACATCACCTTCGGCCTTGCCCACACCATTGAGAAGAGCGCCGAAATTTACGTCAAGGTGCTCTCCATGGGCGGCGGCATCATCCGGCAGACCATCACCGACGACGACCTCCGTGCTATTGCCCACGACTTTGGCGTGACCCTGAACGAAAAGTTCCTCAACTAAGCCATCTTTCTCCATTCTTTTTCATCATAGCAGAACAGGCATCCTGTCCGATACCGCCAAACGGTATCGCAGGATGCCTGTTCTGCTTTATGTTTCCCGGAATTCCATGGGCGTTTTTCCGGTGACCTGCTGAAAGACTGCGCTGAAATAATTGCGGGTGGCAAAGCCAAGCTGCTCGGAAATTTCCCGGACGCTGAACGGTGTACTTTTCAGCAGAACTTTCGCACGTTCGACCTTTGCAAACTTTACATAGTTCGTGACACTCAGACCTGTTTCTTCCTTGAATTTGTGGGTGAGGTAATATTCTGTGTAGCCCACCAGGGCGGCAAGATCTTCCGCTACGATCTTTTTGTCCAGATTCATCTCGATATAATCCACACACTTCTGGATCTGTCTACTGAGGTTCGGGTTTGTCCGGTGTTTGTGGACACGTCGGATGAAATCATCGTACATCATCATTGCAAGGGGGCTCAGCTCATCCAGCGATTTTGCCGATTCTGCCGCCTGAATGTAGCTGTCCCCCAGCGAGTACGCCTCCTCCGGGGAAAGACCACCCTCAATGGCGGCACGGCACACCAGCGAGGTGAACACGATGATGGAGGTCTTGCTCTGGCGTGGCACATCGCTGCTCTGCACCGGTACACCTGCACTTATGCTCATACTGTTGGAAAGCGCCTGCTTGTAATTCATATCTCCGGTGCGGACCATCTGCAGCATTCCCTGCTCTGCCATCCAGATCTTATGCCGGTCGTGGGGAATTGTGGCGCTTTTCAGCCGCTCCTCCTGCGCTGTGCTGCTGTTGACACAGCTCAGTTCCAGCCGCTGTCCGGTCAGGCAGTAGTGCATCATCAGCAGGTAGCGGTTCATAATGGTGTTTTGCAGGGTGGGGACTTTTTCAAGGGCTTTGTAAAGCTGGATCGTCCATGCTACACTGATCTCCAGCTTGCTGTAGTATTTCAGCCCGTCCTCGATCCCGCGCAGGGTCACGTCCTGATAGAACACCGGTCCAATGACCCAGACACGCTTCAGCTTTTCCTCTTCCTTTTCAAAGGCTGCTCCCCACAAAAGACCCAAAGCCGTCCCCAAGGTAACGGGCACATCATCCCGGTTCCCATGCTCCAGCATCCGCTGTTTGCAGCCGAACAGCTCAAATGCGCTGGCAAGAAAGGCCTCGTCCGGACAGTTGCTCCGTAGTAGCTTTCCCTGTGCATCATAGCACCATGTATAAACATTGCCGCCGCACTGGACAAGTTCGGAAAGCAGCATCATATTCTGGAGAACATCCATGTGTAACCCCTCCGGCTCATTGATAAAAACAGTATATCATACTTCCGCCGTTTTTTCTACCAATGCCCGGAGCCAGTGCAGCAGGATGCCCGCAGAGATAGCCGCAGCACCAACGTCTGCTATCAGGTGCGCCGCCGCAATGCCCTGCACGCCGCAAAGCGCATTCATCAGGTACAGCAGCGGAATCAGCAGCAGCCCCTGCCGCAAAAGAGAGAGCACCACCGCACCGCTTGCCTTGCCCACAGATTGCAGCAAATTGGTTGCCAGATAGGTCAGACCGATCACCGGGCTGCCCAGAACCAGATAGACCACCAGCTGCGTTCCCAGACGGAAAGCGCCTTCTTCCTTGATGAACATCCTGATCAGCGCATTGCGTCCGGCAAAGCTGGCAGCTCCGGCAAGGACGCCAAAAACAACGGTCAGCAGGATCAGGTCCTTTAAAAGCTGTTTCAGACGTTTTGAGTCGCTTGCGCCGTAGCTGTACGCCAGAAGCGGCTGACAGCCCATGCAGATCGCCATGGCGATCATGCTGATGACCATGGTCGTCTTGCCTGCCGCTGCCATAGCTGCGACCGCCGCCGTGCCGTGGGTCACCAACAGCCGGTTGCTGAAGGAGGACGCAAACCCGGCCAGCAGGCTGCTGATGCCGTTGGGCAGACCGATGGCCAGCAGCTCGCCCAGCATCTGCGGCTTTTTCAGAGCCGGGCGGAAGTCAACGGTCAGCACCGTGCCGTGCTTAACGATGTAGCGCAGGTAGCAGGCAGTCGCCACAAGGTTGCCCAGCACACTGGCGGCAGCCGCACCGCTGACACCGAAGTTCAGCACCAGAATAAACAGCGGGTCAAAAATGCAGTTGACCAGCGTGCCCAGAAGATTACCGATCATGCCCTCTTTTACTGCACCCTCTGCACGCACCAGCATCGCCATGCTGTTGGACAGGATGAAACACGGTGCACCCAGTGCCAGAACCTGAAGATACCGCTCCGCATAGGGAAAAATTTCTGCATTGGAGCCCAGCATCCCCAAAAGCGGCACTCTGCCCACCAGCAGACCGATGCTGACCAGAACGCCCAGAAAAAAGCTGGTCCAGAAGCAGAGCGAGGAGCAGATCTTGCCCTGCTCGATCTCACCCGCGCCAAAGCAGCGCGCGATGATGGCACTGCTGCCTGCGCCAAGCATCGTGGCCACCGCCGCAAGAATCGAGAACACCGGCCCGACGACGGAGACTGCCGCCACCTGTGCGGTGTCGCCCAGACAGCCCACAAAAAACATATCTGCCATGTTGTACAGCACCATGACAAGGATAATGATGATGGAGGGCACTGCCATGGAAAAAATGGACTTCCAGACAGAGCCGGTACGGAAAAGTGCTTCGTTCTTCATGATCTCCTCCAAAAATCAACCGCACGCAGGCAGAACGAAAGCCCCGGTCATGGGGCTTTCAGAGCGGCATCTATCACAGGTTATCCAGCGCATCCAGCAGTGCCTTCAGCGCTGCTTCCGGCAGCCCCAGCATGGGGCCGATCTTGCCAAAGGTCATGCCGTAGGCGGCTTTTGCCTGCTGATTCTCGGCAAAGCCGGGCAGATACTGCTCCACGATAGCCTTTGCAGCCTCGTTTTCCATCAGGGCTGCAATGGTGCTCTGGCTGTTCAGCTTGCCGCCGGTCAAAATTTCCGGGTGCTTCCAGCTGCTGATGCTCTGGTGCCCGGCAGACAGTGCGCCGTCCACCGGGATGGCTGCGCCGGTGATGTACCGTGCCAGACCGCTGGCAAGGAAGAGTGCCAGTGCGGCGCACTCCTCCGGGTCGCCCATCCGCTTTGCCGGGCAGTCGGATGCGAAAAAGTCCATGGCCGCAGCCGGTGCATCTCCGAAAATGCTGGTCTTGGTGTAACCGGGGCAGATGGCGTTGACGGTGATGCCGTATTCCGCATAATCCAGTGCCGCTGCGCGGGTCATGCCCACCACGCCGAACTTGGTGGCGCTGTACAATGCCTGTCCGCGCTGGGGCACAAGCCCTGCCACCGATGCCACATTGATGAGGAAGCCGCCCTCGCTGTGGCTTTTCAGGATAGCCTCTGCACCGTACTTCATCCCGGCAAAGACGCCCTCGCTGTTCAGGGAGAAGATCTTCTCGTAATCCTCTACCTCATACTCATGCAGCGGTGTGCCGCCCATGCCGATGCCTGCGTTGCTGACAACGCCATCCAGCTTACCGTAGTGTGCCACCGTCTTGTCCACCAGCTCTTTGATGGCGGAAGCCTTGCTGCAATCGGTCTGGATAAAGATGGCGTCGCCGCCCTTGACGCAGATGCCGTCTGCCACAGCCTGCCCCTGCTGGGCACTGCGGGCTGCACAGACTACCTTCATGCCGTTTTCGCCGAAGCACTCGGCAATGGCGCGGCCGATGCCGCGGCTTGCGCCGGTGACGATAGCAACTTTATCTCTGACACTGTTGAAATTCATCATTTTCATAAAGCATCCTCCATTTTTTATTTTTCGTATTCACGAACTAGATTTGCAACTCTTAGTTGCTTATCCATCTCTATGGTGTTATAATAGCACTATGCCGCAGGGGCTGCAATCAGCAGTTTCCGGCGTGTCCGGTGTTTAAGCAACGGATCACGTTCCAAGCGTTGGTTAAGCATCCTTTACGAAATACATTGACGGAGGAATTGTATGGATATCCGGGTCAAAAAAACGAAGCGTGCCATTCAGAAAACGTTTATCGACTTGCTGCGGGAGAAGCCCATTGAAAAGATCACGGTCAAGGAAATTGCCGAACGCGCCGAGATCAACAAAACGACCTTTTATTCCCACTATGAAACGCTGGATGCACTCACCGCCGAAATGGAGCGGCAGACAGTCCAGCTCGTCTGCGACAATATGCGCGGCGCACAGCAGCTGCTGGATGAACCGGAGGCCTTTGTGCAGGAAATGTTTGCTGCTCTCCAGCAGGCAACGGATTACCTCGGTGTGGTTCCGGTATCCGCGATGAACCGCTTTACGCAGCATTTGCGGGATGCCATTCTGGAAAAAATCAAAGGTGACAATATCGAGCCGTCCCAATATGAAAATGTCGGTGCCATCCTGATTTTTGTAATGAACGGTCTTTCCGGGCTTTTGAACACCGACGCCAAACTGGCGCAAAAGCACATCAACGTAATTGCCGCCGTGGTTGCAAATGGTGTCCATGGTCTGCATCTTTCCCACTGAACCAAAACAGGCTGCGAGAAGCATCTTCCGCAGCCTGTTTTTTGCTATTGCAGCTTATTTTTCTGCGTAACTGCCCAGCACCCCAAGGCTAGGCTTTGCGGTCCGCTCCATGGTTTCACGGTTCACGGCGATCAGGCCGAACTGCATGGCGTAGCCCTTCTGCCACTCAAAGTTGTCCATCAGGCTCCAGTAGAAGTAGCCCTTCACCGGGATGCCGTCGGCGATGCAGTGCTGCACGCCATCCAGTGCCTGCCGGATAAACGCCACACGACGGGCATCCTCGGCGGTGGCAATGCCGTTTTCGGTGACGATGAGATCGCCCTTGAATGCTTCTGCCACTTTACGGATGACGTGCTCCAGTGCCTGCGGGTAGACCTCGTAATCCATCTGGGTCAGCTCTGCGCCCTCCGGTGCCGGAAGCTGCCCCTGCGGGCCATAAAGAGTGCGGGTGTAGTTCTGCACCCCAAGGAAATCGTCCTCTTTAATGTAGGGCAGGTAGTGGGTAAACTCCTCCTGCCATGCGGCCTCGGCAAAGGCTTCGCCGCCGGGCTGTGCCTGCAAGTCGTGGAGCGAGAGGGTCAGGCCCACCTTGACTTCCGGGCAGATGGCCTTGATGGCATCCCGTGCGGCGGCATGGGCGCGCAGCACCAGCAGGTCACCCTCCGGGGTGCGCTCGCTGACAAAGATCTGGGGCTGGGGTGTGCCGAACACCTGTGCGTTTTCCATGGCGGCAAACTTCATGTTTTCCATCATCTTCTGGAAGTTCATGCCCACCTGCACCGTGCCCTCCGCAGACTTTCCGGCTGCTGCGGCATTTTTCGCAGCCTGTTCTGCCATCAGGCGGAACCGCTTGGAGATGGCGGCCAGCTGCAGGCCCATATTGGCTTCGTTGATGGTGCAGACATAGCGCAGCTCGCTGCCCAGCTGCTCCATCACATAGGTCACATATTTTTTGAAGTCCTCGACCGTGGATTCTGCTTCCCAGCCGCCCTTGCAGATGAGCCATTTCGGGCTGGTAAAGTGCAGCAGGGTGGCGATGGGCTCTACGCCCTGCGCCTTGCAGCAGGCGATGACCTTGCGGTAATGTTCGATGGCTTCCGGATCAAATTTGCCTTCCTCCGGCTCCACCCGTGCCCACTCGATGGAAAAGCGGTAGGCGTTCAGCCCGGCATCGGCCAGGAGTTTGATGTCCTCTTCGTACCGATGATAATGGTCGCAGGCAATGCCGCTGGGCTCTGTAAAGCTGGAATGGGGCAGCTGCTCCTGTGCCCAGTAGTCGCTGTTGGTATTGTTACCCTCTACCTGATGGGCTGCTGTTGCAGCACCGATGAAAAAGCCTTTTTCAAATTTCTGCATGATGGTTCTCCTTTTATCCAGAAGCAGTGTTTTCTCTTGTGCCTATTGTAACAGGTCTGTGCGGCGCAAAAAGGATAATTTTTCACGTTATTGTTAGATTTTTCATTGAGCGAGTATAACTGCACGAATTTTTATCCTCAATCCAAGTTTTTCATCCTGCAGTATCTGTTGCATTCTGTTATTCTGGTGTCAGGAAAAGCGGAAACCGGTTCACACAAAAAGGAGGAAAATCATTATGTTCCAAAAGAAACCCAGCGCCAGTGAGGTAGACGGTGTCCAGTACCGCCGTGCAAAGCTCTGGCAGATCATCTGTTATGCCTGCAACGCCTTTGTGGGTATGAGCGTCTACTCTCTGATCGGTATGGCCAGTTATTCGGCCAGCATCGGCTACGGCATCACCACCGCAACCGTGGGTCTCATCCTGATGCTGGCCCGCATTCTGGACGGCTTTACCGACCCGATGCTGGCCTTTGTTTACGACCGCGTCAACACCCGTTTCGGCAAGCTGCGCGTTCTGCTGATCAGCGGCTACCTGATCGAAGCAGTCGGCCTGCTGTGCATGTTCAACCTGTGCTCCAGCAAGGGCTTCGGCCTGCCGGTGTTTGCCCTGACCTACATTATTTACATCATCGGCTACACCGTCACCAACATGACCGCCCAGACCCTGCCTGCCATCATGACCAACGATCCCCGGCAGCGTCCCACCATCGGTGTCTGGACCACTGCACTGAACTACGCCGTGCCCATGGGCATGAGCATGCTGATCTACACCGTCATCCTGCCCAAGTGCGGCGGCACCTTCAATCAGGACTTCCTCAGCACCGTCTGCACCATCGTCCTGATCATTGCCGGCATCGGCACCCTGATCGTCTGCGCCGGTATCTCTGCCTACGATAAGCCCGAAAACTTTGAGGGCACCAACAAAAAACACGAGCCGCTGAAAACTGCGGATATTCTTGAGGTGCTCAAGCACAACAAGCCCCTGCAGTGCTACATCGCCTCCAACGCTTCCGACAAGCTGGCACAGCAGGTGGGCAGCCAGGCCATCATCAACACCATGCTGAACGGCATCCTGATCGGCAACATGGGTCTTGCCACCACCCTTGGCGTGATCAGCATGGTGCCTTCTATCTTCTTTGCAGCCTTCGGCGCAAAATATGTGGGCAAAAAGGGCAGCAAGAAGGGCATCGTGACCTGGACCTGCATCAGCATGGCCATCACCTCTGTGCTGATCCTGTTCTTCATCTTCACAGATACCCGTCAGATCGGCGTGATGGGCAGTTGGAACATGATCGTTTACGTGCTGCTGACCCTGCTGCAAAACGGCTCCAATATGTGCATCACCACCTCCAACACCTCTTATATGGCTGACACCATCGACTACGAGCTGGACCGCAGCGGCCGTTACATCCCGGCTGTGGTCTCCGGCACTTACAGCCTGATCGACAAACTCATCACCTCGGTGGCTGCTGTCATCGCCACCGGTGCCGTGGCTATTCTGGGCTACACCACCACGATGCCCCAGCCCACGGATGCCTACACCTCCGGCATCTTCTGGATGACCCTTGCCATCAAGTACGGTCTGCCGATGCTGGGCTGGCTCATTACCCTGATGGCCATGGTCGGCTGCCCCCTGACCAAGGAGGAAATGGTCAACGTCCAGAAGCGCATCGCGGATAAAAAAGAAGCCCTTCGCCATGAAGTAATTGCAGAAAACATGCAGTAATAACCTGCAAAGACCGAAAGGGCTCATACGCTCTTTCGGTTTTTGCCGATTTGATCCATCTTTTACAAAGGAGTTTTTACCATGAGCAAAACCATCCTGCTGAATCATAGCAACTGGCATTTTACCAAGGAGAACCCCGGCATCCCCACCGCCATTATGGGTGAGGCCATCACCCTGCCCCACACCTGGAATGCGGTGGACGGTCAGGACGGCGGCAACGATTACTACCGCGGCACCTGCTGGTATACGCTGGCCCTGGCAAAGCCCACCATCCCGGCAGGCGGCAAGGCTGTTTTGCAGCTGGACGGCGCAGCCATGACCGCCGCCGTTTACCTGAACGGTGAAAAGCTGGCCCAGCACAAGGGCGGCTACTCCACCTTCCGGGTGGACCTGACCGACCACCTCCAAGAGGAAAATCTGCTGGCAATTTCCGTGGACAACAGCGACAACGACACCGTGTACCCCCAGAAGGCAGACTTCACCTTCTACGGCGGCATTTACCGCGATGTAACTCTGCACATCGTTCCGGCAGAGCATTTCGCTTTGCCCGCAAACGGCGCACCGGCTCTGAAGGTGACCCCCATCGTCACCGACCTTGCCGCTAAGACCGCCGAAGTCACTGTGGAAGCCGCCGTGGTGGGTGCACAGAGCGTTACCTTTGCGCTGGAAGGCCAGAGCATCACCGCTCCGGCGGAAAACGGCACTGCAAAGGCTGTTTTCACCCTGGACAATGCCCGCCTGTGGGATGGCGTGGACGATCCCTTCCTTTACACCGTCTCTGCCAAGCTGGACAACGGTGAAGAGACTTCTGCCCGCTTTGGCTGCCGGAAATTTGAGATTGACCCCCAGAAGGGCTTTTTCCTGAATGGACGCAGCTACCCGCTGCGTGGCGTTTCCCGTCATCAGGACCGCAAAGACGCGGGCATTGCCCTGACCAACGAAATGATGGAGGAGGACATTGCCCTCATTCTGGAGATCGGGGCCAACACCATCCGGCTGGCGCACTACCAGCACGCACAGTATTTCTACGACCTGTGCGATGAAAAGGGCCTTGTCATCTGGGCAGAGATTCCCTACATCACCATGCACATGACCAACGGCCGTGCCAACACCCTGACCCAGATGGAAGAGCTGATCGTCCAGAACTACAACCACCCCTGCATTGCCGTTTGGGGCCTGTCCAACGAGATTACCGCCGCATCCGCTGTCAATGAAGATCTGCTGGAAAACCACCGTCTGCTGAACGAGCTGGCCCACAAGCTGGACCCCACCCGGAAGACCACCATGGCAAATGTGTTCATGCTGGAGACCACCAGCCCCATTCTGGAGATCCCGGACGTGAACAGCTACAACCTCTATTTTGGCTGGTATCTGGGCGAACTGGAGCAGAACGACGAGTTCTTTGACAAATACCACGCCGATTACCCCGACCGCTGCATCGGCTTTTCGGAGTATGGCGCAGATGCTAACCCCCAGTATCAGAGCAGCCACCCGGAAAAGGGCGACTACACCGAAAGCTATCAGTGCGTTTACCACGAGCATATTGCAAAGATGATCGCCGACCGTCCTTGGCTGTGGGCGACCCATGTGTGGAATATGTTCGACTTTGCCGCCGATGGCCGGGACGAGGGCGGCAAGCACGGCGAAAACCAGAAGGGTCTTGTCACCTTTGACCGCAAGCTGAAAAAAGACCCCTTTTATCTCTACAAGGCCTACTGGAGCAAGGAGCCCTTCGTGCACCTGTGCGGCAGCCGCTATGTGGACCGCGCCGAGGATGTGACCGAGATCAAGGTCTACTCCAATCTGCCAGAGGTCTCGCTGTACAAGGACGGTCAGCTGGTGGAGACTAAGCAGGGCGACAAGGTGTTCGCCTTCCAGCTGCCCATTACCGGCAAGCACAGCATTGAGGCGCGCTCCGGCGAGCACAGCAGCGTAATTCTGGTGAACAAGGTGGACACCCCCAACCCGGACTACGCCATGGACAACCGCAAGAATGTGACCAACTGGTTTGACGGCGAGCTGGACGAAAGCTGCTGGTCGGTGAAGGACAACATGGCTGCCGCCATGGCAGACCCGAAAGCTGGTCCTATCCTGAAGCAGATTTCTGATAAAGCCGCCGCCGCCCGCGGAGATGTTGCCGCTGCCGTGAAAGACAACCCGGCTCTGGTGGCCATGATGGAGCGTGCCATGCAGCGGATGACCATTGAATCCATGCTGATGCAGGCGGGTGCTTCGGAGGAGGACATCAAGCAACTGAACCGTGTATTGCAGGGCATTTCTAAGGAGTGATCTTTGATGAAAACAACCTATTGTAATCCTCTTGATCTGGGCTACCGTTACCAGCACATGAAGGAAGGCCCGCGCACAGCGGGTTTCCGGGAGGGCGCAGACCCGACACTGGTCTATTTCAAGGGCAAATATTATCTGTTCGTTTCCATGTCGGCAGGTTTCTGGTATTCGGACGACCTGCTGAACTGGGAGTTCCATGCAGACCCCGACCTGCTGATCTATGACTACGCACCGGATGTGCGGCAGGTGGGCAATTACCTCTACTTCTGCGCCAGCCGCAAGGGGCGCAACTGCCCCATTTTGCGCACCGCTGACCCCCTGACTGAGCCGTTTACCGAAGTGTCTGCCCCCTTTGCCTTCTGGGACCCGGATCTGTTCTGCGATGACGATGGCCGGGTGTACTTCTACTGGGGCTGCTCCAACATCTCTCCCATCTACGGGGTGGAGCTGAACCCGGACACCATGACCCCCATCGGTGAAAAGCAGGAGCTGATCTTCGGCAATGAAACCGTACTGGGCTACGAGCGCCCCGGCAACAACGGCATCGTGGACCGGGAAGCCAGCGTGCTGTACCAGTCCATGAAGCAGTTCTATGATCCCAAGACCGGCAAGCTGAATCTGCCGCCGCAGATGGCAAATATCCCCGGTCTGAGTGTCGAAAGTCTGACTGCCATGTTCAACGCCATCGGCAAGCCCTACATCGAGGGTGCCTTTATGACAAAGCATGACGGCCTCTATTACCTGCAATATGCCTGCCCTGGCACCCAGTACAACACTTACGCCGACGGTGTATACACCTCCCGTTCTCCGCTGGGCCCCTTTGTGCGGCAGGCATCCAATCCGTTCTCCGCAAAGCCCGGTGGATTCATCACTGGCGCAGGCCACGGCAGTACCATTGCCGACCGTTATGGCAACTGGTGGCACGCCTCCACCATGCGTATTTCCGTCAACTATGACTTTGAGCGCCGGGTGGGGCTGTTCCCTGCCGGGTTCGACAAGGACGGGGTTCTCTACTGCAACCAGAACTTTGCCGATTACCCACACTGCATCCCGTCTGGAAAATTCGATGCCGCCAGCCAGCAGCCGGAATGGATGCTGCTGAGCTACAAAAAGCCGGTCACGGCTTCCAGCACCGCAGAAAACAGCAGTCCGGAGCTGGCAGTCAACGAGGACTGCCGCAGCTGGTGGAGTGCCGCCAGCGCAGAACCGGGCCAATGGCTGTGTGTTGATTTGGGAAAGGACAGCGATGTCCGCGCCATTCAGGTAAACATGGCGGACGAGAAGCTGGTAGTGGATTTCCCGGCGGACAGCTACGGCGACGACCGCAAGACCCGCCACATCGAGACCCGCCCGCAGATCTCTCATTACACGGTGGAGACCAGTGTGAACGGCGCAGACTGGACGACCCGCGAAACGGTTGCCCGGGAATGCTCCAACGGCTACTACGAATATGCCGACGGCATCCGCGCCCGGTACGTCCGGGTCACCGGCGGCGAACTGCCCTACGGACAGGCGCTGCGCATCAGCGGCCTGCGGGTGTTCGGCAACGGCGAGGGCCCGAAGCCCGCACAGGCCGAAGCCGCCGGGGCTCGCGTAGATGCACTGGATGCAAAGATCACTTGGCAGCACATCGAAAACGCGCAGGGCTGCAATGTCCGCTACGGCGTTGCGCCCGATAAGCTCTATCTGAGCTGGCTGGTGTACGATGCAGACGAAGTGACCCTTTCCACCCTGACCGCCGGGCAGGAATACTACGTCTGCGTGGACAGCTTTAACGAAAACGGCATCATGCCGGGTAAGACTTTCAAACTGGAGGGGTAAACCATGCCCATCAAAGCCGTTCAGCAATTTATGCTGGGCACTGTACTGAGCAACGAGCAGCAGGCCAAAGAGACCCTTGCTGCCATGAAAGCCGCCGGGTACGACGGCATTGAACTGTGTGGATTTATGATCCACCCCATTGGCTTTGTGGTAAAGCTGCTGACCAAGGCCGCCGGTATGCCGGTGGGCAAGGGCGGTAATCTGGACTGGCACAAGCTGGTGCAGGAGGCAGGCCTTCAGGTGGTCAGCCTGCACACCGACCTTGGCTCTCTGGAGCGGGATGCTCACGCTGTGGCCGAGGAAGCAAAGAGCTTCGGCACACAGTATGTGGTCATCACCGGGATGTACCGCTTTGATTACGGCGATGAAGCCGCCATGCACGAACTTGCACAGCGGCTGAACAAAGCCGGGGAAGCTCTGGCAGCCGAGGGCATCCATCTGCTCTACCACAACCACAACTGCGAGCTGCGGCATGTGAATGCGGAAAAGCGCGCCTACGATATTTTTATCGAGGAAACGAATCCCGAATTTGTCAACTTTGAGTTTGACAGCTACTGGTTCACCGAGGGCGGTGCGAATGCGCTGGCATGGATGCAAAGGCTCGGTTCCCGCATGAAGCTGTGGCACATCAACGACCGGGGCACCCGCATCACCGGCAGTGCCATCACGCCTATCCTGAAAACCGACAGCATGGAGCTGGGCACCGGCAACATGGACCTGGACAGCCTGATGGCACAGGCCCTTGCCATGGATGTGGATGCTGTCATTCTGGAAAGCCACCGCAACTGGGTGGATAACTCCCCCGTCAAGAGCTTCCAGCTCAGTGCAAAATACCTTGCGCAAAAATTCTGACCTGCCATTCTCTCATTATTTTCTTCTTCATTATCCCCATAAAAGCAATGCCCCGCACCGGTTACTCCTTCCGGTGCGGGGCGTTGTGTTTTGCGGGGAATCTTTTTGCGTTACAGGGTGTGGGTGCCCGGCTGCAAGGTCAGGCTTCTGCCATCCGGGAGGGTGACTTCTGCGGTTCTGTTGCAGGGCACGGTGATGGTGTAGGTCACGGCATCGCCTGCATACTGCCAGCCGCTTTCAATGCGCCCCACCGGGGAATCGTACACTGCTTTTGCCCAGCCCAGAGCCGGGTTCGGGGTGGGGGCGATGGTCAGGGTCTCCCCTGCCAGATGGATGCCGCACACGCCACCGAACAGCCAGCCGCAGATGGCACCGTAGGAGTAATGGTTCAGGGATTCGCTGGGGTGGCCGTTTGCGTCAATGCCCGTCCATGTCTCCCAGACGGTGGTAGCGCCCTGCTTGACCTCATAGAGCCAGCTGGGAGCGGTGTCCTGTAACAGCAGCTTATAGGCGGTGTCGGCATAGCCGTACTTTGCCAGCACCTCGCAGAGGAAGGGTGTAGAAAGGAAGCCGGTGTTCAGGTGATAGCCGTTTTCCGCCACCATCCGGTTCAGGGTATCCGCAGCGGCTTGGCTCTCCTCCTCGCCCAGCAGTGCAAAGGCAATGGCGCGGACGTATTCGCACTGGCGGTCAGAAGTGATTTTCCCATTGTCAGTAAAGGCGGCGCGGTACGCCTTTACCGCCTTTTCTGCCGTGTCGCGGTACTGCGCTGCGTCCTCTGCCTTGCCCAGCGCCTGTGCAATTTCTGCCAGAAGCCGCCCGGAATAAGCCAGATACGCCGTACCCACGCTTTTGCGCGGGTTCATCATCGCCTGCATGGGAGTAATGCCAGGCTCACACCACTCGCCGTAGTCCAGACCGTTCAGCACCGTGTACTTGGCGTATGCCCCGGTCTGCTGTTCCTCGGTGGTCTGCTGTGCACGGCCAAGCAGGAACGCATACCACTTCTGCATCATCTCGTAGTTGTCCGCAAGGATCTTGCGGTCGCCGGTGCGCTTATAAAGGACGTAGGGCACCAGAATGGCGGCATCGCCCCAGCCCGCCGACATACAGAGCATGGGGGTCATGTAGCCGGGGCGGCTGGTGGGCGGCGCAATGTTCGCCATGCGTCCATCCGGGTACTGGTTCAGGCGGCATTCTGCCAGCCATTTTTCCACCACCGGGTAGCAGTCCATCAGGGTCAGGCCGGTCTCGATGAACCCCCCCATATCGCCAGTCCAGCCAGCGCGCTCGCGGGTGGGGCAGTCGGTGGGGATATCGCAGAAGTTGCCCTTCTGGCTCCACACACTGTTTTTCACCAGCTGATCCACATCGGCATTGCCGCACGCAAAGCTGCCGGTGACCGGCATCTCCGAATAGACGGCGTGGGCAGTAAACTCTGCGCCGGTCAGGTCGATGTCCGTTTCCACCTTTGCGTACCGGAAGCCCATGATGGTAAAGCTGGGCTTGTAGTGGTTCTCGCCCTCTTTGCAAACGAGTTCCAGCAGCTGCGCCGTGCCGCCCTCCTTGTGGCGGTTCCGGTCCTGAAAGTTCTCCTGCGTAAAGTTGCCGTTCTCGTCCAGTGCTTCGCCGCACAGCAGCTTGATTTTCTGCCCGGCGTGGGCGGTCAGCTTCATCTCCACATAGCCAGCCATGTTCTGGCCAAAGTCCAGCACGGTCTCGCCGTTGGGGGTGCGCAGCAGCCTGCCCGCAAAGGCTTCCTGCTCCCGGATGGGCACGGTGTTCATACCGGTGATGGGCAGGGAGTTCGGCTCGGTCTTTACGCCATGCCAACCGGAAAGTTCCCCTTCCAGCCGGGCATCGTACACTTCGCCCTGCTGCAGATCATTTTGGCGAATCGGGCCGCACTGGGTGGTCTCCATGTCGTCATCCGAAACGCAGACCGCCTTGCCGTTCACTTCCAGCTGGAACAGGACAGCCAGTTCGCTGCCGAACAGGTCACGGTCACCATCCACGCCGGAGGTGCTGCGGTACCAGCCGTCGCCCAATGCAATGAGCAGCTTGTTTTCCCCCTCACGGACAAGTGCTGTCACATCGTAGGTCTGTGCCCCAAGGTGCTTGTCTGCGGTAAAGCTGCCGGGGGCAAGCACCATGTCGCCGACACGCTTGCCGTTCAGCCATGCCGCATACAACCCCTTGGCGGTAATGTACAGCCGCTTGCTTTCTCCCGCCGGAGCAGTGAACGTTTTGCGCAGATAACTTGCCGGGCGGTGGGGCTGATAAGGCTGCGCCTGCCCTTTGCCGGAGGCTTCCAGCGCCGCCTGCTTCTGCTCCCAGTTGGGCTTTGCAAAGGCGTTGATGGCATCGATGCAGTCGATGTCCGGCTCTTCTGTTTCCGGGCAGACCCACACGCCCTGCCAATCCGACTGCGCAAGACCCGTTTCAAACTCAGCTTCGCTCCATGCGCCGGGCTGATCGTTTTCATCCCACAGGCGGATGCGCCACTGTCCCTGCGTCTTGGGCGGTACAGCGGCGGGCGTTTCGGTGTGCATCCCACTGCCCAAAACCTTTCCGCTCGTCCACAGCGTTCCGGCTCCGGCGGTCACTTCAATTTCGTAGGCAGTCTGGCGCACACCTCCGGCGCACTGCCACGACAAAAACAGCGTCCCGGCATCCATGCCGAGCGGCGCAGAAAGATGGTTCGTTTTCAGATTTGTTGCTTGCATCATCTACATCTCCTTTTTCCGGTTGATCTCTGCTCTTATTATAAAGGGAATCCCACGGAGTATGGGTGCGAAAATTTGTGTTGTCGGTCAAAAAGTCGTGTCATTTATTATAATCCAAAAATTTCATCTTACTTCACGACTTTTCATCCGTACTGTCTCCGGTTTTCCTGTTATACTTTGGGCAAGAAAATCAGAGGGCTGCGGACTGCCCTCAAACGAAAGGAAGGCATTACAGAATGGACATTGAAAAGATCCTCCAGCAGATGACACTGGAGGAAAAAGCAGACTTCTGCTCCGGTTCGGATTTCTGGCATACACAGCCGGTGGAGCGGCTCGGTGTGCCTGCCGTGATGATGAGCGACGGCCCCAGCGGTCTGCGCAAACAGGACGAGCAGGGCGACCATCTGGGCATCAACGAAAGCATCCCTGCGGTCTGTTTCCCGTCCAGTGCGGCGGTGGCTTCCAGCTTTGACACCGCTCTGGCAGAAAAGCTGGGCGAAACGCTGGGCAACGAGTGCCGCGCCGAGAATCTGGCCCTGCTGCTTGGCCCCGGTCTGAACATCAAGCGCAGCCCGCTGTGCGGACGTAACTTTGAGTATTTCAGCGAAGACCCCTATCTCAGCGGTGAGATGGGCGCGGCACTGGTCAACGGCATCCAGAGCAATGGTGTGGGCAGCTGCATCAAGCATTTTGCCGCCAACAATCAGGAGACCGACCGGATGGTCAGCGACAGCGTGATGGACGAGCGCACCCTGCACGAGATCTATCTTCCCGCCTTTGAAACGGTGGTCAAAAAGGCACAGCCGCTGGGCGTGATGGCCGCCTACAACAAACTCAACGGCACCCACTGCTCGGAGAACAAGGAACTGCTGACCGACATCCTGCGCAAACGCTGGGGCTATGAGGGCATGGTGGTCACCGACTGGGGCGCAGTAAAAGACCGCGCCAAGGGCATCGCCGCCGGACAGGATCTGGAAATGCCCGGCGGAAGCGGCCGCGGCACAAACTCGATCCTTTCTGCCATCAAGGCAGGAACGCTCTCGGAGGAGGAGTTGAACGCTGCCGTCCGCAACCTGCTGCGGTTCGTGGATTCTGTGACCAAAACTGAAAACGCGAGCGCCGTATTTGACCGGGACGCAGACTACCGGATGGCAGTTTCTGTTGCAGAGAACTCTGCGGTTCTGCTGAAGAACGAAAAGGGCGTACTTCCTCTGGCAAAGGGCTGCAAGGCGGTGTTCCTTGGCGAATTTGCGCAGCACCCCCGGTATCAGGGCGGCGGCAGCAGCCATGTCAACAGTGCGAAGGTCAGCTGTGCGCTGGAGCACGCTCCCGGTGTAGCCTATGCACAGGGCTACCGCACCGATGAGGATACCGTTGATCCTGCGCTGGAACAGGCCGCCGTGGCTGCTGCTGCAGACGCAGAGGTCGCCGTGATCTTTGCCGGACTCCCGGAGCGGTACGAGAGCGAAGGCTACGACCGCACCACCCTTGCCATGCCGGAAAATCAGAATCATCTGATCGCCGCAGTCGCTGCGGTACAGCCGAATACCGTGGTCGTCCTGCACAACGGCTCTGCCATCGAAATGCCGTGGGTCAACGATGTCCCGGCTGTTCTGGAACTGTACCTTGCCGGTGACGGTGCCGGAGAAGCCGCCGTGAATCTGTTGTACGGCGCTGTCAACCCCAGCGGCAAGCTGGCAGAGACCTTCCCCCGGAGGCTGAGCGACACCCCGGCTTATCTTTCCTTCCCCGGCGAGCGGGAGACCAGCGTTTACTCTGAGGGCGTATTTGTCGGCTACCGCTACTACGACACCACGGAAGCAGATGTTCTGTTCCCCTTCGGTCATGGCCTTTCCTACACGACCTTTGAATACAGCGTACTCCGGCTGAGCCGCAGCACCGTCCGTGAGGGTGAAGAAGTGCAGGTCACCGTCACGGTAAAAAATACCGGCGCAGTCGCCGGCAAGGAAACGGTGCAGCTCTATGTAGCACCGCCCAAGGGTGAGCGTCACCGTCCGGTCCGGGAACTGAAAGGTTTTGCCAAGGTGTCCCTGCAGCCCGGTGAGAGCAAGGAGGTGCAGTTTACACTGGACAAGCGCAGCCTTGCCTATTATGAGCCGGAACTGCATGATTTCTATGCAGAAAGCGGCACTTACCAGATCTGCGTTGGTGCATCCAGCCGGGATCTGCGCCTGACCGGCTTGCTGGAATGGCAGGCAGCGCAGCCGCTGCCGGTACACTTTACCGCAGCCTCCACTCTGAAGCAGGTCATGACCCACCCGGTGGGTGCTGCCATCATCGGACCGATCCTGCAGCGTATGGCCGCAGCCGCAGGCAGCGCCACCGGAAAAAAGGACGATGATGATTCTTCTCTGTCCATGATGATGGGAATCCAGCTCAACACGCTGATTGATTTCCACGTCCTGACCGAGGAGCAGCTGAACGGCATCCTGAGCCAGATCAATCAGGCGTAAGGCAGGGATTGCGCGATAAAATAAGTCCTACTCTCTCCACTTTATTGCCATAAATTTTCCAAAACCTCTTGACGCATTCTACATACAGTGGTATTTTTCTTGTAAATCCCACTGCTTTTGTGGATTGGCCCAAAACCATCCACAAGATGTGGTCGTGTTCATTTTGAACACAGCCACAGAAAGTGGT